>Ga0098048_1001485_pt1 | contig 10271 bp, 6 predicted proteins | sample 13_taG_FD_75052 | JGI IMG/M metagenome (GOLD analysis project Ga0098048, IMG submission 75052) | Marine viral communities from the Subarctic Pacific Ocean - 13_ETSP_OMZ_AT15268 metaG | ecosystem: Environmental > Aquatic > Marine > Oceanic | place: Pacific Ocean | collected 2015-01-16 | reverse complement strand
GGAACGGAAACGTATGGTAATGTGGATTGGGAGTATAGGCACGATGACACAGGTTATGTAAAAATAACGGGATTTACAAACGCGACAACAGTAACCGCTAAAGTACAAAAAGATGACGGGGGTATCAGCAGATTGCCAGCCCATACTGTCGGGTCTGTTGACGCAACAAAGAAGTGGTCGTTAGGTGCATTTGGCGGCGATCAAGGGTTCCCTCGCGCAGTAGCTTTCTATGAGCAACGCTTATATTTTGCTGGCACCACAGGCAAGCCACAAACATTGTTTGGCTCTGTGTCGGCTGACTTTGAGAACCATACGGGCGGGATACTAGACGATGATGCTTTAAACTTTACCATCGCATCTGATCAGGTAAACGTAATTAAGCACTTATTGCCAGCACGTTTCTTGCAAATCTTAACGACCAGCGCAGAGTTTACTTTGTCAGGTGGGTCTGGAACACAGCCTGTCACTCCGACTAATGTAAACGTACTAAGAGAAACAACATTCGGTACATCAGATATAAGGCCGTTACGGGCTGGAAACTCCACTATCCTCATACAAAAAGGTCAGGAAAAAGTTAAAGAGATTACGTTTGACTTAGATACAGATGGGTTGCTTGGCATCGACTTGTCTATTCTCGCTGATCATATTACTAGAGGTGGCGTTAGCGACTTTGTGTGGCAACAAGAGCCAGAGTTAATTGTATGGTTTGTTCACACAGATGGGCGTTTGATTGGGCTAACCTATGACCGCGCTAACAACGCCGTAGGGTGGCACACTCACCCACTTGGCGGTACTGCTACAGTGGAGAGCATCACAAGCATCCCAGAAGGCTCAGAGGACACTATATACCTGTCTGTGAAGCGCACTATAGATGGTTCTACTGTTAGGCATATCTGTTACATGAAGCCTGTCTATTTTGGAACAAACGGAGCAGATGCTTTCTTTCTCGACAGCGGCTTAACTTACAGCGGTTCTGCCACGACAACTATAAGCAGTCTAAATCATTTAGAAGGCGAGACAGTATCTATATTAGCTGACGGCTCGACCCACGCCGACAAGACTATAACTGATGGCAAGATTACTTTAGACAGAAGCGCAAGCAAGGTGCATATCGGCTATAGTTATACATCGTTACTAGAGACTTTACGGTTAGAAGCTGGCGGTGACGATGGCGTATCTCAAGGCAAGGTAAAGCGGATACACGGTGCAACGATTAGGTTCTTAGATACTGTTGGCGCAGAAGTAGGCCCAGACGTAAGCAACTTAGATCGCATACCATTTAGAGACAGCAGTATGGCTATGGATACAGCCATTCCATTATTTACTGGCGACAAGGAAATATTTTTCCCGTCAGGCTACGACAACGATGCAAAGGTAGTTGTCCGGCAAACACAGCCACTACCTATGACTATCCTAGCTATTATGAGAAGGTCTAATACTTTTGATGCCTAACATCGTACCATTTAGAAAAGAACATCTTAGCAAGATCAATCTTGCATTTGAGATGACTGAAGCTGGCAAACAGTCTCTTTCTAGCTATGGAGATGTTATTGGTTACACAGGCTTTAAAGATGACACTGTGTTGGCTACAGGTGGTGTTCATCGGATGTGGGAAGGCGTAGGTGAGGCTTGGATATTAGTTGGCAAAGAGGGTTTGGAATTACCTAAGATTGTAGCTAAATACACCAACTATATATTTCAGCACATACAAGAAGAGCATGATTTGTTCCGCATCCAAGCAAGTGTGTCTGTTGCAGATGAACGGGCCAATAGATATGCACAGTGGCTTGGATTCCAAAAAGAGGGTATTATGCAGAAATACGGGCCAGATGGTTCTGACTATATTCGTTATGCGAGGGTTGTGTAATGGTTGATCCACTAACAATAGCGGCAGGAGCAAGTGCTGTTGGTGGTCTTATGGGCTACAAGGGTAACAAAGCTTCCCAAAAACAAGCTGAATCTGTTGGTGAATATAATGCGGCTTTAGCAGACAATGAGGCTGTTCTTCTTGCTAGGCAGTCAAGAGACAGACAAGCATCTTTACGCCAGCAGTCTGACTTTGTAATTGGAACACAAAGAGTAATGACTGCCGCCAGTGGTGTGCAAATGACGGGTAGCCCACTTAATGTCGTTGCAAACACATACTTTAATACAGAAGTTGATGCTCAAAAAATTATGAGTGCTGGCGACATGGCGCAAATGAACAAGCAAGCTGAAGCGGCACTTGCAAAAGCAACAGCAGGGGCACAAGCCGCATCATTCAAACAAGCCGCTTATGGTTCACTTATTAGTGGGGCTGGTGGTTTATCACAGATAAGAAGTCAGCAAAGTATGCTTGGCTTACAGAGAGACTATTACAAACAAAAGTTGGGTGCTTAATATGCCAAAGATACCGCTATACAACAAAAGTGGCGCATCGTCTGTAGAGACACCAGCGGGTTCTCTTGGGCCTAGAGCATCTAGCAGTGTGTTCACATCACAGGGGCAAGCACTAGCGCAGTTCGGGCAACAGGTTGCGAAGTCTGGGCAAGCGGCGGCAGAAAGCATGCTACGATTCCAGCAACAAAAAGAGAAGATTGATTTCGATTTTGCTATGGCAGAAAAGGACGCGGAAACACAGCGCAACCTTAATGATGCTACAGTTGATTTTAACGAACAATCATTGAAGTTTATTGAAGAAAACAAAGACACAGACACAACAAGGTTTCGTACTGCGTTTGAGGGGTTCACCAATGAGTATGTATCAAAAAACATAGACAACAGGGCTGACTTAACAGACAGCCAAAAACTTAAAATTAAAAGCGGTTTGAATGGTCAGATAACTTCTAAGGGAAATCAGGGTGCTAAAAATGCCTTTGACCGGATGCAAGTTATTCGGGGGCAGTCTGCTAAAGATTCTTTGGCAACAAAAATACAGATGGCATCTCAGTTTTCATCTGATCACCCAGAACGATTGCGTATACTTACTGAAATAGAAACCGATATTATAGCCGCAGAACGTGATGGTTTGCGAACAGGATATTCAGTTCAGTCTGTAAAGATTGGTTTTGAGACAGGTGACTTTAACAATCAGATACTTAACTCAACTAACTTTCAAGATCTTGACAGAATTTCGTCTGAAGTAGATCAGTCGAGCCTTGGCGCTAATGGCAAGTTTACTATGAAAAGTCGCATAAACACTCGCAAATCTGAGATTAGGTCAGAAGCGTTCCAAACAGCGGTAACATCTTTAGGTGCCCTTGAAGTTACATTTGATGATCGAGACAATTTAGAGCAAGACATGATCAATGGAGTGCCTATTACAGGAACAGACCTAAACGGCGACCCTGTTACAGTTGATACATCTGTAATGAAGCCAAGCCAAAGGGTTGCTTTTGCTAATACTTATTTGCCCACTAAGTTTGAAGATGTAGCAGATGTAGTATCTCAAACATTAGTTGGGGAAATTTTTTCTACTGCCGAAACTGGCGGTAGTACACTGGACGTATTGGAAAGTGCAAGTTCTTTGTATTCCCAAGAATCAATGTCAGCCAACAACAAAGACGAAAGCGACATGGATGCTATCGTTTTAGAGACTGCACAGCAAATGGCACAGCAAGCTCAAAGAGATATTGCTTCTGGTAGCTACGCCTCTGAAACAGTACTGTCTCTTTTAAATGCTAGTCAAGCAGTTATAGAACAATCTTTAGGTGGCAGAACACCACTTGTAAGAGACGTTGGCAAGACAGGCGATAGTGCCAGCACTATATCAAACACTATCGTTTCTGCTAGAGCAACCCTCGCAAAAGCAGAAAAAACTCGCGCACTCTTAGCGCAGGGCGGCAATCTATTGTCTACGGGCAGACTTGGAACTCAAGACATAGGGCTTACAGGAGATCAAGAACAGTCTGTTATAGCGGCTGGCTTGCAAAACATAGATACTTTAGAAGGGCAAATAAACCTACTATCAGACAATGATGTAGAGTTTAAGCAATGGACTGGTCTGTTATCAACAGCTAAAAATCGGATACTTGACCCAAGCGTTACAGAAATGTCTGAGGATGTGCGGTCTGCAATCCAAATTGCTACGGCAATATCCTTACAAGGCAGAGACGGTGTTTACGAAAACCATATCAAAGATTCCGATAGAACTTTTTGGAATAGTTGGAAAACACTTACCTCAATACATGAGCCTGAGATAGCATTTGAAATGATGAAATCACAACGCAGAGATGCAGATATAAACTTATCGTTCCAAGATGTTTCTGACAAAGTAGCGGTAATTGGGGAAGAGCTTTATGATGTTGCTTGGTACAAGGATGCTTGGAACTTTGTAACTGGCACTGACACAGTTCCAGAACCATTAAACACAGGTCAGATAACAGGATTTGTTAGCGACTTATCTAAAGAGTACATAAGATTTAATATTGCCCCTGATGTTGCGTTAGACCTAGCGGCTAGGGATTATTTCAAAACCCACATACCTGTCGGCAATCTGATGTTAAGGCGACCTAAAAACAAAAGCCTTACCGCTAATTTGCCAGCCATCAATGATATTCTTGTAGAGCAATTCTTAGATGCAAACCCCGACAGTCCATTTGAGGCTACAGACTTGGCAATTATGAATGTGGGTAATTCAGATGATATATGGACTATTACACACTCAGGAGGGTTGCCTACTTTTGGGTACAACAACAACAGATTTAACTTGCAAGAGATGTCTAGTGTTTTGAGTGAGGCAGGAAGCAGGACTGCCGCAGAAGCATTGTCTCAAACTAAAACTGCAATTAAAGAAAACACGGCGAACTAAGGTGGAAGATGCAGTGATAGAAGAAGATAAAAACAGACTTTCTTATAGACCATCACAAGCGGTAAGTCTGCAACAGGTAGAGGCGGCTGAACGTGCTGTTGAGCAAGAAGGGAAAGATACAGCTTCTTTTACTGAATTTGTATCTGCTGGTTTAGAAGAAGATCAAATATTATCGTACCTATTTCAAGACAAGGAAGATTTTGTTCCAGACGAAGGATGGGCAGATGAGTTAAACGCTGACTTGTACTCAGAGCTTACTGATGGGTTGCCACAAGAATACCATGATTACCTTGAGGATACTGTAAGTTTAGGACACGCAAAGGCGACTAGGGAAAGAATACAGCACTCATTGAAGAACGAACAGAAGATGGCTTCATGGGGTTGGAGTGGCGTTCCTATGAGAATTGCTCTTAATATAGCTGACCCTGTTGCAATAGTTGCTACCGCCGCAACAGAGGGTGTTGCGGCACCTTTGATATGGGGTGGCAAGGCAACTAGAATTGGCAGAGTTGTTAGAGGGGCGGTTACTGGCGCGGCTACAAATGCCGCAATAGAAGGATACATTGCAAGCCAAAGTGAAACTAGAGATGAGTACGATGTTTTATATGCCGCTACTGCTGGCTTGATACTAGGTGGCGGGTTAGGTGCTATCCCAAGAAAAAGTAGCAAGGCAGATGATCCCACCATACAAGCGCATGAAAATCATGCTAGGGCTGTAGAGCAAGCGCAAGAAGCAGATATTGCGGCACAAGCAAAAGCAGAGCTTGCACCAGAAGCAGACGTTGTTCCAACAGAAATTAAGTTCACATCAAAAAAAGTTCCACAAATCATTGGCGGTCAGCCAAGTACCGACCCGCGAGAAACTTTGACAGCGATTAGTGACGGAACAAATACACGTTACATAATACATGAAAAGGACGCAGACACGGGGAATGGGTATGACGAATGGGTTGAGGTTGATGAAGCTGGAAACGCTTTAGAAAAACAGCCTAAGTTCTGGATGGATAGCGCGAAACAAAGAAAAGATGCTATAAAGTTTATGCAAGAGGAAATGCTTGAGCAACGCACTATTGACAGAAGTGTTGGTGCGGCTCAAAACCCACTTAGCCCTGCCCCGTTAATGCAACCATTGCGTAATGGTGTTGACGATCTTTTTGACGATGTAAAAACTCAAGAATCTATGTTCGGTAATTTAAGAATAGATATGGTTGGTAGGCTATTGCAGTCGAAGAACCCTTCTTTTAACAGGCTGGGGCAGATACTTGGAGAAGATGCTGTTGGAGCAAGAAACGGCGGCACAGCAACTATTGAATCAACTGCTGATGTTTTGAAAACAAACATTATGAAAGGCACGTTTTCCAGATTTTATAAGACATATAACATAGAGTATTCCGATTGGGTAAAGCAGTCTAAGAAAGGTTTGCTAAGAAAGTATAGGCTTACCAACAGGGCTGAATTTGGGGAGCTTGTAGCTGATGCTATAGAACGTCCAGATTTGCCGCACCATCCTTCTGTGAAAAGAATGGCTCAAAAAAATGCTGAGTTATATGCTGACTTGCTAGACCAAGCAAAACAATCTGGTGTTAAAGGGTTTGAGAACATCCCAAAAAACCTTACCTATTTTACTCACAGGTGGAACAAATTTAAGTTACACGATATGAGGCAAGTACACGGCGATGAAGCAATAGTTAGGTTATTGAAAACAGGGCTTATTCGCGGCACACAAGATTTGCCAGAAGATGCGGCAGAAGCGATTGCAAAAGCTATGTCTGTAAAAATAAGGTCCGATACTGCTAGTTTAGATTCTGGTTTTAGCAGAATATTTACTGCTGACGGCAGAGACACGTTAAAGCAAATTATGCTTGAAGAAAAGTTTGGAAAGATTGAAGCGTCAGGATTAAACAAAGGGAAGTTTAAAGAGTTTTCTGAAGATGAAGTCGATAGGCTTTTAGATTTATTCAAGCAAAAAGAAACAGGCATCCCTTCCTACGCCAAATCAAGGTTAAGATTTGATATGGAAACGGAGATAACTTCACGCGGTGAAACCCTTACTTTGAAGCAACTTCAAGACAGAGATGCAGAACAAGTGTTCACTTTGTACGGCAACGAACTTGCTGGCAGAATTGCGCTGGCTAAAAAAGGCATAAAGTCAGAAAGCGACTTCACAAAGATGGTGAATGACGGCAGGGCTTATGCTGAGAATGAGGGTGGGGCACTTCTAAAAGGTGTGAACAAAGAGGCTGAAATATCTCAGGTCATGTATAATATGATATTGGGGAGAAGGCCGCATCCTCAGTATGACCCTAATTCTTCAGCAATGAAGATAACAAGACTTATCCAAGATTATAATTTCTTGCGTCTTATGGGGCAAGTTGGATGGGCACAGTTTGCTGAAATAGGAAACGCTTACAATGTAAACGGATTTAAAGGCATATTACAAGTCATGCCTGAGTACAGGCGTATGCTAAAGAGGGCTAAAGATGGCGACTTATCTGACCCTGTTTTGCGCGACATAGAATCATTTTATGGTACTGGTTCTGACAGAATGATCCAGCAGATGATCAATAGGTTAGACTATATAGAATCTGGTGGTTCTCAAGTAGGTGGCGGCAAAGTTGGAAAGTTTTTAAATAAGGCACAGGTCAGATCAGACCAGTTAAAGAGAGTGCAAGCTGACGTATCGGGTATGGCACCAATAACCCTTATGCTTGAAAGAGGAACAGCAAGGGTTGTAGCGCAAACATTAGCAGACTTAGCTCATAACAACGCTAAATTAAGTATTAAAAGGCTTAATTCTTTGGGTCTTGACGATGACACAGCAAAGATGGTGTTCGATAATATTATAGAGCATGGCAAGTTTACTGATTCGGCCTTGTTTAGAAACAAAAAGATTAGAGAATTAAACTTAGAAAACTGGTCGCCTGACGCTAGAGAAGCTTTTGGCGTTGCTTTGGCTAGGTGGACACGCAGAACAATCCAGCAAAATGATGTGGGTAATTTAAGTTTATTTATGACAAAGCCTTGGGGCCAAGTAATCAGTCAATTCAGAACATTCCAAATTGTGTCTCACTCAAAACAACTACTGCACAACGTATCTATGAACGACACTAGAGCATATTTAGCGATGACCTTTTCGGCTGTAACTGCTGGTGCGGCGTATGTGGGCCAGCAAAATGTTAAGATGATTGGCATGGATAAGAAAAAAAGAGAAGAGTACGCAGAAGAAAACCTAAGTGCCTTATCTATAGCAAAGGCAGGGTTTTCTAGATCTAGCTGGTCTGCGTTTATACCTTCTACTGTAGACAGTGTTGCATCTTTTGTTGCGGATGATCCTTTGTTTTCTTACAGAACGACAGGCTTACAGCAAAACTTTTTAGAAGGCATACCTACAGTGCAAGCGGCACAAAACCTTTTAACAGGCGTTCAAGGAGCTACACAATCTGCCAGTCCTCTTAGTAAAAAAACAATGACTAGAGGAAGAGCCAGAGCATTAGCTTCTCTTCTGCCGTTCCAGAATGTTACTGGTATTGGTAACTTTACTAGACTTATGGCTGACCAGTTTCCAGAACGGTCTGGTAGATAATGCGGATAAATGATATAGTAGGGCAAGCCGGAGATAGAGCATGACAGTTAGTAACACAACAAATAAAGTTATTCGTGACGGTGATGGTTCACTTCTCACCTTTGGATATACTTTCAAGATATTCGCTGATGCTGACCTTGATGTTTATATTCGGGCGGCAAACGGCACTGAAACTTTAAAGTCTCTTAGCACAAATTATACTGTTACTGGCGCAGGGAACACTGGCGGGGGGAATGTTGTGTTTGCCTCTGGGCAAGCTCCTGCCGATACTGAGAAGGTAGTTATACAGAGAAAGCTAGGTTTAACTCAGGGTACTGACTACACGCCTAATGATCCATTTCCTGCCGCATCACATGAAGATGCTTTAGATAGGCTGACATTTATTACTCAGCAAATACAGGAAGAGGTTGACCGTTCTATTAAGGCTTCTGTCGGTAATACTTTTGCAAACCCAGAATTTACGATAGATGCTACGAACAGGGCTAACAAGGTTTTTGCTTTTGATAGTGCTGGTGACTTAGCCGTTACTCAAGAGATCGGCACGTTTGTTGGTGATTGGTCGGCAAGCACATCTTACAATGAAAGAGATCTAGTTAAAGACACTAGCACTAACAATATCTTTATTGCCAACACAGCGCATACATCCTCTGGCTCACAGCCACTAACAACTAACACCGATAGCGCAAAGTGGGGTTTGCTTATAGACGCGGCGGCGGCAACGACAGCATCTAGTACAGCAAGCGACCACAGGGCTGACGCTGGCAAGTACGCTGTTACGGCGCACAATTCTACTTTTACATTAACAGCCACTAATGGCGGCACAAGCGGCCTATATTCTGCACTTCATTATGCAACAGAGAGTGCATCTAGCGCATCGGCGGCATCGACATCAGCAACAAATGCCAGCACATCTGAGGATACCGCAGAGCTATGGGCTATTAAGACAGATGGTGTAGTTTCTGGCGGTGAATACTCAAGTAAGGAATACGCTTCTGGAACACAACAAACTACTGGCTCATCAAAGCAGTGGGCTTTAGGGGGCGGTAGTAGTTACGCTATCGGAACGGCTGTCGCTGGCGGCCTTTTCTCTGCAAGACACTACGCACAAAACGCCGCAAACTCAGCGGCTACAGCTTCCGGCAGTCTGTCAACATTTCAAGAGATATGGCACGGTACATCAGCAACAGACCCTACTGGTTCAACTGTTACTATAGGGGATTTGTATTTTAATAGTTCGTCTAACCAACTAAAAGTCTACGCTACTGTCGGGGGTTCTAACCAGTGGATAGCGGCATCGGTAAGTCCAGTAGGAATACCAACCAAAGGCTTTGTAACAGCCCTTTCAGTAGCCTTGTAGGAGTATATAATGGCACAGGATTTTGCATCTTATTCAGCGCACCAGATAAGCACTGGTTATACTGAGTTTCCAACATCTACGACATTCACCACTAACGATACGATCATTGGTATGCACATAGCAAACACATCCACTAATGCAATCAATGTTACTGTTGTTATAAATAACGGCACCCAAGATGTTCCGTTGCTTGAGTTAGCCCCTATCCCTTCTGGCGGTGCTTTGCAAGTAAATGACGGCGGAGCAAAAATTGTCGTTCAAAATGGTCATAGGTTAAAGATTAAATCAAGCGTAGCAAATAGTGCTTCTGCTTGGATCTCTGTAGTTTCTGATATTGATGGGCAGTAGAAATGGGATATGTAGGGAACGAAAGCACTAACGCTTATAGCAGTCTACCTGCCAAGCAAGACCTGACTGGTGCTACAGGTACTAGCTTGACACTGAGCCATGCTGTTGCTGGACCTGAGAGCATTGACCTGTTTATCAATAATGTCCGTCAAGAGCCGACTACAGCTTATAGCGTATCTGACACAACTGTAACG
>Ga0098048_1001478_pt1 | contig 10297 bp, 8 predicted proteins | sample 13_taG_FD_75052 | JGI IMG/M metagenome (GOLD analysis project Ga0098048, IMG submission 75052) | Marine viral communities from the Subarctic Pacific Ocean - 13_ETSP_OMZ_AT15268 metaG | ecosystem: Environmental > Aquatic > Marine > Oceanic | place: Pacific Ocean | collected 2015-01-16 | reverse complement strand
CACGGTCAGCGTGGCGCTGTTGATCGTGGTGGTCGTGCCGTCAACTTGCAAATCGCCCGCAATGACGACTGTGCCGGTGTTGTCGCCAACGGCCGACGGGTCAATCGTGAACGTAGCCGGTCCAGCAAGGTAGCCAGTCAGGGTCGCGTTGCCGGTGATGTTGATGTTGCCGGTGCCGGTGATGTCGTTTGTGTTCAGGTCGAGGTTGCCGCCAAGCTGCGGCGTCGTGTCGTCCACAACGTCCGCAATGCCTGCGTCGGCGATCCAAGCGTAGTCGGTGCCGTTGTAGCTGAGAATTTGGCCGCTGGTGGCGCTGCTGCGGTTCAGGTGAGTGTCGACGCTGCTGTCGGTGTAGGCAGTCGTCTGCGCCACCCAAGCGTAGTCGGTGCCGTTCCAAGAAAGCACGTAACCGCTCGTCGGGTTGGACTGGTTCAGGTGTGCGTCTACGGAGCTGTCGGTGTAGGCGGTCGTCTGCGCGACCCAGTCGTAATCCGTGCCGTTCCACGACAGCACTTCGTTGGTCTGCGCCGTGGACTGGTTCAGGTGCGTGTTAACGTCCGCGTCGGTGTAGCTGCTGCCGCCGCTGTTCGCGACCCACGCGTAGTCGGTGCCGTTCCAGCCAAGAACCTGCCCGCTGGTGGCGCTGCTGCGGTTCAAGTGCAGATCGACGTCGTTGTCGCCGTAGCCGGTTGCCCCGCTGTACGTGACCCATGACAGTTGGCCGCTGCCGTCGGTTTGCAGCACTTGGTTTGCCGTGCCGTCTGCCTGCGGCCATGACTGACCGTCCAGCACGACGCTGCCGGTGGTGTCGGGCGTAATCGCGATATTGCCAGCACTGGCGCTAGTGATCGCGTTGCCGTTGACGTCCAGCGCACCGCCGAGCTGCGGCGTGGTGTCGGTGACAAGATCGCCGCCGGTCTGCGCCACCCATGCGTAGTCGCTGCCGTTCCATGACAGCACTTGGTTCGTGGTCGCGCCGCTGGTGTTTAGGTTCGCGTTGACGTCGCTGTCGCCGTAGCTGCTGGCGGGTGTTCCCCACGCGTAATCGGTGCCGTTCCATTGCAGCGTTTGCCCGCTGGTGGCGCTGCCGGTGTTCAGGTGTGTATCGACGTCGCTGTCGCTGTACCCGGCTGCAGGCGTTCCCCAAGACAAGTTGCCCGCGCCGTCGGTCTGCAGCATTTGGTTTGCGGTGCCGTCTGCGTTCGGCCACAGCAGGCCGTCGAGGCTGATTTTCGCGCCGCTGTACGGGTCCAACACAAGGTTGCCGGTCGTGCTGCTGATTGTGTTGCTGTTGACGTTGACGTTGTCGACTTGCAGGTCGGTGGCTGTGATCTTGCCGGCCTTGTCGACGCTGACCTTTGAGCTGCTGCCGACTTGTAGATCAAGCAGCTTGGAGTCTGCCGCCGATGCCGTGTCGGTCGCATTCATTTTGATCGAAGTGAACGTCGTCGCCCCGTCGTTCCAGACATCCGTCATGTCATAGATATTGGCCATTTTTGCGGATCCTTAGAGTTTAAGCTGGTAGGCTTCGGGGGTTGAGATAATGCCGGTGTTGCGGAGCGCCGTGCCGGTGTGCGGGCTTAGGCCGATCTGTCTGCCCCACAGAGCGCGCCTCGATGCAAAATCAGGGATTTCAAAAGAGGTCTTGTAGTGAGTGCTGCTTACATCGCTAATCGCCGCGATCTGCTGGCTCGGCCCAACGTCAAAGTCGGCCGGAGCCTGAACGAGCGAACTCGTCGCGTCGAATTTGGTCGCGCCGTTCCAGGTGATTGTGGCCCAATTGTAAGCCGTCGACGCAGTGCCTTCGACCAAGTAGACAGAACCGCTGCTGTCTCGCGCGGAGCCAAACCACTTAGTCCCCGTCAAGTTTGCTGATCTTGGCGGGCGCGGCATGGTTGGCGAGCCGCCGAGTACGCTGGATAGCGAGTAATCTGCATTTACGTACTTACGCACGAACGTCATGCTATTGACGAGCCAAGGCGTGCTGAGCTGCCATTGATAAGTGTTGTTGTTGGCGTTGTCGGTGACGTACAGCATGGTCCCGTCTTGGCTGAATGTTATGTCTGAGAAGCCAAACGTCGACGGCACCCAGTTCGTTCCCGACGTGTAAGGCCCAGCCGTGTAGGTCGCAGACGATGCCAGCCCCGAAAAGTTCCAAGGCTGCGAAAGCGCGACTTGATAAATTTTTAGGTCACTGTCGGCCGGGTAATATGCCCAGTTGCCATCGCCGCTGACGCAGACGCGATCATACCCAGACAAAGCGATACCTGTCGGGCGTGTGACGGTCGTCCAAGTGCCAGTCGTGGACATGTCGAATGGCGTGGATAGCGTCGAGACGTAAAGATCGGTCCCGTTCAATTCCAGCATGACTTGCGAACCGTCAAGCGTGCTGCCGTTCGGCGCACCGGCCCACTGCACGCTGTAGCCACGCGTTGTCGTTTCCGGCGACGTTCCCACCAACCTGGCGTCGCTCATGCTGCCCTCTACGGTGATCGGTGCAGCCGGCCGCAAAACGCCGCTTGTGCGCAGCAGATTGTTGCCGCTGGTCTGGATCGGGTTTGCACCGATCAGTCCGCCGTAGTGCCAGCCTGCCGTCATGTTACTGATCCGTCAGCAGCTCGTAACTGCAAATCGCATCAAGCGCAGCCGCATGGCCGGCAGTAATCCGCAGGCTGTCACCTTCTTCGAGGTAAACCGGCTTATTGATGACGTCGAGCGTGGACTTGTTTGGCACGTCAATCGCGGTGACGATGCTGTAGTCTGCGCCGCTGCGGCGGAAGTCTACGGTGACGGTTGTGTCTGCGCCGTAGACGTTGCTGACTATGATCGCGTTGACCTTGTAGACGTCGTCGCTGCCTGCGCCGTTGGCAAGTATTTCAACCGCCGAGCTGTTGCCAATCGCGTTTGCCACTGCGGTCTTGCCGGTGATCGTGAGAACGCTGACGATGTTAGGTGCTGTCATTTTCTAGGCTCCAAAAACGATGGACATGGCGATGGATTTGCCGACGGTGGTCACGCCAGTAAGCCCGGTCCCGTCGCCTGTCAGGTTGGTTGCGGCAAGCGTGCCGTTGACTGTCACGGCCGTGGTCGCGGCGGCGTTTGTGTTGCCAAGCGTGATCGCGTTGTCTGTGCCGACCTGAATGACTGTGACTTTGCCGTTTGTGGCGTCAAAGCCGTCGATCTTGAACGTGGTCGGCGTGGCTTGCGTACCCACCTCAAGGATCAAGTTGCCCTCGGCGTCGACAGTCGTCGTGCTGGTCGCGTTGCTGTGCTGGACCAGTGTCGGGTCGGTTGTGCCGAGCGTGATCTTGTCGGTGTTGTCGCTGATTTGCAGATCGGCGGTTTTGACAGCCGTCAACTTTGTGCCGGGCGCTGCGCTCGAAAAGGCGTCGGCCAGCATTGCCGCCATAGCTCGGATCGCGTTGTTGACGCCGCTTGGGGCCATGCCCTCGGCGACGCTGACGCCCTTGATGTCGGTGTTTTCGCTGTCGGTCGTGGACAGGTCGGGGATCGTGTTTCTTGGCATTTATTGGTCCTCGTTTAGCAGTGACCCAGCCGCCATGCCGGCCAAAGGCGCGCTGTATTGAAGGCCACGGTTCAAGCCAGTACCGGCGGCTTGTGCCATTTGCGGAATGTTGCGGTAAACGCCAGGACGGGACAGCCCAGCGAGAAGGCCCAGACCTGCCAAGGTGCCGCCCGCACTCAGCGCAGTTTGCGTCTCAAGGTCTTGGTCAATGCCATAATCAGCGCCTATTGCCGCTAACCCTGCCGCGCCCACACCGCCGCCGCCGATGTTCAACACGTTCATCGCTGCGGTGTCGCGGGCCGTGGAGTATTCCAGATCCGAAAGCTCGTCTGCGGCCTGATCGGCGAGCTGCTGCAATGGCGCAGTGCCTCTTGCGACCTGGTCGCCCTCTTTCTTCATTAGCTGGCTGACCGCTGCTTGCAGTTGCTTTGGCGTAAAGCGTTCGGCCGTACCGCGACCTTCGGAAATTTTGCGCAAGACCTGCAGCTTCTTGTAAGCGAAATCCGCGCCGCGCAGACGGGCCGCAAAGTCGCCGCCAACCGCAGCGCCAGCCGCGTCCAGCATGTCCTGTCGGAAAGCGATCAAGGCGTCGCGAATATCAACGCTTTCGAGCTTAGTCAGCGGGTCGGGGTTTGATGCGCCCTTTTGATAAGTCGCGATCAGCTCGCGCAACAGCGAGTCAACTTCCTTAAACTTTTTGCCGCTGATCGGCTCCGCGCTGTTTGCCCGGTCGTCAATTGCCTTCAAGCGTTTATTGATCGCCTTCACAGCTTTTTTCGGCAGACCTTCAAGACCTTCGGATGCAAGGTCAACCAAGCTGCCGCCGAGTTGGATGCTGTCAACCGAGCCTAAGATTTCGTCGTAAGCCTTGCCCACCTGTTCGGCGGCTTCGGTGTAGGCGTCACGGCCAGCCGAGATTTTCGTCGCCGCGCGGCCTGTGCCTTTTAAGACCTCGTTCACAACCGCTGTGTTGAAAGCGTCGAGCGTTTCTTCGCGGCGCTTGCGGAATTGACCACCGACAAACGGCACCTGCCGCGCAGCCATTTCGAGCGCCTTGCCGCTGTCACCCAAAGACGCGGGCGAAAGTGGAATTGCGTATTTCTTCGCAAGCTCGATCGCCTTTTCAGAAATGCGGGGCTGCGCAAATTCCGCAAAGCTACCAAGGCCAGCCCCAAGCGCGCCGCCGACTGCTGCACCAGGCAGGCGCTGCATTGCGTCGCCTTCGCCGGTGTTGAAGCCTGCGACTGCACCCTCTGCGCCGCCGACTGCTGCCGCGCGACCGTAAGGGTTCGCCATGATCTTTTGCCCAAGCTCGCCGATCTTAGATGCCGCCGGGGCTTGCTTGCCCTTGGTCGCGCGCAATGCCAAAGCCGTCGGGATAACAGAACCGGCGACTTCAGCGCCCAAAAAGGCGAGCGGGCTGCGTTCTGCTGCTTGGCGTATATCGTCGCGGCGGCGCTCAATCGTGTTCGCGGCTGGCACGTTGCGAATGAAACTTTCCGCGCGGCCTAAGATTTCGTCAGACGCGCCGAGCGAAGCGCCTTGCGTCAGTCCGGCCAGGATGTCGCGCACTTTTGTTGACGACTTGCGCTGCCCTGTCTGCTGCACGCCGCCGACGTTTTTGATGTAATCGCGGACGGCGGCTTCGGCTTCGGCTTGACTGCCGACGTTAGCCTTTGGGACTTGATAGACGTCGCCGTTAATGACGACCCGGTAATTAGCCATTTACTGCCCTCCCGGCGCGATGACGCCATAAGGGTTTGAGTAAGGTGACGGAATGCTAATTCCTGAGTTTGCCGGGTTTTGAACAAGGTAATCGTAAGCGCCGCCAGACTGGGCGATGACCGCGTCGGTCAAGGTGATGATGCGCTGCAAGCGTTCCATATTCGCCTGATCTTGGCCGATACCGCCTTTTGGCTTAATCAGGTTTTTAAGCCGCCTAATTTCAGAGTCCTTAACGTCTGCGCCAGATACGAACGGCAGGTAAGCCGCAACAAACGCGTCCACAGCAGCGGCGGCTTCGGCGGACTTGGCCGGCTTGCGGAAGCCCATGCCAGGGGTGATCGCGTTGTCGCCTGTGTAAAGGTCAATGATTTGCTGGCCCGCTTGCTTCATCTGCAGGGCCGTCATTGCCGCTTCTTGCTGGTTAGCCGTAAACTTTTTGCCGTCTGGCCCAGCGGCGTCGGCGAAGACAGTGTCGCTGATCGCGTTTTTAAGCTGGTCGGCGTCAAGCGCGGCAAGCGTCTCGGGGTCTTGTCCGGTCACAGCAGCGGCGCGCTCAATCAATGCAGCTTTTTGGCCTACGGCTGCGTCTTGCTCTTTTTGCGCCAGCGCGACGTTTGCAATCGCGCCCATGTCGTCGCCCAGCAACCGCATCAGTTCCTGCGTTTCGGGGTCTTGCTTGGCGATAAACTCGTCAATCCGCTTTTCGCGGTCTTTCTTGTCCTCGCGGTCTTGGAAGCCGTTGTAGGTCTGCAGGCCCAGCCGCATTGCGTCATCAATGTCAGACCCACCAAGAAGCGACAGGCCGAAGGCGATCAGACCAAGGCTCTCAGGGCTGAATTTCTTGCGCTCGCTTTTGGTCAGCGGCTTTGCTTCTTTGTCGCCAAACGTAGCGCGTTGCACTGCGCCGGCCGTTGTTTCTGCCACCGTTGCCGCAACGTCAGGGTCGCCGAACAGGCCCAGCGTTTGCGCCTTGCGCCGTTCTGTTTCTGCTTTACCGTCGCCGCGCCCGCCGCCGACTGGTTTGATCGCAGTCGCGGCGCTTGGCTCCGAGTCATTGCCGAGGCCCATGTCGCCGACGGGGACCGCCGTTGCTACCGGAGCAAGTCGAGCGCCGCGCGCCGGCAGCATTCTGGGTGCGCCTTTGACCGCAGCGCGAGCAACTAGGCCCGCCCTGCCAACTGCACCGGGGAATACCGGGATGTCGGTTTGCGTAGGGCGCTCGGCGTTTCGCGCAATGTACGCGTCGAAGGCTTCGTCGCCTGTCATGTTGCCGCGAGCTGCTTGCGCCATGTCCCCGATGCTGCCCGCTAAATTGCGCCCCGAGTTAATCATCGAGCCGGTCGCGCCGCCTAAAACAAAATCGTCAAAGCCGCGCGCTGCGGCCATCGCACCGCCGCCAATCATGGGCAGGATGCCGGAATTTTGCGCGCGCTGCTGCAGGGGCATTGATACAGGCTGAACCGCCGGAGCGCCGCTGTAGCCTTCAACGCCCATCATTGCGCCAAGCAAAGCCTGCTGCTGCGCTGGGGCGAGCGAGCCAACGCGGTCGTTTAGGTTAAACCCCGCGCCTTGGATCATGTCAGGATAAAAACGGTTGGTGTTTATAAGGTCGTTTTCCACGGGTATCAGCTCCCCCGTTTCTGGGTCGCGCTTTGGCTTTGGCGCGTAAAACTCAAGCATGTCACCGATGGTTTTGTCGGCGCTCTCGTCCAGCACCATTGACGTCATCGCCTTCTGGCCAGCTTGCACGTTCGGGAAAATGTAGTACCCGCCATGATCCACGCCGATTGCACCGCGTCGCTGTGCGCCTGCAAACGTGCCGGCGAGGTTGCCGGGGTTGTTGTTGCGGTCAGCGCGCGTGCCTCGCAGCGTTTGAACACTGCCATCGCTCATGCGGGCGCGCGTGTAGCCATCGCCGCTGTTGACGTACTCAACGATCTCCGGCGGCATCAGCGGCGTTGTGTTGATCGGTGCCGGAGCGGCGAGCATGTTCAGCGTTGGCGCGGTGAAAATATCCATCTTTACAGCCCGAACAGATTGAACGCTTTAGCGCCGCCAAGCAGTGTCGCGCCCGCGCCGAGCGCCGTGTTGAACATGCCTTGGTCGCCATAGCTGGATTGGCCGATAAACGGTTCGCCAAGCTGGCTGGCCATGACCATGTTGTTGTAGCGCTGTTGCTGCCCCTGGTTCAGCATTTGCTGGTATTGCAGGAGCGCGTTGTTTTGCGCCTGCTGCTGTGCTTGCTGCTGCGCGCCGATCTGAGCCAAGAGGCCCATGTTCGCCATGTCCATCTGCTGCATCGTCGGGGCTAGCATTGCTTGCTGCTGAGAAGCCGCTGTCAGTCGCCCGGCCAAGTTGGCGTCGCGGGCGGCATCAGCAGCCTCAAACTGTGCGGCGGACTGTGCAAGGTTGGCGTCACGGCCGATTGCAGCGTTTTGCATCTGCGCGCCAAACTGATTGGCCGCCATATCCCGCGCCAAGTCTTGCGCGCTGTAGTTCGCGATCTGACCTTGCAGCGCCGCGTCACGGGCAAGACCTGACTCGCTAAATGATGCCATTTGACCGGCAATGTTCGCGTCGCGCGCCACGCCCTGTTGCGCAAGGTTCGCAAGCAGTCCTTGGCCTTGCAACTGTCGGCCGAAGTTCGTCGCTTGGATCGCTGCGCGGCGGTCTGCGATGCCAATGTCTGCGGCGCGATCCGCCTCAAACGCCTGACCCAGCATGCCGGCAGCTTGGAGCTGTCGAGCTGCGTCGGCGTTGGCCTGCGCTTGCAGGATAGGGGCCGAAGCGTTTGTCACGCCACGAGCAGCCGCGTCGGCGAAAGCCGTTGACCCAAGCCGCCCGCTGTTGGCGTAAAGGCTGCTGACGTTTTGTAGCGCGCGGTCGGTCGCGTCTCCAATTTGCGTCTGCAAGTAGGGTGTGACTTCGCGCGTGGTGAAATCGCCGTAAATGTCACGCGCGACGTTTTGCTGGCCCATCAGCCCGCCAAGTTCGTCGGTGCTGACCGCTTGAGCTGCAGCGCCTTCTAAGCCGGTCGTATCAATGCGCTGGCCCATGATGTTGCCGAGCGCGCTTGTGTCGGCGCGTTCGCCCAGCATGCCGCGCAGGCCGCTTGTGTTGACCCGGCGACCAACCATCCCCAAAACGCCGCTTAGATCCGCGCGGTCGCCGATCAGGTCGGTCACGCGGCCCGTGTCAACGGTGCGGCCGAGCTGGTCTCGGATTGGCGAAACGTCGATTGTCGGCGCTTGGCGGTTCATGGCGCTGCGCGCGTAGTCGCGAGCCGTGCTGAAAAATTCTTTTTGGTCCTGGCTGAATGGCGCGACGGTTGGCCGAATGGGCTGAAACGGCACATTCCGCGCGAGGTTCATTGTGGCTTGCGTCTGGTTCTGCACAAACGCCGGCGCTTCCCGCATTACGCCGCTGGTCTTTTCGGTGCTGAACAGGCCGCCGAAAGGTTGGAATGCGCCCGTGCGCTTGTTTCTGAATGACATTAAAGGTCTCGATAAAAGGCTTGATATGCAGTCCGCCAACCATCGTTCTTGAGGATCCGGCCCCAAGCGGCGCGCCCATAGCCTTCAAGGTGGTCGCAGCCGATTGACTTCGCATATTCGGTGATTTTGGAGAGTGCCATCCTCTGCCAACGACTTAGCTCCGAGCCACCGACCAGGTCGATTGCGAGAGCGTTTTTCGCGGGGTAGGCAATAAAGCGTGTTGTAAACGCTGCGGTGATTTTACCGATTTTCGGCTGAGATACAAGCCACACCAACATTTCGCCGGTAAGTGCGGCCTCGGCAACGTCATCAAGGGTTAGCAAGCCCTCGCTTTGATCGACGGCGGCGCTTAGGTGCGGCGCGACGTGTTCCCACACTGCGGGCAACAGATCGGGCCTGATCGGCATGATTTCGAATTGTTCAGCTCGGCGGCGAGAACGCGAACGCGGCGGTTTTGGGGTTTTCCTAGACATGGCACCTCGGAAGCCGGACGGCTAACCCAAGACAACATAGGTCAGCGTGCCGGCGCTTGCTGCGGGAGAAAAAGAGACGACAAACTGGCCGTCGCTGATCGTGACGGTGGCATTGGCCGCGTCAGAAGAATTCTGGACAATCAAGACGGCAGAGTTTTCAGATACTTGGCTGTCGGCAACTGTCAGGCTGGTTTGGTTTGCAGAGATCGCCGCCGTTCGGACGCAGGCCAATTTGCCGTCTAGTGCCTGGTTGACGGCCGTGGCAACCTCGCGCGGCTGACCGCCTTGTGGTGGCAGTTTGTTGGCCTGTAACGTCATCGGCGACCTTGCGGCGTTGCGTCGTAGCTGAAGCCGTGCGCTTGGGTCCAGTTGCCGGATGCCGTAAATTTCAAGGCAAAGTAGCGGCCGGACTTTCTAAGTGGCACTTTGTTAGCTTCGTTCAGCGTGGAGAACGGGCCGAAGATTTGGCTATCGACCTGGCGGGTCCGGCCGCTGACTGCGCAAGAAACCACCGGCCCTGCGCCATCAATGTGCGGGTAGACGCCGCGCACGAGCGTGTATCGGTTCTCGATGGCTTCCTGCTCGCCGGTCTGGATCGTCAGATCCAAGGCATTGCCGGACAAAGTGGAAAGAACCGTGCCATCGTCCGTTGTTTGGGACAGCGCAAGGATTGACGCGCCGCCCTGATAAGCCGCGCTGTCAAATGACACGGTCAGACTGTCAATGCCCTCGGCTGCGCGCAGGAAAATGGTTGCTCCAGATCGGTCGAGGATCGTTGCGCCCGCGCGCGTGCGGATGTCGGCAGGCTCAAGCAGTTCGTCCAGACTTTCCAAGCTGCGACCGGGCAGGCGCAAGGTGCCGATTGTCGTGTGAGCAATGCGGGCCATGCCCCAGCGGTCGAGAACGTAATCGTAAACGATCAAGCTGTCGTTTTCGCTGGCGCTTGATTGCGACGCGTAGGACCAGACCACCAAACTGCGCACCGGATCAATGACGCAAGAAATTTCAGAGGCGCGTTCGCGGTTGAAGTCGCGGAAAAAGAAATCGTTGACGCGCTGCGCGCCGATGTTTTGCACGGT
>Ga0098048_1001476_pt1 | contig 10302 bp, 20 predicted proteins | sample 13_taG_FD_75052 | JGI IMG/M metagenome (GOLD analysis project Ga0098048, IMG submission 75052) | Marine viral communities from the Subarctic Pacific Ocean - 13_ETSP_OMZ_AT15268 metaG | ecosystem: Environmental > Aquatic > Marine > Oceanic | place: Pacific Ocean | collected 2015-01-16 | reverse complement strand
GTAATTGTCAAGAAAAGATAATAAAAAATATTTCTTTGTCATATTTTCTTTTTTTTCTTTATTTTCTTTTCATTCGTGGTACAAGAATTGGATATGAATAAAACGAAAAGTCATCTTATGAAAGGAGCTGAAGTAATTAAGTTCCTTGGTTTAGGTGTGACGGCGGGTTATCGCTACCTTAAGCACCTTGAGGAAAACTCAATTTTAATGCCGGTTAGATTAGCGGGAATAAAAACCCCAAGGTGGGTAAGGTCTGAAGTTAAGGAATTAGCGGAAAACAGAGAGCCCATTGACTGCCCTAAATTTGTAGTAAATCAATAATTAAAAATATGAAAATTAGAGGAAAAGAATACATGGAAGTAAAAGACCGCGTGATGGTCTTTAGAACAAATCACCCTGAATGGGCAATAAATACAGAAATCATTGAGAATAATGAAGCAACTGGTTCTGTTATTTTTAAAGCTTATATAGAAGATGGAGAAGGTCGGATTCGTGGCGTTGGGCATGCACATGAATTTCGTGATGATAAATCGAGCATGGTTAATAAAACCTCACACCTTGAAAATTGCGAAACTAGTGCAATTGGTAGAGCTTTGGGTTCTCTTGGCATAGGTATTGAATCTTCATACGCTTCATACGACGAAGTAATGATCGCTTTAGATAAAGAGGGCCGATCTGAGGAGGATAAAAAAGAAGATGATGATCGGGCAGAAGAGCGTAAGAATGTCAAGGAGGGTACAATCAATCAATCATCTAATCGAGCCGAGGACTATATTTGGCCAGGAAAAAAGAAGTACCACAAAGAGACTTTAGGTGCGATTATGAAGAAAGATCCTGAATACTTAAAAGAAGTATTAAAAACCAAAGAGGACATTCTTCAAGACCAAGACCCTAGGCTTTTGGCAGCGATTAAGGCAGTAATTTCTAAAACTGATTTCCCTAATGCGGAGTGATGAGGTTAACGCAAAGCTTAGCGCCTCCAAAATGGAGGCTGCTAGCTTATGCCCTGCATATTTTCAGGCTAATAAATTATTTGCTTGGCAAGGAGATCGAGTCTCTGCAAACGAGGGAACAATTCGTCATGAAAATGAAGAGAATCAAGTGCCAATTGATGAAATTGAGGATGATGAAAGAAGGTTATGCGCTATTCGATGTCGTGAAGCATTAGAAGAATGTAGGCAAAAAGTTTTTGGCGAACAGATCGGCTTAGGGTTAGTGTGCCGTGAACTTCGCCTTTGGTATGGTGAATCATGGAGTGGTCAATTAGACTATGTTGAGACTCATGGGGTTGAGAAGGTCTTCATAGCTGATTATAAAACCCTCCATGGTTCCCATACCCCCGCCCCAACAAATATTCAATTGCTCGCTCAAGCAGTGTTATATTGGTTCAATAATCCAAGTGTTAAAGAAATTTATGCAGCACTTATTGAGCCTTTTAATAACCCTACATACACTTCGGTTCGCTATTCAACTGAGTTTTTAGAAAAAAAAGCCAAGTGGTTGGAGGAAGTAGTAGCAAAAAGCTACGAAGATAACCCAAAAAGAATATTCGGGGCAAAACAATGCAAGTGGTGTTCAGCAATGTATGCGTGTCCGTCTGCAAGGTCACACTTATTTTCGTGTGTAACATAATGGAGCCAGTAAACGACGAAGAGACAATTAGGAGTCTCAAGGAATACCTAAGCAATCAAACTTTAAAAAGGTGGAGCGAGAAGATTGCACATAAGGCTCATGGGGAAAATGGAAGCACAATTTTACAGCGCTTTGATGAACCTGTGGAGAAATGGAGTAACTGCTTATCCACCGAATCGGATAAATACAAAAACATACCACCCGTATTCCCATATTGGAAGATGGGTCTAACGAGTGAAGAATATAAAAGGAGAAAGGAAAAAAATGATGGAATGGAAGAAGAGTGCTGAGGATATCTCCAAGGCTATGGAAATGGTTCCCCTTATGGAAGCATTTATAAAACAAGTTAAAGCTGTAGTTAAGGAAAAGCTACTAGAGGACGAAAAAAGCGTACCAGGATTTAAATTACGAGGAAGTGGGAAACTAACTTCATATGAGGCTAGTCAAGTAGCTGAAATTTTAATGTCCACTAACGTCTTAACTTGGGATGATTTCTTAAAAGCATGCAGATATTCCGAGCAACCAATGGTGACTGTGTGGGCAGACAAAAGAGGAATATCGAAAGCAGAGGCTAGAAAAGATCTAAAAAAGAGATTAGAGCAAGTAGCTAAAGAGCGACCAAAATCTCCCGCAATTATCAAGGATAATGGATAATGGAAAAGGGCGAGAAAATAACGATTGTAGTTCCGAAGAGAACCCCTTCCTTGAACACGCTTTTGAGGTGGAATCCGTGGGAGACATTAAAGCAGAAAAAGGAGATGACGCTAGCAGTAGCGGACGCCATATCGTCCGAATTATCTCGTTGCGAGTCAGGATCTGCGACCCAGACAACCTTGTTGGCGGATGCAAGCATCTCATTGATGCGCTCCGGCTTGCAAGAGTTATACCTGAAGATGACCCAAAAGCGATCATCCTCAAGGTCGGGCAAAAAAAGGTCTCCACGTATCCGAAAGAAAAAACGTGGGTGGAGGTAACGAGATGACTGATATTTTAAAGACATCTATCAACCTAAAAGGTGACCTAAAAAGACGCTTGGAATGGTATTGTGAAGTCAACGATTTACAGCCCGCTCAAGCGGTAAAATTCTTCGTAATTCAAGGACTTAAAAAATATGCCAAGTGTCCGCACGTGGACACTCCCTCGCGTACGCACGATGTAACTAAGGATTTATCGTTAGATAAATCTAACTCGCCTAAAGGCGAACAGGTAGAGTTTGTAAAATCATTTATCGGGCAGATTCAGAACATGAAGTTCCCCGAAAGAATTTCCAAAGAAATCAAAAGTCATTGGAACGCAATTCTTGATTCCAAGCTCTCCTCAATCGAACTAGCAGAGGCATACAACAATTACGTAGAAAGCGAAACAAGAGAAACACGCATACCATCGCATCCAAACTCATGGATAGCAGGACACGGATGGTTAAACAAAAAGGAGGAAAAAAATGATGAACCAATTGGCAACTATGACTTTTGATGCAGAAAGGTCTTTAATTTCATGTCTTCGCTGGGAAGACGATGAAGCATATAAAATTTTCGCTTATGCGATTGAGAACGGAATTTCTAATGATTTCTTTGAGGATGAATCTTGCATGCTTTATTGGAATGCACTTGTTCAGTCTGAGAGAGAGGGAGAATTTGGTAAATTGTCAGTATGGCAGAGATTGCCCAATACTTTCCACGAGCAGTTTCCTGACTTCAATCAAGTTGTTCTTGAGGCTCACGAAGTTGCTAGCGAACACAAAGGAGTTCAAGCAATTGATCAAATTATCAAAGGAAAAACTCTTCGACAACTTACTGATATTGGAAATGATCTCGTGCAAAAGGTTTCTGAATCTGCACCACTTGATGATCCAATTAATTTAGCATCTTCAACTGAATCAAGATTACAGGAGATAGTTAAACCAAAAAGCAAAACACTTGCTGACAGTAATGAAGTAACTTGTCGGACAATATCAGAAATTCGCAGATGCCTAGAAGAGGGTCCCGCAAGAATTGCTCCTAATTTACCTTGGCTTAAAAAAGGACTGAAGGGTGGATTTAAAGATAGTCACCTTGTGGCAGTCGCAGCCCGTCCATCAGTTGGTAAAACAACCATTACTTTGAATTGGGTCTACAACTCTGCACTCAAGGGTCAGAAATCACTTTTCTTTTCCTTGGAGATGAAAGCTGAAGCACTATGGGAAAAAATGGGTCTAATACGATCCAAGACTGAGCATGGACTTGATTACAGAACTGACGACAAGGAACTTAATAGGAAAAATGCTGAAACATTAATTAAGAACATTGAGGAGTGTAGAAATCTACCAATCTTCATCGACGATAGTGGTTCATTATCAATGAGCCAAATAATATCTACTTCAAAGATTATGCACAGAAAGCATAGCCTTGATTGTATCGTCATCGACTATTTAGGACTTGTCAGACCTGATGATCCTAAAATGCCAAGGGAGCAACAAGTTGCTGAGATAAGTAAAAGTGCCAAAGCATTAGCTAAAGAAATTAATCGACCAGTTTTTATGATCTGTCAGTTAAATCGAGATTCAGTGAAAAATGGTGCTGAGCCTCAACTTCATAACCTCAGAGAAAGCGGGCAAATTGAGCAAGACGCAGATGTTGCGATATTACTCCATAGAGATCTTTTAGGAGATGATAAATTTACCACTAAGGTAATTGTGGCAAAGCAAAGATTTGGAGGCACGGGTCACTCAAACAAGAGGATCAAATTTAAAGCGCATTCACAAAGATTTATAGAAGTTGAGCAAAATAGTCTCAATGACGGATACAGAGATAAAACACTTTATGAAGATATAGAGCCAAGAATATAGGAGAAGAAATGATACACGAAAACAGTAAGCAATCATACCAAGATATTAAACCGGAACTTAGTGGCAGACGCAGAGAAATATATCTGACCATGTTGCAATATATGCCCGTAGCTACCGACAGAGAAATAAAAGATAAAATGGGATTAGGCGACATGAACTCTGTAAGACCGCGAATAACCGAATTAATAAAATCAGGACACCTTGAGGAAACTAATAGCACGAAATGCCCGATAACCAACAAAACGGTTAGAAAAGTTAGGATCGTTAATTGCCCCAAGAGTGGACCAATCTGGCAAATGGATCTTTTTTAACAAACAATAAAATAAAATATAAATATGAATGGTAAAATGTTATTCTATGCAAATATAACGCTAGTTGCAGACGCTGAGTCTGTAAAAGTTGGAGATAAGACCCTTGTTAAGTTTAGGGGTGCTTGGAACGAGAAAAGGAAGGGCGAAAGCGTTGGATCTTTCGCAAACTTTGAGTCGTGGTCTGATTATAAAAATGAACACATTATGAACTTCTTTAAGAAGGGCAAAAATGTACATGTTCGTGGTTCTATATCAGAGGATTCTTATGATGACAAAAATGGCAACAAGGTTAAGACCTTTCGTTTTAGAGTCGAAGACTTTGATCTTCTTGACAACAGAAGCTCAGGAAATGAAGGACTTGATATTTAATGGACTTCGTCTTGGAGTTCGCTTCGCCTATTCTCTACCTCAACGGGTGCGTCGCTTGCGGCGCACTCTTTTGGTGTGGAGTCGCATTTCTCGGATATACCATAAGTCAGGGATGGATGGATTAAAGAGGTTTCAGGGTGTGCGTGAGGTATCGAGGGAAAACCTTCGTCGTAAAGTTTTGCCAGGGCGAGACAAACCTCGGTCTCCGTATCCACCATATCGTGGTTGACATTAATCATAATGTAACACATAAAATCGTGTAACGGATGTGGGCAATACTATTTTTCATTATATTTATAACATTCTGTGGATGGCTATATGTGGGACCTAAAAACGATAATAAGGATGAATAATGAAGCGTTCGCCATTAAAAAGAAAAACTCCACTCCGAAGAGTCAGCAAGAAGAGACAGAAGGAAATGAAGGAGTACGGGATTCTGAGAAAAGAGTTTTTGGAAAAGTTACCTATTTGCGAAGTGTGTATGAAGGCGAAGTCGACAGACATTCACCACAAAGCTGGTCGGGGAAAATATTACCTTGATGTGGATTCTTGGTTATCAGCGTGCAGAGCTTGTCATGATAAAATTCACCGAGAGCCCAAATGGGCAAGGGAAAAAGGATTTTTAGTATGAATTTAGTGGGGCATAGAGCCGTAAGATGGGTACGGACGGGATTGGATATCCTCATTTGAACACTCACTATTATGAATGAGATATTTGCAGTAAGTATATTTTTATTAATCGGATTATTAATATTATCAAAATTGTTTAAATTATGACTAAAGAAAAAGAAGAAAAGAAACCAAACTTGTTTGAGATTCTATTATCAACTATCGCGCAGAGTGCAAATGACCAGAATTTGTCTTTATCTGATGTACTTGGCCAAATTCGCCTAGTTGAAGATCATCTGATTCAATCTGTAAAAGCAAACGCTCAAAAAGTCGTCGAGCAGAACGCAAGTGACGACAAGCAGGAGAAAATGGACGCTTCCCAAGGCGAAGCCTAGGATAAAGCTTAAATTGGAAATGCTCGCAAGAGCATTCTCCATACCCATTAAATTCTTCTAAGTCTACTAGATGAACATTGTTTGGGTTGTAGGTGCTTGTAAATAAGAACCTTTGCGATTCAAGCCACTCTACTTTCAACTGAATCTATCTAGTAATTCCTTACTTGGGTTGACCTCAAATAGATTTTGCAGACCACGAGTTACACTATCTTTGTTTGCAAATATACTTGCTTGATTAAGTAAGTCATTTTGATTGCCCGCATTACCCGAGAAGTCTTGCTCAGTTCCATCGGGTGTGGTTAGTATATTTATGTAGTCTCCACCCCTCCTCCGAGTATCCATTTCATATCCCGTTGGAAGGTTAGGAGTAAAAGTGTCATTATTATATAATCTCCGTAAATTACTTACATACTGATCAGTTTTCCTTTCGGGTGAATATTGAAATACTTGTTCTAATCCTATAGTGGGCATTTCCACGCCTTCCGTGCCAAGGCCTTGGTCGTATGCACCAGCACTATAGAGTTCCATAACAGATCTAAGAGAGTCTATATCATCTGTACCAACTAACTCTGGGGTTAGGTTCATTGATACTTTGAATCCATCAAGTAAGTTTTTGTTCCTAGGATCTTTTAAATATTCTATATAGTCATTGCCACGCTCTTGGGGTGCAGCCTTTCTTGGTAATTTATTAGGTCTAAGATTTATATTTCTCTGCGCTAATTCACTTAGTCCGCCTACTTCAGGAAACACAAGTCCTGGTTCAAATTCTTGATATTCGGGTTCAACAGGAGTGGAGTTCATTATTTCCTGTAGTGCAGATGACTCAGGAACTCTTATCCTATTACCAAACTGATCATAATAACCAGGTAAAAACTTAGTGGGTAGAAGTTTCCTACTACCATCTTGTCCTTCCCCGTATCCAAATTTACCAAAGTGTATCTTACCTATATCTGAAAATCTATTATCACCTACAGTACTTAACCAATCTGCTGCCGTTCCATCGGGGTCATATCCATATAGTGCATTGTGCATTAAGCCAGGATCTGTCCGTGTGTACTCATCAAAGGCATGCTCCATACCTCTAATGTAATCAGTGGGTGTACCTATTGGTAATTCACTCTCAGGAGTGGCATTTGCTACAGCTTGATTATAGTATATTTCTGCTAGTGCTTTTTGTAGTCTTTGCTCTTCGGGTCGAAATCCAGCAGGATTATCTATGTATGCCCCACGATCATCTACAAAACCTAAGTCAGTTAGATATTTTAACTTTTCATTGGGGTCACCAAGTTTATTAACCTGCTCAATTAGTGGATCAAGAGCATAATAATGTCTCTCATACCTATTCACTTCTTGCGATTTTTATATGCAGTCTTAGCAAGTTCTAAGTCTACAGACTTACCTTTCCATGATTTTGGTTTCTTACCTTTGTTTTTTTTAGCGCAACAAGAACAGCAATTATTTTTCATAACCATTAGCCCCATGTCTTAATTTGTCTACATGCTCATCTAGTTTATCCACCCTACCCTTTAGGTGTTCAATATTCATGTCTTGAGTCGCATCTGCAGGTAGTGCTCCGATCTCGCCACGAGGCCATTTTATCCTGAACTCACTGTTGAGTTCCATCTCATGTTTCATGCGAACCACATCATTTTCAAGGGTTTGTACATCAGCTTTAAAATCAGCAACTAGCCATACCGCGGAGCCGACGAATCCAATAGTTTTCAACATGAAAATTAGATTGGCCTTCACCTGTGTATTCTCCCCTATTTCTGGTATGTTCATCTAGCATTTCCACCTACGACGGGCTTGTCTAAGTCTACTGTTTGGATCTTTGGCTGCTTTGGGAAATTTCTTCATCTGCCCGGCCGAACGAGCGCAATAACTCTTTCTACGCTTTGCTGACTTACTTCCCTTTTTGACCTTACCTGTTACCGCACCCTTAAGTTTAGAACCAGGATTATCCCTTCGGTATTTAGCTATACCCTTCTTAGTCATGCCTGCACCTTTCTTGGTAGGACGCTTATGCCCTCCCTTGATGGTGTGACCCTTCATTGAACCCTTCCTAGCCATATCAATGCTTATGAAGTATGCACTTACCTGCCTTCTTGCATTTGGCTGGGTGCGGGCATCCACGACATGCTTTAAATGCCTTACCCTTCTTTTTAGTCATAGCATAGCTCTTCACCTTGGAAGATGCTTTCTTCTTACTCATAGAATAACTACGAACTTTAGATGATGTTTTCTTTTTTCCTTTTCCTTTACAATGCATAATTACGCCTTTTTTGTTCTGCGACCCATGCCTACTCTTCTCTTTTCAGCTACGAGTGCTTTTTTCTTTTTCCCAACTTGCTTCCAAGTCTTGGGTGTTTTCTTTGAAACTTTTTTAGATGGTCTGCATTTTTTTACTTTGCTCTTCTTCTTACCACAGACATCACCATCCTGATCCGTCCACTTCTCTTTGAACCAACGCTTAAGGGCAGCACCCTTCTTTGTTTTTCTAACAGCCATTATTTTTTACCTGATCTACGCTTACGGCACTTTGCGATAGCACCTGAAGCATAAGCACTGGGAAATACTTTATACCTAGCTTTTACCTTATGATAACAAGCATCTTTTTTAGATTTTGGCTTAGAACTACTTTTGCGCTTTTTCATATAAATTTTGTATATCTTTTCTTCTATCCTCCACCACTTTGTTTAAAGTGTTTATACGCTCAGCATTGCGAGCATCTGAGATTTCTAATTTGTGAACTATTTCTTTTAAATTATCTATTTCGGATTTGTTTCTTTTGAGAAAAAAAGCGAGTACGGATATAGCAACCCCTACACCTGCGAACATATAATGCGACACCTCCATAGTTACATTTTAATTCGTGTTACAAAATCATGCAAGATACTTCGTCTTTTGTTTTTTATTTAAATACGGTTGCGAGTAGTACCACTCATTCCATTTTTCACATGCGCGTAGCGCATCGTTTTTATTTTCAAAACTCGTTCCGATCTCACTTGGATACCTACCTCCCTTTGCCAATCGTGGTCCAATAGGACTCTCTCCTAGGACACCTAGGAATTTCACAGTCCAGCCCATATTGCAAAGGTCGCCCCTTGCAACAAAGCTATTCATCTTGTTCTTCTAATCCGAGGAGAGTTTCCCGAGTAGAAATTAGTTTAAGAATTAAATTTGATTTATCTTGCTCAATTCGTTTCTCACGTTTTTCAAGCATTTCTAAATCAGCTTTAATATTATTAATTCTAATCTGCAGGATCTCCTCCTTTGAGTCGTCTTTCATAACTTTTTATCTCCTTTACACACCACTCGTAAGCCTGCTCCAGCTTACCCTCTTCAAATCCGTGGACAGACATTTCGGTCTTCAATGGTTCAATATATTGAAAAGTTGCCTGCCAAAATGGTGCAGGCAGATCCATCATCTCAATGGTTGCCTTACACTCAGGTCTTTTAATCGTACCCTTAAATCTTTTCCAATTTATTACCATCCAAAATGCTCCCCCATATTCTGCCTACCCCAGCATCTATCTTTAACCAATGCCTTATAGGGTGCATAGCATCCACATCCAAGTACGCTACCTTTATATGGTCTGCATATCTTTCTACTCTTATCAAAGACTGGACACCTATAACATGTGTACATCCTCGATCTCCATATCTCTTCCCTATATGGACTTTTTAAAATTTTTACAGAAGCTTTAAGAATATCAATGTAATTCCTAAAAGTAACTTGTGGGCCAAATGCTACTCGTAAAAACTCTTTAAATCTTCGTAGTGAGATCATCTCACATAGCCTCGCGTTGCAACCTTATCGCATTTCTAGCCTGTAAGAGTTCATTAAATTTTGCAGTCCCGCTCGGTGTCTGTTTTAACATAGCATCTAATTGTTGCTCTTGTGACGCTAGTGCTTTCTGCATGGGTGAAGCCGTATCATACATTAATCTAAAATCCCTATTTTGGGCATTAATCATTTCCGGCGTGATCGTCGTGCTTGAAACACTTGGACTACCAACGCTTGTACCTAAACTTTGGGCATTCGCTATGGGTACTATTGATGAATCAAATGTAAATTCGCGATTCAATGGCTGTGGCGGGCTTATGCTTTGACTATTTAAAAAATCTAACTGATTAGATGCTAATGGTGTTGGAGATTGTG
>Ga0098048_1001471_pt1 | contig 10310 bp, 20 predicted proteins | sample 13_taG_FD_75052 | JGI IMG/M metagenome (GOLD analysis project Ga0098048, IMG submission 75052) | Marine viral communities from the Subarctic Pacific Ocean - 13_ETSP_OMZ_AT15268 metaG | ecosystem: Environmental > Aquatic > Marine > Oceanic | place: Pacific Ocean | collected 2015-01-16 | reverse complement strand
TCGTAATCGCAGAATAGTCAGCGGTTTCTTTTTTCGAGAACGCCGTATCATAACTTTGAATGACATGTTGTAGCATAGGGAGATGATCCTTGTCCCACGGTTGCCACCAGTCGCGTTTAATAATAGCACCCTCTTCTGAAGTGGGTTCTTGCATGTATTGTGCTGACCAGTTTCTAATTGGAATAGATGCTTTGATTTTTTCTAGCTCTTCTAGCTCCCAATACTCAGGCCACACTGGGTTCCCTGATTCGAGGATCGCGGGAAACGAAACTTGTTTCCATGTATCTGCTTTAGGTTCAGTTTGAGCCTTCAAGAGCCTTCCCGTTAAATCGTCCTCGGCCCATCGGGTCATAACAACTAGAATCGAGCCTCCTGGTTGTAAACGCTGTCTGGGACCTGAAGTGTACCAGTCGTATGCTCGTTCCATCGCAGTATCGGACATTGAGTCTTGCTCCGTGTGTGGGTCATCAATAATCAAGAGATCTGCACCACGACCCGTGATTGACGAACCAACTCCAGCAGCATAGTATTCACCACCTTGATTAGTTTCCCATCTACCTTTGGCTTTGGAGTCCTCACGCAGTTTCACATCACCAAAGATTTGTTTGTACTCTGGTGAGTCAATAATGTTACGAACCTTAGCTCCGAACCTTGCTGCAAGTTCTGTATTATGAGACACCTGCATAATTTTTAATTTTGGATACTTACCGATAATCCAAGCAGGGTAGTAAACAGATGCAAATTCAGATTTAGTATGTCTAGGTGGCATATTGATTAAGAGCCTCCCTTTTCTTTGGTCTGCGATATCAGTAAATTCTTTAGCTATAATCTGATGATGGCCCCACTGGCTTGGATCTTTTGATTTTCTACAAATAAAATCGGGCCAGACTTCTTGAACAAAAGCTAAAAAATTATCCTGACAAAGCTTTACATGCTGTATCCAAAGCTTTTCTACTTCGAGCCTCATTTGTTCTGTGGTCATTAGGTCTGTCTGCATAAGCTAATTATAACCACATCTAGACTTTTTGCTAGTATGTGCATCTATGAAATAGGATATGTAAGAGGTTTTTGCTGTAAGCTGGGGCTTGTGCGTGGCGTGTGCTGGAAAGCATCAAAGCATTTTGCATCTTGGATTGAGCCTTGTAAATTATAGGCAAAAAAAATGCGACAATCCTTGTCGCATAAAACTTCTAGCAAGTTTTAAGACTAGCCTATTCCATGTCTCCATTTAATTTTTGCATTAATGGTGCAACACCAATAGCAATTTCTTTCATCAAGTCTTTTGATTGTGCTGTGCCTTGATATTTTAATATACTATTCATAATTGCTTTTTCAAGTAATGCAGAAAATACAACATAGTTAACTTTATTATCTTCCATGAATTGTGCTACTTCTTCACGATTAACTTCTGTTACTTGATTATTTACAAATGACACTAAGTCAAAGTTATTATTAGGCATAATTATTCTCCTATGTTTATTTGTTGATATTCAGTTACTGATGTATAAGCATTAACTAGCTCATCAATACTCGCTTGTGAAAGATTGTGCTCTTCCTTTAAAGCTTTCAATACTTTTTTATAATCAACAGTTTTTCTCTTATTATCAGCAACAGATATTCTATAAGCTTTTCCATCAACCACTATATGATATTGGTTAAATTTAGACTTGTTAAGAATAGCTAATACATTATCTCTACTATCAGCAAGTAATTTCTTATCGCTTTTAAGTTGAAAATGAAAAGGTATAAAAGATTGTATTAATTGTCTTTCATGTTTTTGAATTGCTTTTTCTTCTGATAAGACAAAGCTTGGGTTAAGATTTTGTAAACTCATATTTTTACTCCTATTGGTTATTAATAAAAACTTACCCTTATATATTACTCCTATTATCTCCCATGTCTACCCATATATAGTAAATAGATGAAATTAATTCTATGCAAATCTAGCAGGAATTTTTCAACTGAGCAGGAAGCTCCCGTATGTATATATATAAGATCCTGCGACCCCGACCCCACAACGGCGGGACGGGGAACAGAGTATGGAAAGGACGAGCTTTGGACGAAGCTGATGTGTGCCCCGGTAACCTTCGGCTTTATACATAAAGATCAAAAATCGAAAGCACGCCACGGCGGGACGGCGGGGCTAAAAGAAATACCCAGCGGTGATGATCAGCCCAAGAAGAAAGAGTCCTGGCATCCAGAACGCCAGGATGAGCACGACACACGTAATAAACATGAGCACGCCCATCACATATCGGCATCGGGACGGGCTTCGCCATCAGCCTCAGCATCAGGTTCCGGATCCTGGTGGTCCGGTATCTCTATTACCACGAAGCCATCACGCTCAGTCACAACGGCGTCGGGGTTCAACTGTAGCAATGTATCTATTAACATTTGTACCTCCCTTCGCGATTCTTGAGATCCTTTTTATCTTGCCAATCCATGATGATCAGCAACACGAGGGCCACGGCCATGGCACCCAGTGCAAACCCAATAATAAACGTTGTTAACATAATTCACCTCGCTTGAATTTTGCGTAGTCGCTGTTGTTTTGCTCGTTTACTTTTGCTTGTATTTTTAGATCTGTAAAGTAATTCTGAATATCAAAGTGAGCAGTCTCATACCAGTTAACCTTCTCAACCATTCTAACTTGATCTTCTTTAAGACTATACTCCTTTGGATGATCTTTAAAAAAATTGTTTATCATTGTTTTCTGTTTTTTGTTTAGTTTTCTCATTACTTCACCTCTTTCTTTTGTTGTCTTCATCTTCTTCGTCCTTTTTATATTTTTTTCGTTTTCTACCATACGGTAGTTGATAGGGCAGATCTGGATATTTATCATCTAGATCTACCTGCATGTCATAATCAAGAACAATAAGGGGCAACCAGTTATATATCTTCGCCTGTGACCTACCTCTAAAAGGTAAGGCAAAGTCAGTTGCGTGGTATGCCGCCGCTGGTTTCTTAGGCAAAGGTTTCTCCTTTGTTGTTGATCAGAGCTTCAGTGTCCCATGTATCCCCATACATGTCAAACATTATTACAACCATGAGCAACTTTCTCAGCCTGGTGATGCTATCCTTATATATGTAACGACAAACTAGATTGTCCCCAGAACGGGACGGCGGGAGCAGACAAAAAAAAACCTGCTGGAAATTAGCTAACCAGCAGGAAAAAATGGGGTTGTGTTAACTTAACCACTAACCAACCCCCTCGAGACGGGAGACGGGGGTGTGTTGTCTCCCAATGAAATCCTTTTCAGTCCTAACTTACCTTTAACATATCTCAAAGCCCCCAGAGTGTCTAGAAAAATTTGCAAAGTCTTGAACATTCTCAACACTAAACGGATAGCTGTCGTCCCACGACTTTTGGCTATAAAGAAACTCCCATTCTTTGCTTTGTATTTCTGGATAGTCTGCTGGAGCAATATCCTTATCACCAGTCAGCTTGATTACCTTTTCACGCAAAGCTTTCATTTTTTCTTCAATACCTTTGTTGTGCTTTTCAGCTTTTTGCATATCTTCTTCAACTAACGACTGATATTCAGCAGTGTGCCCTTGCTTGATAAGTTCCTCTAATCTGTCGGCTATTCTAATAGCTATGACTTCATCAACTTGATGACCACTGTTCTCATGCCAAAGACCATAAGTATCTTCAGAAATCTCATCAGTATTCTCATACACATATTGAGCTAGTCTTCGCCACCACCAAACATTATTACGAAAGTATACCCCTTTGTTCTCTTCTTCATATTTTTGAGATTGCTCGAAATATAACTTTCTTTCTTCGCCTGATGGCTCAGTATTCCAATCAATTTCTGGCTTGACACTTCCCTCTTGTATTTGTGGATTTAATCCATATACATCAAAACCCATAATCATACCTCTCTATTTTTGTTTACTTACATCTCCCATGATATCAAAGATGACAGGAATGTAAAGATATTACATGTAAACAAATTACCCTCAACTGTTTCAGGCATCTGCTGAAGGAAGCGTCCTGGTGAGCACGTCCTATCCTTATATATAACAGATCAAGATCCGTCGGGGAAACGGGACGGCGGGGCGTGAGCCACAGGCTTCTCCAGCACGGAGGCGTCTCCGGAACCAGGATCTCATCCTGTTCTTTGTTGATGCCCCACAACCCCAGCCAAACGGTAACGGGACGGGGCGGGCTTCAGAAGGAAGCCCGGGCCTTGAAACCTGGTTCGGATGCCTGGATCAATATACATGACTCACAATCCCAGCGGTACGCGGGACGGGACGGGACGAGCTTCAGGAGGCGTCGGATCCTGGTTCGGATGCCTGGATCAATATATTATATAAGTTATCAACGTCGGGACGGGACGGCGCGGGACGGGACAGTGATACTGCGACACCCGGCTCACGAATCTCGAGAAGTTCTAGCTCGGTCTGCGAGGCATGCGCATTAAGAATACGGACAGTACCACCAGCCTGTTGATGATTTAAATGCCAGTTAACCTGAAACTTAGACAGTCCACAATTCTTAGCATCTGTTGCTTTTAATTCTAACCAAAACGAACGACCTTTAATACAGCCGTAAACATCAGGAATTCCGTTGATTGTAGAGGATTCAATACGAGTTAAATGCCAGTCTTTACGACCTTTCTGAAGCTGGTTAATTTTTTTCCACAATTTAGCTTCTTTGGTAGCCATATAGGGTGCTATATCTTTATAAGTTGATTTATTATACGATTATATCATGGAACAAAAAATGGACAAATACGGCAATTTAACTATATCACTTTTTGATATTTTGGATCAACAAGATGATGCTAAATTTATTTATTTTTATTTGGCATTAGATAGACCAATTAAAAAAATTATTGAAAATGCTTTTTATGTTGCTTACACAAAAAAATTATTAGACAAAGATAATCCAGACATAATTCACCATGAAGAAAATGGTGTAACACATATTGAAGTTCACCCACAAGACATCATTAAAAATATAGAGATCATTAAAAAAATTTTAGCTACTGATGTGTTTGAAGATGAAAACGAATAAACCAAAATATCCCCTATACATCGTAATATGGAAAGACCATACCGGTAATGCTTCTTGGCAAAGTGTTGAAGAAATCCATAAAGAAAAACACATATTAGCCTACAGTATTGGCTATCTATTATCTGAAGATAAGGAATGTGTAAAATTATGTAACACTTACACCTCTGATGGTGGCTGGGGTGGATTAGATCTTATTTTAAAATCTTGTATTGTAGAGATGTACGAACTAGATATACTTGATTAATCGTTGCCCTGGACAATTATAGTATTAGCTCCAATTTTATCTTCAAGTTCTTTTAGTCTGTTTTCTAATTGTTCTCTACTCATACCCTCTAATGTATTGTGGGTTATCTCCTTTTTATCGATATACTGACCAGCTAACTGACCTGATCTGAATTCAGCATTTATAGCAGCAGTATATTGACCTTTTTTTTCACTACCGTCGCGTAACCTATCCAGTATTTTATATCTTCTTAACTTATCTTTCTCGTATTTAGCCTGTTCCTCACTTAATCTTCTTTCTAGGAATCTACACACATGTGGATTTATTTCAGGATTTGTAAGTCTGCTACCTAAAACCATAGCTGAATTTTCACTCTTTGAACTATAACCTGCTTTAATAACAGCATCTTTTTTGGAGATTACACCCCAATCAGCAACCAAAGCGTTAACAAACGCTACTTGTTTTTCAGTTAAATCATCAAATGTTTTCATTGTTTTTGGTTTACTTGGCACCTATGCACCTCCTTACAAATAATATTTTAAATAAAATTTCCATAGTCGCCTCCTCTGTTTTCCATAGTTTTTAAGGAATATTCCTAGTAAGCTGTTGTCTATAATCCTATTCATACAGTGTTTTCCATACTTTCCTTAATTCCTAGCTCTATACAAATAATATTTTTTATTTTTTTTGTATAGAAGTGCTTAGGTGTAAATTATGTCCTTTTGTCTCTTCATCATGTCAGTCAATTGATCATCGCTAACATTATATACAATGGCTTGAGTAATCAATTGTTTTATTAACCCTTTTTTATCTTCAAAATATTCTGTATTTGGCTGTCTGTATTGTGCATATAGGTTGTGTAGCTTTGTTTCGGAGATCTCTTCTGTCTCTGGTCGTACACCGATGAGCCGTACGCCTTTGACTGATAAGACCTGGTCCTTGATCCGATGTACCCATTCCTTGCTTCTACCAATCTTTATGTACCCTTGCTCATTTTCTAGGAAATATATGGTTGCCGGTGTTCTCTCCACCTCAAACAGATCCTCGTAACTTTTACCCTCTTTCACTAATACATTACACTCCTTGACCCTGGTTCGTGCTTCGTCAATCGACATAATAGGCCAGTATCCAATGACTTTTGACTTATGTACCCCTTGAGCACCATAATCATATATAAAACTATGCGTACCTTTTTTTGATGCACTGACCAATAAATTTTTAGTCAAAGCATCACGTACATAGATATATTTTACTTTTAAAAAATCTGGTTGCCAATTTTTTAAAAATTCGTCTGTTATCAACACAGTCAAATCCTTAGTAGTTTTTCGAACCATATTGTTCTCCTTACTACCAAGCTACTTGAATACCCTAACAAAATCAACAAGGTGCAAAATTAGCGTACTTTCATTCAGTTAAAAAAAAATAATCTCGCACCCTATGCCAATACTGATAAAAACACAGTGCTGACATATTCCGTTGATGTCATAAAAACTTCTTCCCTTAATAAATTTACTCTCTTCCTGGTCATGCGTTGTTTTTCTTTATCGGACAAATTTTTCATGCGAGTGTAAAGCTTGTCGTACTCTAACCACATCAATTGACGCTTAGTAAATCTTACATTTTTTTCTTTTAACGCTTTGACATAAGCTTCCTTAACTATCTCTGGGTCAAGTTCCGCGCATATACATACATTAATAAAATCATCACACATAGAAATGATCCAATTGTGTGCTGTTAATTTTTTAAGTGAGTTTTTACGATCTGAATGACCGACAAAAGTATCTTCAAAAGCATTTAAGATAACACAGCGCCAAAGTTTCGCTTCAGGTGATAAATCGTCCTGTTCTAATATGTTACGAGCCAGGTTAATACCAATGGCTCTCAATAGATCGGTTGATGCTTTCACTAATGTCCGTATGCCCTAATTAAGTAACCTATAATTTTTTCGTATACCTTGAGGACACTTTTATCACACTTTATTTCTTTTTGAAAGTTATAATCTTGAACGATACCGGCAATAAACTCGTGTTTATCTTCACTAGACATCTTATCTACATCAGCTAAAGAGAATCTTGCAAAATCCATATCTAAGATCTCTTCCCAGTTTAAATCTACTTTTTCTAATTTTATACCCATACTTTAATTGTATGGATAAAATTATCATTGGTCTACCTTATCTTTACCGCCGTGTACAATTTCTAGCTTTGTAGGACCCTTCTTCAATGCTTTTAGTACCACCTTTTTTTTATACATATTGCGTGCTTCTGCTTTAAATAAAGATATGTCTGCATAATCAATACCTTCATCATAACCAAATTTGTGACCCATGAGCAGTTGTGCTATTACATTGACTGCTTGGTCGTAATCTTCGTGATCCGTGTTGTCGGCTAAAAATATTAATAATCCCTTGACATCATTAATCATGCTTATCACCGTAAGATCCTTCAAAAGTACGCTTCCAACCAACATGACCGGTACCTTCACAATAGTTACATGTGTCTAATACTTTATCTTTGCCAACAAACTTGTCTTTTTCTGGTGTAAAATATCCATTACCATCACACTCAGGGCAAAGGACATACACTTTCTCTGGTCTACTCATTAAGATCTCCTACCATTGTTAGCTGCTTTTAACTCTGCAATTTCCTTCTCTTCTGCTTTCTTTGTTGCAGTGTATTGTGCCATTAAAATTTCTAAGGCATCACTTTTTGACCATTTTTTTTTATTACAAAATTTATTATACTTACCGTACACATCTACACGTATTGCTACGCTTTTCCATTTAGTTGTAGCCATAATAACAATCTCCGCTATGTTGTATTAAAATAATTAATAATTGTTATTCGTCTTCCGTGATTCTATTTTTTTGTTTTAGTAAAAAAAATTATAAAAAACTAAACCTATTGCCACCATTGATAGTTTGGGAAAAACAATAAGCATGAGGACAACGCCACCTAACAGGTACAATATCCACATGATTAGCGTTTCTCTAATTCATCATCAATCAAAGATCTAACCATTTCAGTGCTACCAAATTTATCAAAAGTATTTTCCAAATCCTTTAATTGACACATAGCATCACTTCTTGTTTCTTCAGTCAGTCTTGATAAAATTTTATCAACATGTTCTACCATGTCTAAAAACAAAACAGACTTACTTTTTAAATTAACTTGATTTGTCATAAATACCTCAATTAGTTAATTTTTCCGCATGTGTGATATCTTTTTCGTCCGTGTAAAATTTAACAACATCATGCAATTTTAAATCATCGCTATGTGCTGGTTCGTTTTCTAATAAACCAATGCCTTTTTTACGATCGCCTCTTGTAATTTGTACCCACATCTTTTCATATACGCCATCGGTAGCTTTGGGAAAATAACAATAAATATAATCTTTACCTACTGTAGGATTGTTTTTTATTGTAAAATACACTTCTTCCCCATGATCTGGACAAGTGTAAACAATATTTGGATCTTCTTTTTTTCTACCTGCACTCATTTTATACTCCCTTCATCTTCTGCATTTTCTAATATATCCATGATAGCTTTTGTTTCTTTAATTAAATTTTCTATAGACACACCTTGTCGTCTGGCTATGGTTACAGCAAGATATTCATGATGACTTTTATTCCTTGTCTTAGATTCTTCATAAAAAGCATGATACCACTCAAGCATTAATTCCAAATTAGAAAAATACTTTAAAAACAAAGGATTTTCTTTAGTGGCTTTTTTAAATTCTTTACCTATATCTATATCACTCATTCACCTTCTTCCTCTTGTTGTTGTTGATCCAATAGTTCCTGATGCGCCCAAATGGCACCTTCATAAAGTTCTAGTTCATCAGAAAGTTCATTTAGAGTTTGTTGACCACTTGCACTCATACGATCAATCTCCCAATACAAGTCGTCAACTAATCTATAAATTTTTGTTTTTTTTGACTCACTCATCGAAGATATTATTGTCTATAAAACATTCTAATTTACCTACATAATTACCATTTATATCCAGCAATTTTTTCTTAGTGGATTTGTCATAATTTAAATTTGACATTGCTTTCTGTAGAATACGCTGAACTTCCCTATCATTTTCATCAAATGCTTCGTTCTCAGTGATCATTTTAAGATGTATCATTATTTCTTTTGACATTATAAGTCTCCAATTGTTTTATTAATAAATATAAGGCCTCGTTTTTCGCATTTTCAGCTTAGGTGAGTCGCGGATCCGTTTATACGCTTTCACTCACTACCTTACATAATTTACTTTAATTAGCGGAATTCAAATCCACGCTCATCAAGTATTATCAATTATCTGATGTTTCATGGGAGATGTCAACAGAAATAATTGCATGTCCTATAAACCATGCTATCTGTGGCACAATGGCATTGCCTAGTCCTTTGATTCGTCCGACTCTACCTTTGTCCAATCCATAGGAAATCCCATCAGGAACTCCACAAAGTTCGGATTGAGTTTGCCACCAGTTTTCTTGGGCAGTGAATTGGAAAGCATCTTCTGCTTCGCTGTGTCCATGTTCTTCCAATCTGCTGCTTGCGGTGTCGGATACTGTTCTTGTCTCATCATCATGGTCGGCAGACTGTCTGAGTTGCGACTCATTGATGCTGGACTTAGTGTTGTGTCCTTGTAATCCCTTGCATTTGGTGTCGGATACATCTTCTCCAGATGATGTACTGCATCTTTTAACTTCACGCCATACCTCACGCCCTTCTTGTTCTTCCTGGAAAAACTGCCATTGTGGAGATCGACATTCTTCACCACTCCTCCCTCTAAATCGCAGGCTCTCGGTGTCGGATACATCTGTACATGATGACGAAGTGCGAATTGTAGATTCACCCCTTGCTTTTTCTTTTCCTTGGCTCGTTTCTTCCAATTTTCTATGCTCTCGCTTTCGTTGTGTAGGTGATCGCTTACCACTGGTGTCGGATACATTTTCATGGTTTCTGGGTCTACTTGCTCCCTTAGATTGCTCGGCTTGGTTCTGCCTTTGCGATGTCCCTCTTGTAGTTTCTTGGTGCTTTCTGGACTTCTTGGTGGCAAGTGATCCATT
>Ga0098048_1001470_pt1 | contig 10314 bp, 8 predicted proteins | sample 13_taG_FD_75052 | JGI IMG/M metagenome (GOLD analysis project Ga0098048, IMG submission 75052) | Marine viral communities from the Subarctic Pacific Ocean - 13_ETSP_OMZ_AT15268 metaG | ecosystem: Environmental > Aquatic > Marine > Oceanic | place: Pacific Ocean | collected 2015-01-16 | reverse complement strand
TTGTACATTTATGCTATCACCTTGATTTAATTGAATATCTACAACATTATTCCATTTAGCATTAATTTTTGATCTACTACGAGTATTTTTATAATTTTGTGATTTAATATTACTACAATCTATCAGAAACGTTGATTGACTCATTATATATTATAAATATATTTTATGTTAAAATATTTATAATTTATCTTAAATTTTGAATTTATCTTAAATTTAATTAAATACTTGAAGTAGTATTTATTATGCTTCCCTGTTTTATTAATAAAATTCTCTCGCATTCCGCGAAGCACATAAGCGTTGATTGGCCATCAAATCTAGGATCATAGGTTGCATCGTATTCAAATTGTAAATCAACAGCTTGTGAACCAACTGCGACACCATTCCCAGCAACTTGCTCGGCGTCAACTTGTTTCTTAAATGAACAGCCCATTAAATGTCCTGTACCTCTTAAATGAGTTTGAGAGATTCCCATATAACCTTGATTTGACACACCGGCTTTTCTATCATTTTCTTCATATTGTTTTGTTACAACGATAGCAGAATCTAAAGTTGTAAATCCTGGTTGTTTAGAAGGATTATCTTCGGTCAAATTATCAGTCCAATTATCTTGCCTACAATCAGGAGAAGCCATATAATGACCTTTATTAATATAAAATGGTTTGCCGAAACATTTGTTCAACTCATGGTACATTCTGAGATCTGTTTGAATTTGTGATGAATAATAAGGGATAGAATTTACATTAACATTAAATCTCATGCCATCTTGTGCCCTAGAAGCTCTGGAACAGTAATTTAATAGTAATGGATTTTGTTTACCTCCTGTAACATTGTGATAAGGGAATTTAGCAACATCTTGAGGACCTGAAGGATATAATCTAAAAAGAATGTTTCTCAATACTTCGTTAGATAATCCCATTAATCTAGAAAATTGTTGAGTAGATTTAGAACCATAGCCTGAAACATCATTTGAAAATTCTGAGATAGTAGTTTTCATGCTTTTAAATTGTGTGTAAACTTGTTGGAAACCTTCTTTCATCATTTTATCTTGATCCCTTTCTAATCTACCATCTAAATAATAAATTAAATCAGTAGCTATGAAAACTTGATCGGTTACAATATTTATTTTTTTTCCTGGAGTGTCATTATAATTGAAAACAGGATCTAAACCTAAACCGGCTTCTGTGGCGTATACAACGTGATCTTCAACGGTGTCTAGTACACAATTTTTTGTATCATCACCGGATTTTTCAATTTTATTTGTTGCAACAAGTTCTTGAGGTCCTAAAATTAACAATTTTGTAGGCATATTGTTTGCATCTTTTTCTAAAATAGTGCCGATGGCTGTTTCTTGATCGGTACTTAAACAAAATGAATCACCTACAGCAAAAGCACCAGCTGGGGAAGAGGTGGTGACATTAACTACTTTTCTAGCAATCAATATCTGTGCCTGTGTTCCACCGCTAGGAGTTTCAACTTTAACTGTACCGTAAGGTCTAGTTACATTCTCAGGGTCAACAATTTCAAACCAATTTTCGTCATTTGTGTCTTCTGCTTCATTATAAATAACTTTAAAAGAGTTAGATTCATTTAATAAAAAAGTTTGGTTTTCTGAGTAACTAACATTGTATGTTTCTCCGTCCTCATACCCTGAACCCTCAACAATATTAAAGACCGATTCGTCGTCGTCAATACTAGGATCAACTGCAGTAGAAATCATAAATTTAGGGTCAACCTGATAATTTAAAGGTGCTGGGTCTTGGAATTTAATCATATCAGTTTCTTTGTAACCTTTACCACCATCTAAAATTCTTACATTAATCATTTTACCTGTTGCGTCAGAATCATACATGAGTCTTAAACCTGTTCCTGATCCTGTAACTTGATTATCCATAATAAGATCGGTTTGATTATACAATGAAGTATGAACCTGCCCTTGAGTAATCCAGACCAAAGATGTTATACTATCATGAGTTGCTAGAGATTGAGAAGGACAAAATATAGCCCTGTCATTAGATCCCCAATCTCCATTTTGTGAAAAAACGATATCTAAAATAACTTCTTCGTTAAGTAATCCTAAAGGAAATTGTCTATCAACTTTAAATAAACCTGGGAATAAATCTCCCAATGATATAGAATATTGTGGAGTATTTTCGTAATCAGTTTCTAAATTAAAATTATAGTCAGCATTAACCCAATTTGGGCGACAATTATTTCTACCTTTGACATCCTGCGAAGGGTTTTCTTTTTCGTAGACATCCCCAGCTAATCTATATTGACCAGCTAAAACCTCGGAATTATCTGGGTTTGAGTCTAATTTAGATCCAGAACAAGTCTCAAAAACGAAATTAATCCCATGTAATTGGGAATCAATATTTAATTTTTTTTCAGGTTCTGTTAATTGATTTAAATTGGCATATAGATGGTTTGCGTTGTCAATTTCTGCAAATTTTCCAGAAGATTCAGTTCGCATGCTTGCCGATTGAATTAATGAAAAAACGCCTAAATTAGGTGGATACTGATAACCCTCTTCAACACATGTTGCAGGTAATACGATACGAGAATCTGCACTTAAATAAGCACCTCGGCGAGGCAAAATAAAAGAACACTGTCCGCCTGCTGTATTTGTATCATTTATGCTTCTTGGAAATATACTAATAGTTTCAATCCTTTGTTCTTTATTTTCAATTGATTCGCTTAATTGTAAAGATTTTGGTAATTGATTCATTATTATATATAAATATATTATTTTTATATATTGTTTTTAGCAATAAATAAAAATATTTTTCAATTATTAAATAAATTTTATTAGTTTACTGCAACTTGATTCCCTAATTTATCAGTGACTATTTCAGTAGATGCCAATGTATAAATATAAACGTTATTGGGTTCATTATCTAAATCAGATTCAATTGAATAATTATAAGAGGCGTTAGAATAATTGCTTGAAGCTCCTGCGAATAGTCCATCGAGTCTAGCACCGATGCCATATACATGCGAAGCTTTTTCTATATCTCCATTCCTTGACCATGCTCCATTATTTGTTTTAACCCATTGTTTGACTAATCCTTGATCAGTTGTTTGAGGTGTTTCTAAATCTGATTGTCTAACATCAACCATATATTCTAATTTTTCAGAATCTGGAGAAATTAAACATTTTTTATTTTGACAGTATGGATAAATAGCGTCTAAATATTGTCTTGATCTTAAAGCTTGGAATGATTCAGCTTTATTTATTTTAGCTTCATCAACGGAATAATTATTAGGATATCTGATAGCACCTCTATTTATAGTAAATTGTTTGATATTTGCTACTTCATAATCATCATTGTCATTTAATATAGGACAAGTCGAGAAACTATTATAAGAATCATTTTGTGACCATTCAGAAGGTACAAAATTATGATAAATAGTATTTACATTTTGAAGCTGAATATTAATATTATTATGATCGTTAGAAGAGTTCATAACATTTTGAAAGTTATAGAAAGAACTGTAAGCAGAATCTAAACCTTTTAACTCTTGATCTAATACAAGATAATCACCCATTAAAAAAACTCCTTGTAATTCATATTTATAATTTTGACCACTTAAACCGTATATTACCTGAGAATCTGGAGCTAAATTAACTTTAATACTTAAACCTCTTTCTAAACTGATTAAAGGGTTGGATGTGAAGTAACCATTTTTTAAAGGTAAAGCGAATTCAACATCGCCGCTTATTTCTCTTGCGATAACATCATTGTTAGCGCAAGCGGTCAGAGACATATTTTGATACGAGCATAAATCTTTATAAGATGTTGTAGCCCCAATGGATGAAGCCATATTTCTATGATAATTTTTAGCTTGTTCAACCATAGATCCTCTCATATTAGAAACAGATATAGTGTCAAGAACCGAATTAACTGCGATTCTATCATCAATATAAGCAACTTCTTCATAAGATGCTACATCCTCTTCAGCAGATCCGTTAACATCGAATCGATTTGCGGGCATTTGTTTATCACCATTTTCATTTATCAATCTAAATTTTCCGCATAAAAATAAACTTCCGGAACTTATCAAACGTGTAACATTTTCATTAAAGTCAAAAGTTATTATAGGCGATGATTTGTAATATGAATATAAACCAGAATTATTTTTATTCACTGGAAATAATTTGAAGGGCAATTTTTGTACAATATTAGCACTCATTATTTATATATATTAATATATATTATTTTTTTATATTAATATATTTTCTCATAATTATAATATTTTTAGTAAATTACTTGCATAGAGTCTGGCCTAATTTGTAATTGTCGTCGGTGAAATAAAAATGAATGCATCAAGAGTGCTTCGACATTGGTATAATTAACATTTAATCTAATCTGACCTTCCGTAGGTCTGTTGCAATTGTATGAATATTGCGGTAATGCCAGTCTACGACCGATAAACAGATGTGAATAAGAGTCGCGTATTGTGTTGACATCAAAACCCGCGGCTTGTAAACTCAGCATCATTTCTCTTAAAGCTACTGCATTAAAACTTTTTTTAGCATTTGAGAATCTATCAAGCTCTACACGTCTGTCAGGTGTGACAACTCCATATAAATTGTAAGAATAGTCTCTATAAACAGTAGTTGAGCTTGAATCAGGCGCGAAAGAGTCTTCTTCAAAAGAGTTCGCGGAAGAGTGTTGACCAACCGAAAGAATAGCTTTAGCTCTTCCATTTCTCGCATTTATGTATAGTGAGTTATTTAAGGAATTACTAGAAATATTAACAGGGTAATCGGTATAAGTATGATATTCGATGTTCATTTGTCCTCTTTGTAGTTTATCTAAAATACTGTCTACATATTGTTGGCCTGCATCAACGTAAGAAATATTCATTCTAACGTCAGACATTTCAAAATTTTCTGTATTGTTCGTTGTTGTATCCCCTACAACGTATACTGATTCATTTTCACCCACTTCGGCTGATAAATTAGTAGTAAAAGTTAATTTTATTTCCGCTGTGTCTTCATCATCATCGTCACTTCTTACAACTTTTACAGAAGAAATTTTATAATTTGTACCATTTACGTTAACAGTTTGACCTTCTGCAAAAAGGTGTGCGCAATTATCTAAAGCAGGGCTTAAAACTTTATTACCTGTAAAGGCTGTTGAATATTCTTTTTTATTGTTTTTTAACGTAACATTATTAGTGCCTTCTGCCGAAGTTCCGGCAGTAACATAAGCACTGGCCGAAGAATAGCCGCCATATACATCATGAGCTACGACGACTTCTCCTTGTGCGTTTACTCCGTACATTTGGGCTTTAAGATTTTGAGCGACTGTCTCAATATTATTCAACTGTATCTTAATTCTTAAACCTCCTAAAGCTAAATTAACTAAAACTTTTTCTCTATCTGGTTTACACAAACCAGACAAATACAAAGGCATAAGTACTTCAACAGTTTTTTGATGATCTTGGCTTTTTGTGGGGTCACAATATTGATTACCTGAAGTATCACCGATAACAACTTTGTTAGGTTTGCCTTCATGTAAATATCTCAAATTATTTAGAGATTCATTAGCGGAGTAATATTGTCTTAAAGCATCACAAATGGCGTAATTATCTAAATTTTCAAAAACGGTACTCCCATCACCGCTTGAGATTTGAACACTTCTCCATAGTGAATAAGCCCCAGCTCTTTCAGAGACACATTGTTTTAAATTTCCTGATAATTTTAAATTAGCTATAATATAAAGATCTTTTGGATTTAAAACTTGAAAAGTTGGAGGTATATAAAAATTAATTTCATCAGAATCTTTATAAATATTATTTTTTCTGTCAGTGTAAATAACTGTATTTTGGGTAACAATATTTGACATTATTATATTATATATATATATTTTATATTTTTATATAATTAATTTAATTATAGAAAATTATAAATAATTTTAAAATACTCCTGACGCTACATGCATTGGAGTAGCAACTGTTGATATATCACCTACTACATTTGCCGATGAGAAATTATCTTTAGCGGCTTGTACTTGGTTTGTAAGTTCTTGTTGTTTAATTGTGTCTTGTTGATCTTGTTCGGTATTAATTTGGTCTTGTGTTTTAGCGTCTTGTCCACCAGCTACAGCAGCATATATTCCACCTCCAATTCCGACTAAAATTCCAAGCACATCGCCCACAATAGGCACTGCATCAAGTGCAGCTCCTGCAGCTTCTACACCAGCTACAGTGCCCTCAACTGCGGCTTCTGTACCTGCTTCAACTGCTGAGGAAACAGCTTCAGTGCCTGCTTCAGCTGCTCCTTCTACTGCTTCAGTGCCTGCTTCAGCTGCTCCTTCTACTGCTTCCGTACCTGTCTCGGTTGCTCCTTCTACGGCTTCCGTTGGTTCAGTAGTAGCCTCAGTAGCTTCGCTAGGTTTAGCTGCGTCTTCAAAGTCAGTCATATCGGCTACATCGTCCGGTAACTCAACTGTATCATCAGGAATATCGCCTTCATCTGGTACGGCTCTCATATCTGTCATTTCAATTTCTTGTGATCCACTACTTGTTCCTTGATCACCCAAAGAATTTAAAGAGGTGTCTTCATTTTCACCTGGCATTTCTTCTTCATTAGCCTCGGTGTCTGTTGTTTGTTGTTTGCCTTTTTTAAATTTTCCAAACATTCTTTTTAATCCGTATGCAGATGAAACACCGGTGACGCCTTCGCCCACAGAATCAACAATAGTTTCTTTTGTTTTTTGAATTTGTTCTTCGATGCCTAAACTACTTGTTAAATTATTGATTGATTCTTGTATATTTAAACTTTTACTATCTAAACCAGTATTTAAAAGACCTGTGTTTCTATCTTTTAATGCTCCAGCGGCTTGAGACACAGAACCAAAAGTCAAATTATTTTTATATTGTTGGTATAAACTAGCCATTATATTAATATAATATATATTTTATTTTTATATTAATACAATTATAAACCATCTTTTTCAGAAGCATCCGAAATCTTTTTATCACGTAATTCCTTATAGTTAGATATCTCGGGCACTTTATATTCTTTAATTCCTTCAGGTCCGATTTTAAATGCTCTTGGCTTTACTTCATCGAGTTTTATATATAACCATGAATATTGCTCATCTGTGGCCTCATCCCAGATTTTATTCATAAAATCTTCTCCTGATAAATATTGAGACCACTCATCTAAAATTTTTTTTCTCTCGATAGTAGAACTACATTTACTTAAAAATACGGCTGTACTCATAGAACGGACAATACATGGCAAATCTTTACAAGTTTGGTTACTTGTCCAAATAGTCATATTAAAATGCCTATATCTGGAATAACAATGAGTAACAAAACCATTGCGTTTTAGATAACCTGAGATGTCGTCCAAAACTACTAAAATTCTGGGGGGCAAGTTAGATGGGTCAAAAACATCAAATTCCATTTGATATTCGATAATATTTCTCATAATAGCATCAACATTCTTTACATCATCAAATATAACAAACTTATCTTTTATTTCTTCTTTAAAATAAATTTGACAAGCACGGTCAATTTTTACTGTGGGTGAGATATAATAGATTATATCAAATATATCTTCATAAAATTCAGGTCGTAACAAAAAGTTACAAATCATATTGCTTTTCCCAGATCTGCAGCGAGCAATGAAGGTGGTAATTCCTGGGACGCATGGCAAACGATCATCAATAGGTCTAGGAAGAGGTAGTTCAGGTAAGTAATTTTGAACTTCTAAGATTTCAAGGGATTTATCAACTTTACTAAAATATTGTTTATTTTCTTTATTTGCTGATTTAGAAACGCTTTTACTAGGCATTATTATATATATTGTAATATTTTATTTTATAAATATCATCCTTTTATACATCAAATGATTCTGAGTCGGTGTCAGTATCAATTAGATGTGATATATTGATATTTTTATTAAACTGGATAAGGTTCTTGGCATGCTTCTTGGTTTTAAAGTGTCTGTTTAGGTGATCGCTACCGATTGTAATTTTACAAGCTGGACATATAGATCTTCTAGATTTTTTATAAGCATTAATTTTAGGTCGATTAGCTTTACAATATTCTTTTTTGGTTCTAGTTGGTATTTTTTTATTTAGAGAAGGTTTTAGTAATTCAATTTGTTTACGCTTCTCTTTGTATAAGTCATTAATATTACATTTTTGAATTACATTAAATATGAAATTGGAGTAGCCTCCATTTTTTCTAATGAATTCATATAAGGGAGATGTACGTTTAATATTTGTCGAACAATGTTTAAGATTAATCTGGCATTTATGTAGATTATCAGTAGCTCCAATATAAAAATCAGAGACATTAATATTTTTGCAATTTAATTTGTAAATAAATCCTTCATTCATTAATATATTATATGAGTTTATTTTTAAAATTATTTTCTTACTTAAAAGTAAGGGGACAACGAGACTAAGCAATACCGCCTGCTGTGTATCGGACATATTATATATGAATAAAAAACCTACACCCCCTTGTTTTCCCAAAATAAATGATTTAGGTTTGTGGTTGAGCTTAGATTATTTTTGGTTTTTTTTGTAGGATTCTGCTTGTACTTCTTGTCTACCAAAAAAATTGGTTGTCTGTTAACATTATATATATCATCAAAAAACTAAAACAAACAAAAAGGTTTTATAAATGGTTGAATCTACTCATATGAACAGAAATGTCATTTATATTTTGTCTATCTAAGAATTCATTAATAAATATATTATTCTAATAACTTATCTATAATTTAATTATACCTGGCATGTTATTAAATAGATAATGTTATTACAAGTGCATCAAAATGATGTATTTGTAATAAATACTATTATAAAAATGTTAAAATCTTTTAGTATTTTTTAACGCGGCCAGTTTTCTTTTTTTCTCTCATTGCCCTTTTTATTTTTGTTTTTCCTAGTTCTTTATAAGTTTTAGGTGTTTTACGATTAACGCGAACTGTTGGGCGGTAAATATCGCCTTTTTTCTTATATCCGACTTTACCTCTTTGATTTCTCCATTTTTCTTTAAACCATCTTGTAATGCCTGAACCTGTTTTTTTTTTTCCTTTGTATTTTCCGCCAAGTTTTTTATATTCCTTCACAACTAATGCACTTTTATACGCTGAATGCTTCATGTTTTTATACTTATTTTTAGCCTTTGAATATAATGATTTATTCAAAACAACTGACATATATTATATAAGAAAAAATATTTCCAAAAATTAGCCTAAGTATTTTAATTAGAATATCCGTTTCTGGGAAACGAATATTGAGTAAAAAAGGTTGAGGCAAAAAAAATAGTATAACTAAGAAAATTATAAGAAAAAATATTTCAAAATGGGGCACTTTTTTTTTATTCATAATTGAACAATATCCCCGGTTTTTATTCTGGCTGGTGAAACCCCTTATAAATGCTTATAAAAGGCATTTTTAGAATATTTTTAGATTTTAATATAATTTAATGGTCGTATATTAGACCATTAATAAATATTTATTGTTATTTTATATACTAATTAATCGTACGTGATTATTAAAAACGAGAAAAGCGATTTTTAGTTCGCATTGTTTGCGATCCTGAAAGCCGAATAATTTATAATATTTTGAGAAATGAAAATAATCCCTGATAGGGCGTCTGAGAGTAAATAAATACTGATTTAATAATTGTTCAGCGGATAAAATGGCACAGCCTGCGGAATCGGATTGAGGATAATGAATAAAATTATAAATATTTTCACGGGTGTATTCTTTGCCCATTACTATACTATATTGTCTTATCTTTAAGCCCTTTTTCAAGATAAAGACGATAGACTATAAAATTTTTTTTTTGGAGATTTCAGGTCTATAAAATAAAAATTGATATTTTGAAGCCTTAGCCTTATAATTTTAGAATGAGAGATTCAAAATATTTGTCGCTTCGCTCCTGCCGCGAGACATTTCTTTTTAGCCATTATTTCAAGAAAAATTAGCCACAAGATTTTATAAAATATTCGCCTTTAAGAAATATAAATGAAATGAAATAAAAATAAAATACTAAGAAAATATTAAGAATAATAATTTTTTTTTAGGCGACTTTTTTTATATTTCAAAATACATTTCTCCAAAAAAAAATTAGCCACAAGATTTTATAAAATAATCGCCTTTAAGAAATATAAAAAAAGTCGCCTAAAAAAAAAATATTTTATTAAGCAATTATTCTTGAATTATACAAAAAATTAAACCCTGCCGAAATATTAATTCAGAGAAATATAGACCACAAATAGATATAGAGAAAAACAAAAAATATTTTTTTCTATTTATCATATAGATAATAGAGAATACC
>Ga0098048_1001468_pt1 | contig 10315 bp, 17 predicted proteins | sample 13_taG_FD_75052 | JGI IMG/M metagenome (GOLD analysis project Ga0098048, IMG submission 75052) | Marine viral communities from the Subarctic Pacific Ocean - 13_ETSP_OMZ_AT15268 metaG | ecosystem: Environmental > Aquatic > Marine > Oceanic | place: Pacific Ocean | collected 2015-01-16 | reverse complement strand
GAAGTCCCACCATCATTCTGAATAACACAAATATTACTATTGCTCGCATTACTTTCAATTTTCAACCAGTCGGCTGCTAAAGTTGACTGCTGTTTAATAACCGCAGTATTACTATCTCCCTCTAAGTCGAGGTAGAAGTATTTAGCATCGCTTCCACTAGCTCCATATCCGGATTGGATAAAAGTTAAGTCATTGCTATCTCCAAGAATATCCATAAACATAGTTGCATAGTCTGCGTCTATATCTACAGTTGCTTCATTACTGTCTCCATCAATAATCCAATCAATGTCTAAGTAACTTGCTCCTGAAATCTCAGCAATATCTATATCTGCAATGTTAAGTGAGCCAGTGACATCAATATTAATATCGTTGCCATCTGCTACGTTTAGCCCAGTTGTGTCCATGCTAAAGTCCCACTCGTTCGAGTCTCCATCAAATTCAAAAAAGCCAGTAAAATTATCACCAATTATTCCATCGGTAAGAAATTTATTGGAACTTCCTATTTGATTGATATCAAGAACCATTGTCGATCCATCTAAGATTGCTTTCGTCATTGTACCTGCAACTGCATCGTCACCACCAATTATATTGTTAGATCCGAGCTGTTCGATGTCAATGGCTGCATTATCACCTGTCTGGTCGATATAGATTTCGTTGTCTGCGTACAGACCGATTGATAAAAATAAGATTAAAAACCTCATCTTAGTCTCCCATATAGTACTTCCAGTACCCTTGCTTCTGCCCGCGAACCACTAAGTCAGCGACTGCCGTCTCAATGGCTGCTTGAATAGCTATATACTTTGGTTCGTTCATGGCATTGCCAGTCTCGAATTCAATCAGGTCGTTATCTGAATGAAACCTAAAGTAATCACTACTCAGCCCTACGGATAGAATTGCTTTTGAAGTAAGGATGTCCAATAAAATTTCCCCTGTACTCACAGAGACCATTCTTATTGATATCACCACTTTATCCTCACGATATTGCTTAGAGTTTCCTATACCTAAATAGCGGGCTCCAACTCCCCCTGATAGCAAGTTAGTATTATAATCTATAATACCTCCTTCCAAAATGACTCCTGCATACAGTAGTGGTAACTGTTTGTCTTTGTCATCAAATTTTTCACGAGTAGAACGAATTAACTGACGCTCCTTTGTTAGGTGGTCTAATCCTTTTCTTTCTACTACCTTGAAGAAATCGCTAGCTTTGAGTGCTCTTATTAAGTAAGCTTCTGGAGCTTGAGTTACGGCACTAGAGAAGTCTGCAATTCCATCTCTTGATTTTCTCTGACCTGTTAGGTCTTCAAACTTATATACAGCAACAACGGGTGTTCTTGCGGGTAGGGGTAATTCTTGAATAGCTTTTGTTACTGGTTTCTCCAGTATAGCATCTCCTGAGAAGCATTGTGCTTTCTGTACCATATCAACAATATATTCGTAGTCACCTTCGGGGTTACTAAGACATGGAGATATGTAGGCTCTATGCGATGCGCAACTAGAAACCAAAGTCGCCAATAGGGATAGTAATAGTAGTTGTCTCACCTGTACTCTCATTAAATATGGTCATTGTTATTGTAATTCCATCTGTCGTCCATGTAATTAGATTATCATACAATTGAAATGATCCTTCCTCTGCAGGGTTTTCACCGAATAGGCTATCAACTAGCTGTCGGGATAACTGTGCATATACTCTGCTTTCAAAGTTCTTTATAAATCTTGCGAGAGTTGTATTATCAGCTTCTCTCTTCGCTGCATCAGCTAAAGCTTTAATCTCAGCTTTTACTGCATCTTTCTTTGTTTGTTCTTGACTGTCGATAGTTAAGTAATGAGACGATGTTCCTGCTCCACTAAATGAAGGACTCTTGAATCCAAACTTAATTTCATCTGCTGCTAGTTCCCATACAAGTAGAGGAAGTATAGTGAGCCACCACCAATGTGTAACTGGTTGGTAATCTTTCTTATTGGACATTTTGTCCGCTGTTCGTTGAAATGACTTCTCTAAAATTTTATCTGTCTTCATTCTCTTTTAATTGTAAAACTGTGTCTAGTTTCTTTTGGAGACGAATCATATCGTTATCCAACATTCTTATTTGATCTATAAGACTAAGAATAGTCATTTTCATATCTTCAATAGCAGGGTCAATCTTTTCTGTTATAGTAGTCCATACAAAGTATACGAAGTAACCTAAACCGACCATAGCAACAATTGGAAATCCAAACTGTTGAACTGCATCAATCGCGCCTTGCATCTATGCTCCCACTCTCTACGAAGTTCTCTGCTCTAGAGATTCTATCTAAATCTGGTGTAAGTCCCAGTGCAGTACTGACGCTCATGTCTATCTTAATCATATCGTTATTCATAGTCTTAATACGAGTAATTAGCATACTTGAGATGCCTTTCACTTCTTGCGTGTCTCCAACTACATCATCCATTATCTTTCGTATGATTAAAAAAATAAAACCGCCCATAAACAATGCAGCGGCTATTGGTGCTCCTACCTGAGCAATGACGTCAAATATACCTATCTCTTCCATGGACACCACGGTAAAATCCAATACTTATAAAACATGTATTATCTCCTGATTAATTGCCATACATCCAAACATACCGCCAAAGACCACTAGTTGTATCACACTTGCGTATGCTATCTGTCTCATCGGATGAATATGTACTATCTTCTCTATCCAAGTCTCTGAAGGTGATAAGTTCACCGCTTGTAGTATCTTTTTAGAATCCAACGCTTACTCCACACCCACATCTGTAGGTTTCCTTTGGATTAATGAAAACAAAGCTTTCATTCAATCCTTCTATTTTATAATCTAATGTTAATCCTTCTATATAAGGAGCGGATGTAGGATCTACTCTAAATCGAATCATCCCCCAATCCAGTACCAAATCACTTGGATAAGTTTCACGACTAAAATCAAAACTATACTCCATACCACCGCAGCCGCCCCCAGTAATACCAAGTCTAAAAGACGGGTTCTCCTGTTGGCCTGCTTTCTGTACAAGTTTAGTATACGCTTCATTCGTTATTTCAATCATCTCTTTTCCAACTTATATCGGACTTGGTCTCAATAGCGTCCTGAGCCGCCTGTATGTAATCTCTATCTTCTTCAGAGAGTACAGACCAGAATTTACTTACCGTTAATGTATGTTCATAAACTTCTTCGGGTTCTTGAAAATGGTAGTCGTTCTCCATCATTTCCTGGAGTTTATCCATTCTTTGGTTTATCTTGGCCTTTAGCCCAAAGATTCTATCCCAACCTTCGTCATACTTTTTGTTGGATGACTTTGTTGTGAGTGTGTCGCCTGTTATTTCGTTTTTTGTTGCCATTTTCTATTACTACTCTTACGACTCTTTGTATTCGGCCGCTTTTCATCATATTGTTAAATTTTTTCCACATTTGCTTTCCCAGTTCTCAATTGCTTGTTTAATTGAGTCTTCGGCTAAAACAGAACAGTGTAGTTTTATGGGAGGTAGTTCTAATGCCTCCGCTATGTCTTTATCTTTTATTAGTTTTGCTTCTTCTATCGTTTTGCCTTTCAGCATTTCTACGAATAAGGTGGAAGAGGCGATTGCACTACCGCAACCATAGGTTTTAAACTTGACATCTATTATCCTATCAGTTGTGTCTAGTTTAAGTTGTAGTTTCATTACGTCACCACAGGCTGGAGCGCCTGTTAGACCTGTTGCTACTTGAGGGTCTTTGGGGTCGAATCTTCCGACGCTAAATTGTTTCGGGCTATTTAGAACTTCATAAAATCTTTCTGTGACTTTTTTACTGTACGCCATCAGTGTTCTTTAGAAGTTTCTCCATTAACTTTCCATAGTTACCGGATCCGAAACTACCATCATTTACTTGAATATTTGTTTGTTGTTTGATACTCGTAGCCTGTGCTTTTTCTAGTTCTGCTTGAGCCTTGATTTCGTCCATTCTCATCTTGTGTGCCATTTGAAGTAGGTCTGCCAGGTCTTTACTAGTATAAATTTCTGACTCTTCTGCTTCTTCCATTTTTTTATCGATTAGTGTATCTAGTGTATCAGCTAGTTTAAATCTATTTCTATATCCCATATCTAAATAGACAGTGTCAATATATTGTTTGACTTCCCTACGGTTTAGCATTTCGCTTATAACGTTTTGCTTTACTCCTAATCTATGGCTAACAACGGATATAGAGCCATGTTGCAAATATGAATTTGCGATCTCTAATCCTTCTGGACTTATTTTTGTTGTTAATGCTACGCTTGACATAGTATAATTATACTAAAAATGGAACCATATGTCAAGAATTATTTATCCATACGTATCATTATGATACTTCTGGGCGCTTTTTATATAGTTACAGAATTTTTAAAGTTGTACGTGCGGGGGAGCCTGAGCGTGGGTGTAAATGTCGGTCTATGAACCCCCCACCTATACCGACCAAAAATAGAACAATACCCCTAGAAGGAACAGAGAGGCTCTCTAACGCTCTCTAATGAAAAAGAGGTGCTTAGCCCTTAAAAAATAAATAACGCCTTAGAGAGCGTTTTTGCTTAGATTCGCGATATATATCATAATAGCTTTATCGTTAATGCGACTAAATAACGGATAGATTCTCGGCGGGTTTATAAATATTACTGCCCAATGAGATATAAATTACTACCTTGCATATTTAGAAAACAAGATTAAACGCTGTTTTAATTGGTAAAACACTTCGGTGAAACTTACAACGATTATGATTAGGGTAATCTTTTTATATATTCCCAATATATAAACTGCCATGAATCAGAACTTTCGGAACAACGAAACAAAATAAAAATTAACTAAACTAACTAACTAAATAACATAGGGGAACTTATGAAAACTAGAAAAAACTATAAATACGAACTATACCAAATCGTTAAAGGTCAGAAGATAAAGTATGGCTCAACGCCTAGCATTAACTTTGCCCGTGCTTCGGTAAAGCGACAACGACTCAAAGGCTTTGATGCTTATTGGTTGCCACGTATTATTAAATAACTAACTCTAAGGCTCTCTAAGAGCCTTAAATTAAAAGGGGGTCATATGACACACTCAGAACTTTATGAACTCATCAGAACGGCTCACACGCTATCTGATGATGATTTATTACTAGCATTTGAACAGGTCAGCATAATAGCTGATTTCAATACATGTTCTTTATCAATGGAAGAGTACAACTTAATTAAGGCTGTATACTTCTTACTTGATTCAATGTGTAAGAATAGAGAATTAATAACTAATATAGAGGTTTAAAATCTATAAGGTTAGAGTCGTTACCTAATACAAAAACGACTCATTTTATGGAGGTCATAACATGACTATTATGAAGGAAAAGAAGCCAACTCTTAAAAGACAAGAGGTGGTGGAAATGGTACTTAATAAACTGAAAGAACAGGGTATTGAGGATATAACAATATTTGCAACATATAAGAGATTGAATCTTAAAGGCTTGTTGCATTTTTTAGAGGTAACAAAATGAAGAGAGAAAAATTGAATGTGTTAATGATAGACACTGAAACATGCTTCAAAAATGACCACGCCAATCTCGTTGCAGAGATTGGCTGGACTTTTGGAGACATTAACAACCCAGCAAAAAAACCAACTAAAAGAAGGTTTATTGTTGCTAATACAATGCTAAAAATGGGTCATTGGAATTTCAGCCAAAAACTGAAAAACGTACACCCTATACTAGCTGATGCTCCCGAAGGTATGAGAACGACATATCAAGAAGATTCAAGATTTGATGAACTCGGAGAGGAGTTAATTAAAATCACAGCATTAGAAGGTGATTATCTGAAAAACGTTTTTAAGACTTGGGGTTCAATCTTAAAGATACTATCTGAAGATTTAGCCTTAGTTGACTGTGTAGGTGCTTATAATTTCCCTTTTGATTTAAGGGCGATTCAAACAACTACTAAGAGATTTTATCACTCTAGCTATAATGAGATTTACCAATTGCCACATTTTTGCTTAATGCAAATGTGTGCAAATACTCTTATTAATAGGTGGTATTTCCATAAGGTAGATAATCTAACCGAAGAGGAGCAAATAAAATTTAAATCCAAATCAGGTAAGAATTTAGGCTACTCGGCTGAGATTATGGCACGACATATAGCTGATGATATTGGGTATATTGAACTGCATAATGCTAAAGAGGATTCTCAAATTGAATATGAAATCATGAGATATTTTATGAGCGACAACTCACGAAACTCTAAATTTTATAAATTGTATTTAAACAATGTTAAGGCTGTTAATTGGCAATCGATTAGAAAAAGAGAATCGGCTAAATTCAAAGAGGCTAAACAAACCGAACTATTTAAGGAGGTTCAAAAATGAGTAAATTAGATAAGGCTATAAGACAGCCAAAACAACTAACTTTGCCTTGTGTCGAAAGACACGAGGCTGAGGCTGATTATTACATTGATAGACACATGAGACACATGAAAGCATTTACCAATGATGCCGATACTGTGTTTATATATGACTTAGATTATACGACTTTTGAACGTCCAAAAATCTTTACTCATAAACCGACATTCTCGTTTATGGGTGGCTTTAAATGGGAATACAGCCTTGCATGGTATATCTTTTGGGATTGCTTTATTGTGTCTCTATTTGATAAGCCATTGCCACTATTGAAAGATATGAAACATCATATCAAACTCGGTAGGAAGGTTGGCATTTTCTCGGCTCGTTCGGTTAAATGGTATTCGGCTTTATGGGTAAGATTGAAAATTGGTAAGGTTGAATTTCTAAAATTCAGACCTAAGAACGACAATACAAAAGATGATGAACTCAAAGAGAGATACTTGCAAGAATGTTTACATCAACATTCATTCTTTGCATATGCCCCTCGAATCGTGGCTTGGGACGATAGAGAGGACATTATTAAGATGTATAAGCAGAATGATGTTGAGGGGTTTTTGGTATGATGGCGATATCAATGACTGTTCTTTTTTGGGTGGGGGTGGCTTCGGTTGCCTCTGCTCTTGCTTACATACCTAAACAAATGCGACTCTTTGAGGTGGTCATAACTTTAGGTAATATATTGATTCTATTGACTAGCCCGTTGATGCTACAATGGGATTTTACAATTTTATTAATGACTCTTTTGATTTGGTCGGCTCAGATTAAAATGGGTAATGATGCTAAAACGTACGGAGGTGCAAGAAATGGCTACAAATAGACAGAAAAAGAACTCACAAAAACTCGAAGCATGGCTACAAAAATGCTTTGGGTATAGGGTGGCAAAATGGTTTGACTTGATTCTACTAGGGGTCTTGTCATGGTCTTTATTTATCTTTGCTTGTTGGGTGGCGTAATGAAACGATCACTAATTAAATACAGCTTATATGATCTATGCGATTTATTAGCTGAAGCAATAGCAAAGCCAAATGAGAATAAAAAATTGATTCATGAGATAGCGGAGGAACTTTCATACAGAAAAACTTTTGGTGCTAAAATTCTTGTTCAATTTTGCAATGGTTATTTTACTAATCTAAAATAATATTTTTGGTTGGTTAGTTTTTTGTTTTCGGTGGGGTAATTTATATTAACTATTAATAAAATTTTGCTACCCCCACCGAAGGCAATTTTTTTTGTCCGAAATAAAAAAGCTGAATGATTCTCATTCGCATTTAGATCCACAGGCTAATTTTTATACAGCGTGAGCAATTTTGCGCCGACAAGTAGTAGTACTATTATTATTTTTGTAGCCGCAGGCGCCAAAGTAGTAGTATTACTATTATAAGTAGTCTTTCTGCGCCCGCCGCCGCGAACTTGGATTGGTTCCCAAGTCTATTATACCACAGCGCCGGGTAAATGTCAATAGAAATGCAGAAATTAATTTTCTTTCGCAAATCTCTTGACATTTTGATTACACACTGTATAATAGTATACATAAAGACAAAGGAGAACATTATGAAAAACGAAAAAATCACAGAAAAAGCAAAAAGACCAAGCAAAAAAGTATTGCTAAAAGAAATTAGCGACTTATCTGGCAAAAGAATCGCTGAGTTAGACTCACTAGGCAGAAGCAACATAGAAACAATCGTCTGGATTCGCGACATGGTCAAAGGAGCGTAAGGGACTCTTTAACTCACCCCTAGTTGCACCTGCTATTGGCACGCAGGTCGCATCGCGCCGATTTTACCACACCTAAACTCGCATGTCAATACATATGCGAAATTATTTTTCGCCCATTTCCCGGGCTAGTCTTCCCTATACCTAAAGCATTTCTCGAAGAGTGAGCACTCACTATCATCGCACGTCAATAAAAAGGCATTCGCACCAATTGGGCGTTGCTTTACCCAGAGCGGCGCCGTAAGTGCGAAATCTAAGTACAAAAATGATACATCTGCGCCAAATTAAGTGCAAAATCTAAGTATAAAGTCTACAAGTGAGCCGCCGAGGCCGTCGCGAGACTAGTATAAGTCTTATTTATATTTTATCAGACTTATGGAAGCTTGTCAAGACTTTTGCGAAGGTTTGCACCGATTTTGCTAGAAAGATTGTGCCAGTTTCGCGTCCGGCCCCCGGGAATTCGCTTGCGTTATTTTATGAGTAATTTCTTTCGCAAATCTATTGACAATCTCATCAGGCTTCTATATAATATATGTATCTTTTGAGGGAAATGAGAAAAACCGAACACAGAGGCTAACTATTAACAGTTAGAGAGAGTAAAGGTGAGTCGCTACAGGGAGGTTTCCAAGCATGCTAGGGGACATAAATAATGCAAAAACGAACAAGAGCTTGGCCCGCATCACCCTTCAAAAGACCTATACTTAGGTATGGTTGCGAAAGGAGATCACGCAAAACATAAAAAACTCCTTGACAAAACCTTACCCGCAGTATATAATAGTATTATGAAAACAAACAAAAAGAATAAGGAGAACATTATGGCATCAGCTAAAAATTACACAGAAGAAATGGTTGCTTCAATGACAGAAGCATACAAAGCCAACCCTACAAGAGAAACAGTAGATGGCTTAGCAAGAGAATTTGGCAAGACTACAAGAAGTATCATTGCTAAACTTTCAAGAGAAGGCGTATATGTTGCACAGCCAAGAACAACAAAATCTGGTGAAGCAATAGTAGCTAAATCTGAGTTGGTTTCTGAAGTTGCTACTATTCTAGGTGTGCAGGTTGATGAAATAGCATCTCTAGAAAAAGCAACAAAAGTCCACCTCAAAGAACTAGTGGCAAGACTAATACAAGTAGTCTAGTTGCGAACTCTGAGAACCTCGTGAAAAATAACACTTGACACGAGGTTACCGCCAGAGTATAATATATTTATAAAATTAAGAAACAGTAGAGAAGTGATAAAAGTAGGCTGACCCCCTCATTATCACTTGGTTAAAGTGAACCTACTCTAGCTACTAAACATACCCTATCAAGTAGCAGATAGTATTTAACGGGACAGTGGTGGGATTAAATACTGTTTTTTAGCTAGATAACTCTAGCGTGGTAAGTGTCTACGGAAGCACGCACAAAAGTGAAGTAGCAAGTTCGACTCTTGCACCACCTAGTAAAAGTTAGTACCAATCTAACATCTAGCTAAAAACCAGTTAGTAGTAAATAAATCAAAAATTTACTTGACAAGAGGTTAAAATCGTAGTATAATATATATTACAAAAAGGGGAAAAGTAGTTGGAAACAGGCAAAAATCAATGATTTAGCAGTGACCCCAGACTCTTCGGAGGAGGGATAGCGAATAAATAAACCTCCAACAACTTGACCATGAGTGGCGACTCGTAAAACACTGCCGTATGCTCTTTTGATATATATGAGATTGCGTTAATCGAGAAAAATGTCCGCTTTTGATACTCACTATGTGAGATACCTTCCGCAGCAAGGAGAGAGACATAGTCGCATGAACCGATGCGTTAAGAATTGAGATGGAGACTTCCGATAAGTCCAGCGAACTTAGTACCTAGTACGAAAGCAACGGCGATAAGCGGAGTAAACTAAGTCAAAACATTCGGCACTGTATCGACAGTATAAAATCGGTTTGTTTTACTGCATTAATGGACGTTACGAGCTTCGGCTTTACTAATGCAGAGGTAATTGAACGGGTGGCTTATGACCATACAAGCAATCTAGAGTGAGGAAACCACGCTGCGTTTATCCCACACCATGCGATTCAGCTTTAGCTGTCAAGTGGAAGTAGAGCATAAACCAAGTAGCAAACCCACTCCTCAGGGAGTGAACTCGGGTAAGGAGTTAGAATACAGAGAACTCCACCGCTTATCTGCGAGGATATCCCACACTTGCTTAGGCAAGAGAGTAGGGTAAGAGGGGCAGAAAG
>Ga0098048_1001455_pt1 | contig 10370 bp, 2 predicted proteins | sample 13_taG_FD_75052 | JGI IMG/M metagenome (GOLD analysis project Ga0098048, IMG submission 75052) | Marine viral communities from the Subarctic Pacific Ocean - 13_ETSP_OMZ_AT15268 metaG | ecosystem: Environmental > Aquatic > Marine > Oceanic | place: Pacific Ocean | collected 2015-01-16 | reverse complement strand
GTACTGATGATAGTGGAACTGACGTTGATTTTACTAGCGGGGTTTTACCAGAGGGGTATGGCCTTTTAAACGCTGAGATGGAGATAGAGACTCCAGACGTGACAACAGGAGACACGTCTATGAGTTACAAAATGGCATCACTTCCTAAGGCTATCGAGGTTGAAGGCTCAGACTTTGGAGGGCCTGCAGGTAATTACGATATTTTTGGCTTTGGTGTAAATCCTAATGGAGCGCAAACAGCAAAAATAGTAAGAAAAAGAAAAGAGACAGAATATAGCTGGACAAACGACGACAACGAAACAGGAAAAACAACCTCTAAAGAAGAGGCACAAGCGCTAGCGGGACAAAACGGAACGATAGAAGAAGAAGGGGTTGAAAGAACACGACCTGAAACAATAACTATAAAGCAAGGTGCTGACGGACAAGCTGGGGAGGTATGGAGTAGGATTTTTTCCAACAATCCAACAGCTTTAAATTTGCTTATACAGCAGCAGAATGCTGCTAACATAAAGATTCAGGAAGACTTAAGGGCTGTCAATGAGATAGCAAAAGCAAACGCTGCTTTTGGATCTATTACCCCCAACCAAACTACTAGATTCGATAATCAATAGAATATGAACGGAGATCCAACTAAACCTAAGTACACTCTAGAGCAGGACTTAGACCTTTTGCTAGACCGCAATTTTGACTCTCAAAGGGTTGTAGAGATAATGCAGTCTAACGGGTATGATCCTAACGATGTGGTTAATACCATAAATACAAGGTATGAGACTCAACGCAAAGAGCAGCTTGCACAGCAAGAAGAGCGAGACAGAATCCGTAAAGAACAGCAGGAAATATTTGAAGGTACTTTAAAAAAAAAAGATGTTTCCGAACCCGATGGGGAACCCTCTCGGTTTGGTTTGGATTCGATTGGTCAAAAAGCTGAAGACAGAAGTCCTGACGCAACTTTTTACGATCAGCCAAAGCTTTCAGAAGCACAAATAGAGCAACCTCAACGTATAGAAGCTGTTGCTAACCCTAATGCCGTGCAAGTTTCGCTTCTTACTACTCAAGCAGAAGAAGCTTACTTTAACGAAAAAAACGCCTTAAGTTTAGCGCAGGAAGTTCAAGACTTTCAAACTCAAGATCCAGTAAAAATAAACAGATTATTGCGATCATTTCAAAGTCAGGGACTTTTAACACAATTTAATGTTAAAAAAGAAATAAACGGAAGATCAGAGGCTTATATGCCTGAAACTCTGGCTAAAATATCTCAAGCCTTACAAGAGGTGAAAGATGAATCGTCAAGTCAAATGGCTAGCGTTATGCAGCGAGCAAATAAATTTAATGAAGAATATGGTTCAGACCTTAGGTATAGAGTTGACAGCAATATAGATAGAGATTTGTTTATGGCTACCTCTATTGACAGAACTATTGCAGAAAGAGAAAAACTAGAGCAAGAAGTAAAAGATGAAATTAAAAGAGTTGGTAAAAAAGATTATTATGGAACTATAAGTCTTGGAGGGGCTATAGTTGAGGACCAGAAAGAAGCTTTTAAAGGAACGAAAAGTGGCTTAGAAATGTTTTTGCTTGAGACAGCACAAAGCCCTATCAAAAAGAAATATTACAAAAATCTAGCTGAAGAAGCAATAAGCAGGAGAAAAGAATCATACGAACGCAAAGCTAAAACAACCCAACAACTAGCTAACACGGTAGGTGTTCCTGTAGAGGTTTTTAATATGGGTATTACGGACAGATTTAAAGCTTTGTCAAAAGGAGATATCAGTTCAGATGATTTTTGGATAGTTTCTACAGCTCAGACAACTAGGTTAATGGCAGATGCTTTTAGAACTGCAGGAGAGTTTATGATAGGAAAGGGAATACCTTTAGCTGTAGATGTTTTTGCTAACAGCTATGCAGACACAAGGGTTAACAACCCCCACATGAGTCCTTCCGAAGTGTCTCTTCATGCAGCACCTAAAGCTGCCGTAGAAATAGCTTTTGCTAGATATCTTACAAAAGCTGGAAAAGGAGCTACAGGTGCTTTAAAAGATCTTAGAAAAAGTTTTATAGGAAAAGAGTCAATAAAGCAGTCTGGTAAAAAACTTGTTAATAAAAACAAAAATATATTTAAAGAGTATTTAATACCTGAAGGCATTGAAGAAGGTCTTGTGGATCTTACAAATCAAAGCATAGATATGCTTGGGGATTTGGCAGCGGGGAGGAATGTAAGGGACTTAAATTTAACTCAAGCTGCCGACGCTTTCTTAGGTGGTTTTGCTGGAGCTGCAGGTCCTGCAGGATTGTCTGGAATGGCAAGTAATGTAGGTCACAGTAGAAACATGAAAGATAAGTTAAGAACTCTAGAGGTTCTTAAAGAGGTTAAGAATCTTCATGACCAAGAAGTTAACCCAGAAATAAAAGCTTTGTACAGGGAAAGGCTTGTAAAGGCTATGGCTGAACACGAAATGGTTTCAAGGGAGGAAGCGGCACTTTACGCAACTTTAAATCCTGAAGAACAAAGTAAGGTTTTAGGTTTAAATCAAGAGCTGTACAGGATAAAAGAAATAATAAGTAAAGACAAGTATTGGACAGGGGAGGCTGTTACTAAAGAAGATAAAGCCGTACTGGAAAAAAGATACGAAGCGTTATATGAAAGCAAAAAACAAATAGAGGATGCTGCTGCCAAAAGAGCAGAGAAAGAAGCAGAGGAGCCTGTTATGGCAGAGGATTCTAATAACGAAGAAGTAGCAACTGAACCACAAGAGCAAAATAAGAAAGAGGCAGACAAAAGGAAAGAAACTCCTGTAGCGCCAAAAGCAGCACCAGAGGAACAGATTCAAGAAGAAAAAGCTTTATCTGAGTTCGACGAAACTAAAGATCCCGAAGTAAAAGAGACAGAAGAAGTCGCAGAAGAAGCGCCTGTAGAGGAGGCTGTAGAGGAAGCACCTGTAGAGGAGGTGTCACCAACATTTGACACAGATATAGATGGAGCTACAAACTTTATAGCTGATACAGAGAATGTAGGAGACGGAAAAGATAAGATGAGCTTAAGGCAAGCTCAAGCTATAGATAACCTTACCAAAGCTTTTAAAGGTAGAGATTCTGTAAAGAAGGTAAAGTTCTATAAGAACTACGAGGATATGTCCGAGTATAGTCCAGAAGTGGCTGAAGCTATGAAGGAGGGAAAAGTTAACGCTTTCTTTGATCCTAATACGCAAACGGTAGTAATGCATAAAAAATCTACCATAAAAGACATAAGAGAAGAATTTGGTCATGCAAATTTAGTAGACGTTATTGGTAAAGACGCTGCTTCTAGAAGTAAACTTTACAATGAGTTAAAGTCTGTAGCTAATAAAAATGAAGCAGTAAAGAAAATTTTAGAGGATGTTGAATCCAATTATGATGAAGAGGCTACAATTCAAGAGGAGTCTATTATAAAAGTTCTTAGGGAGTATGCTAACAATCCTAAAGTTTTAGAACGTCCTCTGGCTAGATTTGTAAAAATGATAAACGCAATATATAAAAATATTGGCGGTAAGGGAAATATCATTACAGGTACTGAGTCTATAGCTAAGCTAGCTAGAAAGTTTGAGATGGCTACTAGAGGGGTAGAGACAGAAGTTAAAGTAGATCCTTTAGTTAAAAAACCTACAGAGACAGAAGCTGAATATCAAGCTAGGTTAGTTGAGGAAGCTGACGCTTTGTTACCTGAAGAAACAGAAGAGGGTAAAAAACAGCAAGAGTTTGAAGAAGGTGCAAAATCTCTTGATTTTAGCAAAAAGAAAGAGTTTACTTACCTGAAAGACACAGAGTTATATTACACCGATGTGATTTCTAGAGTTAATCAATTTACAGGTGCGTCTACCGTTAGGTCTGTAAAAGAAAAATCAGTCAAGGTTAATGACTACTTTCACTACAGAAACTTGTGGGCTAAGCTTACAGGTAACGGTCAGGAGACATCTAGGATGGAAGATGTGTACTTTATAACAAAAGATGCTGAAGGAAATGAAAAAAGACACAATGTAAAACCACCTAAACCTAAAACAGACAGAGAGGGTAATGTTCTTAATATGCCTACTCAGATGACTTTTAACGAAAGAAGAATTAAAGATCATTTTGAGAAAGAAGAGCTTGACAGGGAGTTAACATCTCAAAGAGCTTTGTTAGATAAGAATGTTACTGACTTGTGGATGAACAGCAGTAAAAAAATAAATCTATTTACAGACTTTCAAGACTTCTTTCCACAAACAGAAGGGTCGCAAAGTATAGAGTCTGAAATAGAAAACTTTATTATAGCTAAAAAGAATCTGTTAGCTTTAATAGCTTCGGATGTATCTTCTGACAACTTAAGAGATTTAAAGGGTAATAAAGATAAAATAAACCCTAACGTAAATCCTGAGATATTTAATATGTCTGGGATCAGCAAGTTTGGCGAGAGCGAAGTAGATACAGAGGTTCAGTTTATTACTGAAACTGACAAGGAAGTTAATCCAGACGCCGCAGAACCATTAAAGTTTGCTAAGACAAAAAATATTAAGAAAACCAGAAAAGACAGTAGAAATTCTATTAAAAACGATAAAACAGGTAAGGTTTTAGTAACAAGCTACTTAGGTGAGTCTCGAAACAGAGTTATTGATTACGAAGTAGTTGACTTTAAAGATATAGCTGTAGATTTTGTATTTGATAAAACAGCTAATGTTGCTTGGGACCAAATAGCAGCTGTTAATTTTAAATTTTTGGGAAACCCTAACACATATAAACTAAGAAGTGGTGTAGAAGAAGTTGTGACATCAACGTTTGGAAAAAGCGTTTCTTTTAGAACTGACAAAATGAGAACGTCGTTTATAAATAAAGTCAAAGATAAAAAGGGAATAATTCATGCTAGTATTTCTTTAAACGGAAAACAGATGATTTTGGGAAACCCACTTCTTTTTGATGCGGTTTTAGACAACGTTTTTTATCATGCTAAGCAAGGAACTGAACAAGAACAAGCAGCTAGAAAAAAACTTATTTTAGAATATGCAAATAAAGCTTGGAACGATAAGCCCGTTAACGAAAAAAGAAGTGCATTTGAAGCTGCTGCAAACAGTGAAAACAGCTCTCAGTTTGTCAGACCTAGAGACAAAAAGGGAATAGAATTAGATCCTCTTTTTAAAAAGAAAGAAATTATAATAGACGAAGATGGTAACAAAACTACTGAACGTGAGTGGACAGATTATGACTCTTTAGTAAAAGGTACTAAACTTTTCTATAAATCAAATAAAGCTACACTTAGGTTGTTTCACGAACTAGGAAAAAAGTTTGTCAGTAAAGAGTTTATTGAAAGGGTTGGATTACCTGACTTGCCTACCATGCCCGACCTTCAAAAAAAACTAATACTTCCAGAGTATAAAGACAATCAAGGAAAACCAAACAAAGCAGGAACTGTAGTTGCTGTAATGGAGCTGAATTTAGATGATATGAGAATGGAGGATGGAGAGTTTATAAAATACGTAGATGAAGGCTCATCCTTTCCTTACACTTTTGACGGGGGTTTAAAAAGCATAAAGCTTGTAAGAGACCAACCATCAGTAAGTTCTGTTTTTAGAACGAAAGAGGTTGCATCAGCGTCGCGTTCTCAGAAAGAATTAGACCCTACAACAGCTGCAAGAGGAATAACTGAAACAACTTCAGCTATTCAAGCTATTAGTGAAGCAGATGTAACTTTTGCTTACGAAGATGTAGTTCTAATAGGAGACTCAAAAAAAGCTAAAAAACAGTATGCTGAAAAAACAGCCGAGCAAGAAAAAATAAAAGGCGTTCTTGAAGCTTTTGTTGGACCAAGAAAAAGAGGAGAGCCAGTTGCAGAATATGCAAAGAGAGTAGAGGAGGTAAGAAAAAAAATTAAGTACTCTAAAACCAAAGGCATAGACACTGAGGGGAGTACAGAAATATTTGAAACAGATCAAGGACCGTTTGAGCTACGCACTATGAGCGCATACCAGCGGTTGAGAAACAAATTCTTACAGAAGTTTGCCAACAAATATCAGTACATATTTAACATACAAGAAGACATCGCTAAGTCAAAAGACGGAAGGCTAAAAGAATCACAAGATTTTGAAATGGCAGAGACTCGTATGTATGGTAAGGCTGCTAACGATCTAGAGCTTTTAAAAGATAAAGTTAAAGACATTACAACCGACATAAAACAAAAAGGTTTAAACATTGAAGAAGTAGAGCTGTACTTATATGCTCAGCATGCAAAAGAGCGTAACGCTGTGATATTAGAGAGGAGCAATGGAGATGACGTAAGTGGTAGCGGAATAACTGACGCTAGAGCTGACGAGATTTTAAACTCTATGGATGAAGCCAAAAAAACTAAGATAGAAGAAATAGCTGAAAAAATAAGAGAGATACAACAAAACACAAGGGATACGATGGTGAAGTTTGGCCTAGAAAGTCAAGAGACCATTGATGTTCTAGAGAACTTATTTAAAAACTACGTACCGCTTGGAGGGTTAGCACAAGACGAAAAAGACTCATTCTCATCGTCTTACCCTACTGGAGGGGCTGGAATGCATGTGTATGGAAGCACGTTTAAAAAGGCTAGTGGTAGAAAATCAGAAGCCCCTAACATACTGGCGCAGATAATATCTCAAAATGCATCTGTTCATATTAAGGGTAGGACAAACGAGGCTTTACAATCTCTCTATGAGTTAGTTGAACAGAATCCTAACAAAAATGTTTGGTCTATAGTCAACAAACCTAACGATGTAGATCCGCACACGATTGCTGTAAGGGTAGATGGTAAGCAGAGGTACATAAGGTTTGTAGATGCTAGCTACGCAGAGACGCTAAGAGGGTTAAACGCTCCAGCAACTTCAATGTTTGGCAATATGATGGCTAAGCCTGCTAGGTGGTTAAGAGCTTCTTTTACAACCCTTAGCCCTGAATTTATGATATCTAACTTCTCTCGTGATATACAGTCAGCTTTATTTAATGCTGCAGCTGAATCAGACATAGAAGGCGGTAGGCTTGATGGTGAGCAGGTAGTTCAGGACATGATAAAAATGGTTCCTAGCACACTAAAAGCCTTACTCAAGCCTAAGGTTGGCATGGAGGCTGATCCGTTGATGCAGAGGTACTATGATGAATACAAAGCAGACGGAGGTAAAACTGGCTGGACTTACACACAAAAAATATCTGATATTGCTAAAGACTTAGAAAAAGAATCTAAAGACAAGTCTAAGATGCAAGAGCTCCTAGGGGCTCCTAAAAACCTTGCCAACTTCGTAGAGGGTATTAATGATGCTTTTGAAAATAGCATTAGATTAGCAGCTTATGTTGCAGCTAGAGAGAAAGGTATTAGCAGAGGTAAAGCAGCTCAGTTTTCTAAAAACGTAACAGTAAACTTCAACAGACACGGAGAGTGGGGGCAAGCGCTTAACGGCGTTTACATGTTCTTTAACGCGTCTGTTCAAGGCTCAATGGTTTTAGGTAGATCTTTAGCAACACTTAAGCCTGCAACCAAGCCTGACGGATCTAAAAGAGCTGGTTTAGAAAGAGTTAACAATGCGCAGAAACTAGCGTTTGGATTGTTCTTGTTTTCAGGACTCGTAACCATGATGAACAGAGCGATGTCAGACGAAGATGAGGATGGTATAATATTTTACGACAAAATTCCAGACTATATAAAGGAAAGGAATATGATTATAATGAACCCTAGAAACGGAAAAGACTACTACAAGATTCCTCTTCCTTACGGGTATAGTCTGTTTTCTAGTTTAGGGTCTACAGTAGTGGACGTTACTGAAGGAGGCAAGGATTGGGATGAGGCTTTAATGTTTTTGTCTTCGTCAACGATTAACGCTTTCTCCCCTGTAAGTTTTGGCCAGTCTAAAGACTTGTTTAACCACTTGGGTAAATCAGCAACACCTACTGTTCTTAAACCTATCGTAGATATTATGACCAACGAAACCTACTTTGGGTCTCCTGTATATGCGGAACAGTCTCCGTATGGCGTTCCAAAATCAGAATCGGCTATGGCATTTAGATCTCCTAAAGCTGTTCAAGATTTCTTTAAATGGATAAACGAAGCTACTGGAGGTTCTGAGTATAAGTCTGAATGGGCTGACATGAATCCTGACAAGCCTTGGTATATATTTGAGTATGCTATAGGCGGAGCAGGTAAGTTTGTAAAAAGAAGCGGAGAGCTTGTAACTAAGCTTGAAGCAAAAGTTGAGAACAACGACTTTAAAATTGCCGCTAACGATGTGCCTTTCTTGAGAATCCTTTATGGGGAGGCTTCAAAGTATTACGATAGCGGAAAGTATAACGAAGCTAAAATAGATATAACCCAGCTGTCAAAAGAGTATAAAGAAGACAGGAAACTAGGAGACCCTTCAAGATACAAAGGTGTTCTTATACTTAAGGACAGACTAGATAAATATGAAAAACAGCTTAAAGTTTTAAGAAAAAAAGAAAGAGAAGCTAGAAAGATAGAAGACTTTACAGAAAGAAGCATAAGGATACAAGAGCTTAGAGATAAGAAGAACAAAATTTTTATGCAGTTTAACAGAGCATACGAAAACATAAGAAATAATGAGTGATAAAAAGAAAATCAAAGACACTAAGCTTGGCGCTTGGTTAGCAAGCAAAGCACCTAAGGTGCTAGGAGTAGTAGGAGATTTACTCCCTGAGAAAGGAGCATTAGGTGTGGTTAAGAATCTTATTGATCAAGATCCAGAAGTAGACTCCGAAGAAGCACAGCGAATTATAGATGCTGAGGTGCGATTTCAAGAGAACGTAACAGAACGTTGGAAAGCGGATATGGGTAGTGACGTAAAGCTCGCAAAGCTAATACGCCCCTTAACTCTTATTGCTTTAATGTCTATGTTTATGCTAACTATGGTGGCTGATTCTATAGATTCTCTACCTTTTACAGTTAAAGATTCATACGTAGATTTGCTGCAAATATTAATGATGACCGCCTTCGGTGCTTACTTCGCAGGCAGAACTATAGAGAAAGCAAAAAAATGATTCGTAAACTACTACTAACCACTGCATTAACCTTACTTACTTTAAGTAATGCTTTAAGTCAAGATAGTTGGGTTAAAGTTCATATGCAGCCTGATCAATATGCAGGTGAGACGTCGTGGGAGATATATAACATGGAAGGGGACGTTGTAGCGGCAAGTCCAGCTTACTATTCAAATACATATCAGGAAGATATATTTCTTTTAGACTCTGGTGATTACAATCTTATTGTATATGATTCTTATGGAGATGGTATTTGTTGCGGTTATGGGGAAGGTTGGTTTGGTGTAAGCAATATGTGCGGATTAGATAAGTATGTTTATGATTTTAGCAGTCCGTCCGTAGTTGTGTTTTTTACTGTCGAACCTTGTGAAGCACCCATCTTAGGGTGTATGCAAGAAGAAGCTATTAACTTCAATCCTTGGGCTAACCTCCCTGCTTCGTGTATATTTCCACCAGCCCCATGCGGTGAAGGACAGACTAATATCATTGCTCTCATAACTCCTGACAGTTACCCTGAGGAAACCAGCTGGGATATAACCGCAAATGGCGAGATTATAGCTTCTGGAGGGAACGAAGGTAGTACAGGAGTAACATTACCTTCATATATATGTACGAGTGTAGGAGATACCCTTGTTGCAAACGTGTATGATACATATGGAGATGGATTATGCGGTACTTGCTGGGGTGGTATAGATGGATACTTTGATGTAAAAACTCTATGTGGAGATAGCATATTTTTTATAGGTGGGGTGGAGATGTTCGACACCGCTTCGTCAGGGCAATACATAGTTCCACCATGTATACCTCTTATACCTCAAGGGTGTACAGACCCAGAATATGTAGAGTATGATTCTGTTGCTGTAATAAACGATGGCAGTTGTGAGACTTTAGTCCAGCTAGGCTGTGTTGATGAAACAATGTTTAACTACGACTCATTGGCAAACACAATGGATGTTCACCCTTCATGTGACTACTCTTTAGTTATTACAGATGGAGGGGCTGACGGGTGGTTTGGTAGCTGGCTTGGGGTAACACAAGGAGATAGCATTTACGGACCGTATCAAATGGGTCCAAATGACGGATATGAAGAAAGTTTTGATTTAACCTTAAGCTCTAATGAGGCTGTCCTCGTTTATTTTTTTACAGGTGGTAACGCTGAAACAACAGCAGCGCAATGTGGTTTTAGACTTGAAGGACCTAACGGTATAGTTATGGAGAGTGGGACTAACCCTTGGACCGATCCGCTTAAGAAGTTTCCATATATACACTCAGGTATACCAACATGCTTGAATTACTGTGAGGAGTTTGTTTATGGATGCATGGATGAAGAGGCCCAGAACTTTAATGCTGATGCAAATACTGATGAT
>Ga0098048_1001454_pt1 | contig 10382 bp, 11 predicted proteins | sample 13_taG_FD_75052 | JGI IMG/M metagenome (GOLD analysis project Ga0098048, IMG submission 75052) | Marine viral communities from the Subarctic Pacific Ocean - 13_ETSP_OMZ_AT15268 metaG | ecosystem: Environmental > Aquatic > Marine > Oceanic | place: Pacific Ocean | collected 2015-01-16 | reverse complement strand
TGCTATTACTTGTGTCAAGCCCAGTGGAACAGTTTCCCAACTGGTTGACTCATCTTCTGGCATTCATGCTCGTCACTCTCCCTATTATATCCGTACTGTGCGTGGAGATAATAAAGACCCATTAACTCAGTTTATGATTGACTCAGGTATTCCTAGTGAGCCTGATGTTATGAAGCCTGATGCTACTACTGTGTTTAGTTTTCCCATGCAAGCACCAGAAGGAGCTGTGTGTACGGCTGATATGACAGCATTAGATCAACTAGAAATGTGGTTGATGTATCAACGTAACTGGTGTGAACATAAGCCTAGTGTAACGATTAACGTTAAGTCTGATGAATGGTTTGAAGTAGGAGCATTTGTGTATAAACACTTTGATGAAATGTCAGGTGTGTCGTTCCTTCCGTTTAATGAACATACTTATCAACAAGCACCTTATCAAGAGTGTACTAAAAGTGAGACTGTTTACCATAAAGAATGGAAAGGAGAATGCGACGAGGATGGTAATGAAGTTTACGAAAACACAGGTGTCATACTTACTCACAGCTATGAAAGTCTTTTAGGCCGTATGCCCAAAGCTATTGATTGGGATAAACTAGCTGATTATGAAAAGGAGGACAACACATCAGGAATGCAAACAATGGCATGTACTGGTGATGTTTGTGAGATGGTAGACATTACTTAATGCAACTTGAACTCTTTGAAAAACTAAGTCCTTCTCCTTGTGAAGAGGGCTTAGAATGTAACAACTGTGGTATAGTTCAACCAGTTGATAACTTTCAACACATGGCAGCAGGAGAAATAAAAAGAAAATGTAGGACTTGTGCTAGAAATCAATCGGGACTTATAAAGCATTTAAAATCTATACATCCCTATCCCACTGAGGAATACTGTTGTCCTATATGTAATAGGGATATAAAAGAGTTAAGTAGGACAGGTCAAAAAATGCTGCAGTCTTGGGTGCTAGATCACTGCCATGATACTGAAACCTTCAGAGCTTGGGTTTGCTTTAACTGTAATACAGGATTAGGTGCATTTAAAGATAGCCTTGAAAGAATAACAAAAGCTAAAATTTATCTGGAAGATCATATACAAAAAACAAAAGGAGAAGTAATATGATATGGGTTTATACAGTAGTAATGATGATGATAGAACCGACAACAAGTGAAAAAACTTTTATAGTGTTTTCGCCAAACACTGCCTTTACAACCGAAGAATCCTGTCAAAAATGGAGAGAAGCGGATATGATAAGGCTTTACAATTCAAGACCAAATGAAAGTGCAGAGGCAATGAGTAAATGTACTTCATTTCCCTTTAATGTGGATAAAGGTGTATAGACATTGACAAACAAATCCACATATGATATAGTTGCGTTGAAACTAAACAAGGAAGTAACATGACTAAGTGGACTTTACCAAAAGATAACTTTAACCCTGTAAGTAAACCCTTACACTACAACACAGGAGAAATAGAATGTATTGATTACATTAGACAGGTACTAGGTGTTGAAGGTTTTATCGCATACTGTCATGGCAACATGATTAAATATCAACACCGTCACAGGTACAAACAAAATCCTGTAGAAGATATGGATAAGGCTGACTGGTACATGCAAAGAATGAGAGAAGCTATGAAAGAGGTACATAAGTGAAGCCATACGAACGAGGTAGACGTGACTTTACGGTAGGTAATATTTCTAATCCTTACCGTAAAAACTCTAAAGATAATAGAGATTGGGAGTATGGTTTTAACAAAGCCTACTTCCTTAATTTAGATAAGGTAAAGAACATTGAGTCAAAAAAACTTAGCCGAAGAAGCCAAGAAATACGCTAACAAAAAACGTACACCTAGAACACTTAAGCCCCTCACTTCCCGAAGGTATCTAGCAGGACAAGCTCTTGCTGGAATACTCTCAAATAGTAGAGGGGCTTTAAATATGTCTGAGGTAAGGCGTTCAGCATATGAGTGGGCAGACTTTATGTTAGAGGAAGAAGATTAGTAGGGTAGAAGGTTATCTAGCTTAAACTCTTTAGCTTCTAAAAACGCATCTAAATTACCCAGTTGCTGTAAGGCTTCTGAGGTCGTTCCTATGTCCGCAAAGTCAGCAAACTCCATGTCTATTCCCATGTCTCTTAATGCTGCATCAAGTTTTTTAATACCACCTCTAGTGCCAACCATTTTTATCATCTTAGCCAAGACTCTATCATTAGCTTCGTCAGCACCAATCTCCATAAATTCTTTTGTAAGGGCTTTAGCTCTTTGCAAGACTTCTTTAACACGCTCTTGTTTTTCTTCTAAAGACTTGTCTTTCATTACACCAGACTTTAAAAGTCTCGCAGCTCCGTACTCTCCAAAGGTATTAAACATTTCTGCATATCTGTTGCTACCTTTAGCAGAACCACTTTGATAAAGAGCCATATCAGCTTTAAAATCTGCTCTACCTATCATGTTCATTATTTTTGACAGGTTAGATACTTTTACTTCCCTTGTGCCAATAATCTTACCAGCATCTTGAATCTCTTTACCTACTGCTGCTCTATATCTTTGAGGTGCTAAGTCTCCTCCTATGGAACCAATTATTTGATCCATGTAGCGAAAGCTATCATTTACAAACCTATTATTATCTCTCCTATCAATCGCTACATAGTCTGATCCTCTGGCTAATCCTACTATTTGATTAACTGGGTCTAGAAATCTAGTGGTGCCTGATATAGCTTGGCTACCCATTTTAATACCAACCTTTTGTAGTTCTTTGATAGCTGATACATCTCCCGCAATAGCAGCAGCAAGAGTACTTCCAAGCCCGTCTACCGTCTGGTTAAGCTGACGTGTAATAGCTCCTAGTCCAACTGTCTCTGCAATCTGAGCAACTTCTTCTGTAGATACTTCTCCACCATGTGTGTAGTAAGACATAATTCTAGCACCTGCCTTTAGGTGGGAAAGAGGAAAATCGTACTTATCAGTTACTACAGCACCAAACCTGTCTCTCTTTTGATCCCAAGCTAGTCCTTCGTCCCTGTTGAACTTCTCGTTATCAGATAAAGCATACATTGTACCCCAACCTATAGCTGCTCTTACTGCTAACTCCTTAGCTGTTTTTTCCTTGTACACTTTACCAGTAGCCGCTTTAAGTACAAGCGCACCACCAGATGACTCTACCATAAAGTTTACTGTGTTGTTAAAGAAACGACCAAAAGGAACTAATAAACCAAGTCCGGGAACATTACGTGCTTGTTCAATAGTTTTTGGTATAAGACCTAACTTTTCATAAGATTTAGAATAGGTAGCTTTTTGAGTTTCTACCACAGCAGTAGCAACAGCATCTGCAAACTTTTGGCTCTTCATTGCTGATCCAGCCATCTCGTCATTAAAAAACTCACTCCAACTTTTTTTAAAGTTAATTCTTAGTACTTTATCCAGTTGATAAGTAAACTCTTGAGATTTAGTAATAGCATCTTGGGCTGTAACAAAAGTAATTCCTTGTATTACATCAACTGTTTCATCAGCAAAACGTCCGTATGCTGTCTGATTAGGATTAAATGTAGATGCCTTTCCTGTATCTACTCCTCCGCTCAGTGTTTCAGATAACTCTTTTAGCAGTTTTGGATTTTTTACTGCAATAGCTTTAAACGCATCGTATGTCATGTTGGGGTCAAGCAAGTTTCTTACTCGTTGACGATTAGCTCTAGCTAGAGAACTGGCTACATGCATTGCTTCTTGTGATTTCTTTTGATTACCAATAACCCTATACATACCAGCTAGAGGTAGTTGCATAAGTGCCACACCCATATCAGCAGCAGAGTTCATTGAAGTAGCGGCACCCCAACCAACTAAGTTTAAAGCAGAAGTAGAAGGGTTAGATACCAACAACCTAATAATCCTGTTTTGATTAGCCCTTACACCTTCACCTACGTATTGTTCTACAAACTTTTGAAACTTGTTTAATTGTTCAGGTTGTGACGTATCAATACCATACCTTTTAATTCCAGCTAAATCATCAAGTTTTATATTCTTTGCATCTGCTTCATTCAGACCTAGTTCCTTTGCGGCTCTTGATAGTGCAGACTGAAGTGTTGCAGCATCACTAATTTTAGCTGCAAATAATTCTGCAAAGTTATCCATATTAATTTGAGCAACTTTACTTGTACCATCTTTGTCACTTTTAATAGTTACTTGAGTAACACCTGTAGCTTTTTTAAAGTCTGAAATATATTTTGCCGCTACATTCTCAAACTCTTCTTCTCCCACATCACCAGCAAACTTGTGTCTTTTGGTACTAACCAAAGCATCCAAAATAAATTTACTAATGGTGTCATTCTTACCTCTCCTACGAAAGACATAGCCCTGCTCTGACATTGCCTCTACTATTCCTCTGATGCCTAGATTAGTATCTCCAAGCAACATTTTAGTAAAGAACTGATCATCAAGCTCCTCTAGTTTAGGTGGCTTAACAGGTCCAATGAAAGCTTCATCTACCTCTTGAACCTTACCTTTTTCTCTTAGGTTTGTTTTTCGTCCCTCACTTACAAGCTTCTTCCAGCTACGAAGTACACCTTCATTACCACCTGTGGCTTCATTGTCAGCTAGTCTTAAGTTTGACCTGTTAAGATATTGAACTTCTCCATCTGGAAATTGAACAACAACCTTACCATCTTCAAATCCAAGAACAGAACCCCTAGGTGTTTCTACTATCGCACTATCTACGTCAGCTTTTCCCGGACCTTTTTTTATTACTTCATCACCAGCAGAAAAATTAAACCCAAACATATCAGTCATACTAAGAAGTGGAGTTTTATTTACCTCTACATTAGTAGCTAAACCTAAAGCTTCTGTTCCTAAAAAGTCTCCTGAACCTCTCCCTAAAGTAGCGGCACCTACAGCACCACCTAAAACAATAGTACCAAGGGCAGCAAAACCCAAGGAGTAGGGGTTAATCTCTTCCTGTACATCAGTACGTACTAAACTGTTCTCGTAAGCGTATGTAGTTCCTATGGCTTGTACAGTGTCCACTGCTACTGTACCAGCTACTTCCCTTACTACTGACTTCTTGCCTTCTTTTTTAGCAAGACGTTTAGCAGCTTCTGCACTAATACGTCCAGACTGTCTAGCAAAAACTTTTTTAGCAGCTTCTTCTGCAGCTTTCTTAGTGGCACCTTTTGCAAGTTGTCTTTTCATAGCCTCTTTAGCCATGATCTGTGCGGCCTTAGTACCAGCTTTCATGCCACCACTAGCAAACAGTTTACCCACACCAAGACTTACTAAGTTTACTGGGTCTGCAAGAAAGGAACGAACATAGTCCCAAGTACCACCAGCAGCTTCACCAAAGCTAGTCTCATCACTATACAGATTAGCCATACCTTCAAACAGAGTATAAGCTTCTCCTACTTTACTTAGTTCTTCATCATCAAGACTGTTAAGATATGCAACCTCAGACACAGCACGTGTAGTATTACCACCAGCAAAACCCCGCATGTTGTTCATAAACATACGAGTTATGTCTTCTCTGTTGTAGTTGTCACCCTCTTCAATATTATAGCGGTTCTTCATGTATTCAGACACGGTGCCATAATATTTATCACCTACTAGATCGTCCTCAGTGTAAGTACCTTTTTCAAGGGTAGTAACATCAAGAGGTTGTGGGGTTTGAGGTTGTTGAGTAGGTACACTCCACCCTTCTGGTAATGTAGTTATATTATCTTGTTGTTGAGTAGGTACACTCCACCCTTCAGGAAGAGTTGTTATGTTTGCTTCAGGAGTTTCTGTTTCTTGGTCCTGTAAAGAAGGTACACTCCATCCTTCAGGAAGAGTTGTTGTTGCCATTATTGAATTACCTTAAATTCAGTTCCGTCCCATTCAACAGCATCATAAGAATTTCCATTCCATCTTTGAAGTTGACCGCTAGGGTCATAAATAATGTCCCCTACTCTAATATTTTCAGGGTCTACTTGGGGTAATGTCGGCATAGGATTAGCAGCAGGTACATCTGATTGACCAGAAGAAGGTCTAGGAAAGGCAGAACCAAAGACTTGTGGTTGGTCTCTGTTTGCTTCTTCTAAAATATCCCAAGCTGTTTGACCGAATAAATAGTCACGTGCAGCATTATCTCCTGCTTTTGCATCTAACTGTGCAGCGCCTAACTCATCTATTTTTCTTTGTGTATCTGTATCAGGATCAGTTATTTTCTTTAAATTACGTAAACTTTCTGCAAGTAGGTCATTTGTTTTAGCATCCCAAATAGTTCTTTGCCTTGCATACTCTTCAGAAGTAGTCTGATTCATACCCAGTTTCTTTGGGTCAATAATTTTATACGTGGTAGTAGGAGCAGCAACAGGTGCAGAAGCCCTTGCAAGAAAGTCAAAGTAAAAATCATCGTCTTGAATGTCACCTTCAGCAAACTGACTATATAAATCACCCCTGTTAGCAAACTCTTGCAATGCAGCATCTGGATTATTACTTGCACCAATAATTTTAAAGTTAGCTACTAAGTCTTCACCAGTAACAACAAAGCCATTCTTTTCTTGTGCTTTTCTTACAGCATCAGCAGCCTTTGCTATTAAAGCGGGGTTGTTGCCAAAGCTACCTAACCAGTCATTGCCACCTTCTACTTCTCCTACTAATTCTTTAAGAAAAGATAAATCCTGTACCATAGCTTGAGTAGGCTTACGATCATTAAAATATTTTGTACCAGCGGCTGCTAGAGCAGTAAATCTTTTGTCTTTAATGCCACGAAGAAAATTAGCTTGAGCCTGTTCTTTAGCATCCAGACTATCTTGACGAATAAGTTCCCGCCACTCTTTATCTTCTTGTGCCTTAGCAGCAGCAGCTTGTTCCGCCGCTAAACCTTTTTGGCCCTCTAGTAGACCTACAAAACTTATAGCCATTTAAGCTCTCCTTGCCATCAAACCAGCAGGTTTATCTTCTACCACTGGTTCTTTATCTTCTTTTATAGGAGCATCATCTACGCCTAACCTGTCTAGTATTTTCTTTGCAGAAGACATTTGACGAGAGTAAGTTTTTACCTTCTTAGCTTCTTTATCTTCAAAGCCTTCCTCAAAATCAATACCAGCAGCTAAAGGAATACCACGTATAAACTCATGTAAGACTGGACCTATGCTTAAGCTAATATCTATGTTATGGATACCTTGCATAACAGCACTACGCATCACAGCCTCTGTCAGTGTTTTAACATCTACTCCTGCCTCAATAAAGTCTAGTATATCTTCAGCGGCCTCTTCATTATTTAAGTGATCTATGTGGTGCATGATTGCTTCATCCACATTAGTAATCTCAGGTGGGTTCTCATAAGGAGCGTTCTTAGGTTCAGTAGTAAGAGACTGTCCCGGAATTGGTCTATCGTACATCATATTTTTTATCTTCCTTTATAGAAACCCATAAATTTTTGTAAGTACTCAGGTGCAGTTGTGTATCCATCACTAACATTACCAGCTTCTCTTACAGGTTTTCCTGTAAACCAAACAGATGCAGCGTCTTCAACTGTACCGTACTTGTTGTAATATTCATTTATTTTATATTCTGTAACATAGGCTTGTGCGTCAGGATTATCTTTAAAGTCCTCTACTGACATTTCATAACCGAGAGCTTGTTTTGTCCATTGTGATACATTTCCGGGCATAATAGCATATTCACCAATAGCTCTTTGACCTTTGTACATACCTTTTTTAACAAGAGGATGATTTGTATTTTTACCACCACTGCTCTCAGCCATACTAATTGCATTTACTATTTTAGCAACAGTACCAGAAACTTCTTCAGAACCACGTGTAGATGAGTCTTTAGGACCGGGTTCTAAATTAACACCAAAGCGCCTTAAAAGCTCATCTTCTTTTAGCATCCTATCGCCATAAACACTTGCCTGATCAGCCAAAGCTTTATTTTCTGCTACTAAATAGCTCATCATACTTTCTTTAAAATTACTTTGACGTTCTTGCAAATAAGTAGGGCGACTCATTAAGCTGCCTACTTCTGGTTTACTTTTTAAAGAGCCATCAGTTCTTGACTTGTAAATTGCAGGTCCACCTTTAATTGTACCCACAGATTTAGCAAGGTTTAGAGCTTCTGATGCTGCATTTGTTACAGCATTTTCATATGCATCCTTAGAATATGACATTTATTTTTCCTTATGAGAATAGAAATCTATACATAAATTCAGACTTAGCAGCATCTTCTTGTGCATCTATTTGTGTACGTACACTGCTTAAGTCTTTATCTGCTACTACTATTTTGAGATTTCTTTCTGCAAGACTTTCCCCTGCAGTAAAAGCATAGGCCATCATATCTCTTTCACGTTGCCAGATTTGATTGATAGCATTTTCTGTAAGACCATTTTCAAACTTAGCATTAGCCATGTTAGCCTCATTCTCAGCAGCAGTATTAAGAGTAGAAATATTCTGCCTCCACTGCGCATTAGCCTGAGCCACGACAAGAGTATTAGTAGCATTAAACTGGTCTCGTTGATTTTTCATCTCAGCGTTAAACTTAGAGATTGCATTGGTCTCACCAGCATTAAATTGATTCATGGCATTAGTCTGTGTTGTGTTAAACTGTGAAATTTGTGAGTTAAGGCTTGCCATAAATTGATTAGTTTGATTCTTGCTTGTTGCATTAAATTGTTTAGAAGCATTCTCAGCAGCAACATCAGTAAGTAATGCCTGTTGTATAGCTTGAGCTTTAAACATAGAGGTTTGCTGTGTATTATTTAAGTTAGCCATATCCATTTGCAGGAAGTTTTGAGCATTCTGTACAGCAGCCTGTTGCTCATTACTTAGATTAGTTAAATCCATCTGACTCATAGCAGCAGCATCAGCCATAACCTTAGCGTTTACTGCCGACATATTAGCAAGATTTGCAGTCTGTGTCAACCTTGCATTTTCTAAAGCTATCTGCTGATCAGCAGTAAAGTTCATGTTAGCAATGTCACTAATCTTAGCGGCATTAGTTACACGTGCTTGAAACTCTTGATTAAAGTCTAACTTAAGAAAGTCAGCACGTTGTTGTGCAGCAAACAAGGCAGTCTGTTGACGGTTACTTAGGTTCTGTGCCTCAAACTGTGCTACTACTTGTGCATCTTGTTGTGCTATAGGTAGCGCAGACTCCATAGTGGCCTGTATGATAGCTTGTCCAGCCATACTGCTAGACCCTAAGCCACGTGCAGCCATAGCTGCTGTAGCGGCTCTCATGGCTCCTGCAGCCCAAGGAGGTGTAGCACCACCCTCAAAGTCTTGCATTAAACCTTCAAGCTGTCCCTGTACTGTAGCTTTCTTACTTGGGTCAGCAGTAGCAGCTTGAATGTCAGTTGCTTCTTTTACTGCAGCCATGTCTACAGCAGAACCACTAATCATCTCACCTTCTTCTACCTTACGAGCAGGAGGGGGAACTATCTGAGTAGGATCAGTAATCTGAACAATATCCTCAGTACCCAAGGCGGTCATCTTAGTTGGATCACCTTTAGCAGCAGTAACTTGGGCTTTATCAGATACAGTACCTTGTGCTGCTGTTACCTTGTCTAACTCGTCTTGTGTCTTATCTGCTACTGCTGATGCAGATATTGTTTCTGGTGTTAGTTCAGAAGAAGGAGTAGCTTGAGAAGCAGTTACACCTGTAGCTGTAGCCTGAGTTGTTACATCACCAACTTGACCCTTACTTTCATCAAGAATTTGATTGGGGTCTTCTGTCATCTTAACAGGGGTAACAGTACTAGCCATGCTCTTTGGATCACTGACAGACTTGTACGACATATCACTAATAGCTTTATTTTTTTCTTCGTTTGCCTTTTTTTCTTCTTCAGCTAACTCTTCTGGTGTTTTAGCTGTGTTAGCATTTTCATCAGCAGTAGTAGTTGCTGTAGTAACAGTTCCACCTTCTGCCATCTTTTTAATTCCCCCAACTGCATTTTCTGCTGCTTGCATAGCCATATCATAAGCACTAGAATTTCCCGGAGTGGACTTAATAAACTTGTCCATTTCCGTATTATCTACTTTACCTTTGTAGCCCATAGTTTGAACCACTTTATGCTTCTGCTCTGGGGTAAAACCTGCAAATTTCATTATTAAAATCCGTCCTTTAATCCGTCAAGTATATCTTGAACTGATACTTTTTTCTTAGCATTAGGTGTATATCTACACATAAATTGTTTTGGGCATTCCTTAAAACTGTAGCTAGGATAATGATATCCTATTGTACCATTAGGGCCACGGTAAATGCAAACTTTTTCTTCTCTTATCTTTACTCTTTTTGCTAGTTGGCATATTACAAACTCAGGGCTGCTTAATAAACCTGCCAACACTAAAGGCATAACTGTAAGTATACTCATTAACTAACTCCTAGTATTACTAAATAAATGCCCCCACCTAATGTACCAAGAATTA
>Ga0098048_1001442_pt1 | contig 10408 bp, 18 predicted proteins | sample 13_taG_FD_75052 | JGI IMG/M metagenome (GOLD analysis project Ga0098048, IMG submission 75052) | Marine viral communities from the Subarctic Pacific Ocean - 13_ETSP_OMZ_AT15268 metaG | ecosystem: Environmental > Aquatic > Marine > Oceanic | place: Pacific Ocean | collected 2015-01-16 | reverse complement strand
CATTAAACAAAAATGATTTTCTCAATATAGTATTAAAAGAACTCTCTTGGGATACTTCTTTTTCTGCTTGACCACCCTCCCCTTGAACAGTCATACCTGCTAATTGACTTCTCAAATTCTTAATAGCCCTTATAGCGGCACTCCTAGTTATTTCAGGATTATCATCTCGTAATTCTTGTCTAAGTTCAGCCGCTGACTCCTTCCAAGTATCATTATCAAAAGCGTCTTGTGCTTTTTGTTTCAACTCTTCACTTACATTCATTTCAGTTATATCCATAATTAAGCCACCCGTAGTAATCCACCTTTAGTTAGTATAGAATATATATTATGTTTACCTTTATCACTTTGCTTCCAATAAAAATCAGTGTTGGCCGCTAAGTCCATTAAGTTCTCCTTTAGGTCTTTAATTATAGATGCTCTGGTATTATCTATGTTTTTCCTAAATGCTCCACTAAACTCTAAAATCTCATCTTTATAAGGTGGTGGATTAGCAGTAAAATCAAAAGTTTCACCCTTCTTTGGTGCGCCTATCTTTCTAGCCAAAACGGATAACTGCTCCTCAGTTTTATATTCTTGGTCTGCTGAAATTAAAACATTAAATAAATTAGAAATATTACCTATTTCCCCCTTTTTATATTCGCCACTTAAAACATCGGATAGACTTTCACCACGACTTAATCCCATATAGGTTATCTCAGCAATATCTCTGTCAAACTCACTGGGAAATGCACTCTCATTAAAGTCTATTTGTGATTCACTAAATTGAGTCTGGAATTGTTTATCACTTTCCCCATACTGTTCTTGTAATTCATCCCTCAACTCAGAAATTTCTTCTCCTGTTATGGATTTAGATAAAGATAATAGTCGCCTAACCTTTTCTAATTTTTCAGATGAAGGTAGAGAATACACATCTACTCCTTCTAAACCTCTTTTAGATTCCTTAGAGTATTTTTTAAACGATGATAATACAGCAGGTTTATCAAAACCACCTTTACCTTGTAAGTCATCTATTAATGATATTATCTCCCCATCGGCTTCACTTGTTAAAGACTCATCTCTCAATAAATCACTTAATAACTCATATTGACTCTCACTAATAGATTGGTTAACACTCACTGTTAACCTCTTTTTAGTTCTATCATAAGTATCTTTTAAATCTCCAGATTTAAGAGCAGAAACAATCTTAGGCATCCACTCTTGTTTATTTGGTTTTACTTCCCTACCTAACTCAGGTAAATGATATTCATGAGTATCGTCATAGTTCTCTGTTGATACATCCCAAACTATGTTAGCGTAATTTTGTAACACACCTTTACCTAAACCCTTTTTCTGTTTTAAGTAGGAAATGAAATCATCAGCAAAAGTGCCTTGTTCTACACTAGAAGTAAAATCTTCGTCTAATAATTCTATTAAACTATAATGAATATATTTATCTCTCTGTTTCATATTCTTGATACTAGTGGGAATTATATCTTTAGGAAATAATTTTGGAGATTCTTTAATCTTACTTAGTAAGTATCTAGCCTTCTCTGGAGTAAACGGCTCTACTAATTCATATTTAGTAGAAGATAATTCTTCTTCTTGTAATTCTGTAATCATACCAAATACACTAACAATGGGTAAAGGGCTAGTTGAAAATCTACCTGTAGTCATACTAGATACCTTCTCTTTCAATTTATCTAACTTATCTATTGGATACCTAGCCAACACCCAAGTTTTACCTTCTTTGTTAAATCCTAGAGAGGATAAATCAGTATCAGTAGTAATAGCAATTCTTCTCAAATCAGTTAAACCTAATTCTCTAAGTATGGGTCTAATCTTTCTACCGTAATTAGCGACTAAATACTTACTAAACTTCTTTCTATTTTGTGAATCTTTAAATCTCTCATTAAGATAATTAATAGTTTCTTCAGGGTTTGACTCATCTAGATTAGATAAAACTGAGTCTAGGAATTCTTCTGATAACTCAGTATTTTTCCTATATCCAGTTCTTGTGCTTTTTCCTTTCTTTCTATTACTTTCTAGAATCGGTAAAACTTTCTCAACCATTAGTTTAACTCTAGCCTTAATCGCAGTAGGAGTAGTAACATGTGGCATACTACCTTCACCAGCATATAGGATTTTAATCTCCCTCATTTTTTTCCAAGCCCTTTCATCAGAACTCCAATCTTTTAGAACGTCAATTGTAGCAGATATACCTTTATTACCATAATCTCCACTTTCAATATCCTTGATGAACTTATTAGTTAAAGCATCTGTAGTTAACAAGGAGGCCCACTTACCACCATCTTCGGCAGGTAAAACACTAGCCTTTGAAATTATACTAGTGTTGGGAAAACTAGTTCTTCTAAGAACATTAACCCAGTGTGGAATTGAACTCATTGTAATCTCTCCTGCACTTATAGTTCCCAACCCATAGTTCCGAAATCATCTAATCCCTTTACAAACATTCTAATTGAATCATATTGTTTAGATTTTTTATCATAATCTATTGCTTTCCATTGATTATACATATGCCTTAGAGCCTTAGCCTCATCAGTATCTTTTTTAATATACTCTCTTAAATTACGCAAATTAATTTCAGTAGCGTCATGTTTGATAACAGTTTTCCAACTCATTTTAATCTCTCCTGCATTATGTTTTTACATTCAGTATTGTTTCCATTAAGTTATCCCATTCTTCGGGAGTTAAATACATACTTTGTGTTCTGCTTAATTCAGTATCTTTAACGGACTTATCAAAGTATAGATAGTAATTGGTGTATCTACCGTATTTATCTGTTCCAGAAGAAGTTGGTGCTATTTCAAACTTAAAATTAGCAAAATGCCTACTTTCACCTGTTGAATCATCTATTAAATCTCTTAGGTAAAATCTCCCTTGAACATTTTCAGTTTTATGATTTCCTCCCATTTCTTCCTCTTGGCTTAAATATCCTCTTTGTATATCATCTATTAACTTTTCAAAAACCTCATCAAATTCTTTTTTGAGTTTTGGGTTTAATTTATCATAATAATACATATCAGGGGGAGTCTTTGAATTAACCCAATTACTTCTAATCTTAGAAGAGTTTTTCAAAATATCTTCCCAATTCATTGTAATTCCTCCTGCATTTTAAAATTCAATTTCAAATCTTTAGACAATTCATGTAAAAGTTCAGTCATATCAAACTCAGGATTATCTAAATCTTCTTGAGATACTTGATTGTAAGCATCATCAACTACCTCTTTTAATTGTTCTTTCGCTCTATTGGCTTCATAGTCAATAAAATCTTCATGCGCTTCCATGAAAGTATCTACTGCATCAGCGATATGGGAATGCTTATTCCAATCAATAGTATTGGTATCTATCTTCAACATCTTTTCCCAACTCATTGTAATCTCTCCTAATTAGGCTGTGGCTTTGATTTTAAATAATTAATGGCTTCGGCTAAAGAAGAATGCTCATTAGAGTCCTCTAATGGCATCCCGCCTTCTTTTATGTCCTCATTGATATAATATGAAAAATAGGTATAGTCAATATCTAAAAGGTCTAACCCTTCATCTTTGTATTTATCAAGAAGATATTTATCAAGTTCATCTTCTATTTGTTCAGGATTAATATAATTTCCTTCAACTAACCATTCAGCGTTCCAATCTAAATCTCCATCGTCCTCTTCTTGAGCAGAAACATCATATATAGGTTCTTTTGATTCTTCTTTCTCTAAGAGAACTGTAATAGTAATATCCAATCTTTGGTCTTCGCTTCCACCGTCGTTGCCGTAAAACCACTTCCCTCCCCGCCTGTCACTCGGCCTCATATATACTCCATCATAGACATATTCTAATCTATCATCGTCATTTTTTAATATATCTTTCCAACTCATTGTAATTCCTCCTGCATTTACAAATCAAATATACTCGGTTGGTTAGGGTCTATATTCGGTCTTTGTTTAGGTTTCTTTAGACGAGACAATGGCTCTTTTCTTTTTCTTTTAAGAGGAGGTTGTTCATTAAAGAATTTTTCAAAAGCAACAATATCTAAAAATCTCTCATAGTTGTTTTCATCTAAATCTTCGGGTTTAATCTCCCCGAAGTTTGTAAGGTCGGCTAATTCATGAGACTCTTCATAAATAATAGCCTTTCCACTTTCTTGGCCCACTCTTTTATTGCTCATATTTTTAATTTCTTCTTTTCTTTTGTCAATATCCTGTCTAACCTTTTCGGAATATCCTTTCAATATATCTTGCCAACTCATTGTAATTTCTCCTGCATTTTTCCTTTAATGTCCAACCAAACTTGTGGATGTTGTTGAGCCAACACCTCTTGAACGACTTGCATCTGTGCAACAATAATAGTATCTTGTCTCTTGTGAACTAATTGACCCTTAAATTCTAACATATATTTCAATGACTCACGAATCTCTTTAGCAAGTCTTGTTAGACTATCAATATACTTAGGATTCAAATCATCTTCTTCAAATAATAATTCAATCTTATCCTCTAGTCTATGAATATTAGCAGATAAAACATCTATTTCGTTTAGGTCTTTCTTGACTATCTCCATAGCCGCTGACTTCTGAACTAAGGGTTTCAAATGTTTATTCATATGTTTCATAACTTGATGTCTAGTAATTCCTAATTCTCTAGCAGCCTTAGTAGGTGATAACTCACCATCATTGATTTGTAATTCTAATTCTTGACGTTGTGGACTAACACACAATGCACATCTAGGGTTTGATTGGTCAGTATATTCATTACTCATATGATTTCTCAAATGTCTTGCTGATACACCACTAGTCCATTCCATTTCTTTATCTAATTCATCTGGAGTAACTTGAACGGAAGAAAGCCTTTCTTCTAATTGTTCTCTATCAGGATGCTGACAGAGTTTACAGTGCTTTCTTGTTTTAGCCATTCAATCACCTAATTCTTTTATCATCAATAAATTCCATTCTATCTTCAAAAGTTCCATCTCTCTTTAATTGAGCATAAATAGATTCTATTGTATATGGGCCTCTCCCACTACCATATTCATCACTTATCCAAGCCATTAGTTTCTTATCACTTAGAAAATGAATTCTAACTGGTTCCTTTTTTACTATTTTTTGGCCCCAAAGTCCATCATACCAACTTTTCTTAATCTTTGATTTATCTAATGCGGTCTGATATGCGGTTGACCAAGGTTGACCCTTTACCTTTCTACCGCCACCTGCATCCGAAAGTAAGAATGGTTTACCATTAGACCCAAGATGTGGAGGGATAACAAATTCTGGTCTAACAAACAAATTAATCATACGATTGATGGTTGCATCTGTGAATTTAATTTTAAATTCTTTAACATCATCACCTCCAGTTATATCTTTTAATTGTGGAGCAATCTCTGTTAAATATTTAGAAGTCTGAGTATCAGTAACTTTGAAGGTAGTAGCATTCAATAGAGTTTTGATACCAGTAGCACCACCATATTTAACTTGATGACCACCACCTCTGTAAATTCTCTTATCTTTCATAAGAGTAAGTAATTTAGATTTAAGACGGGTTAAATTACCCAAACTATTAATCTTGGCTCCAAAATCACCCTTATCATTAATGACAACTTCCTTTAGATAGGTATCACTCAAAGCCTTTTCAAAGTTTTCAAGAATACCTAATAAACCAATAGTTACAGTATCACCGCCTTTATTACTAACGGATGATTTAGAGTATATCGCTTGCCAAAATGGAGGCTCTGCTGAGTTTTTTTCACTAGAATACCATTCAGCCTTAACCGCATCTAGTTCATTCTCACTACCATGAACTTTCTTTCTAGATTCAACGTAAATTGGAGTTCTATAATGCCCAAACACCTCATCTTTACCTACATCTACGAACTTTCGGTTGGCCCCTTCTCCTCTAGGAACCACTTCTAAAGGTTGAGTGAAATTAATATTTCTTGGGTCTTCGTTTCCTCCAGCCATAGCCTTAATATCGTTCATAAATTCTTTAAGAATATCTTCTTCATCTTCACCTATAAGAGAATCTTCATGTAGAATTAGCCTATCTAAAGTTGCTATAGTATCTTTAGCCCCATCTTTAGGAGATGCACCAACTCTCTGCACTCTAGGAATAACGTGGTCCCTTACATGCTCAAACAAAGTATCATTTCCTTTATTACCATTTTTATCGCTACCTCGACCAGTTACACCTATTTCGGCTAAACCTACTTGGCATTCTGATTTCCAATCAAGATAAGCCCGCTGTACGGTATCCATCTCATCACCAGTTTCTTGGTTAACCATTAAATTACCAACCCTAATTAGTCTCTTTTTCTTAACAGAGGGTTTGGCTTTCTTCAAATCCTCCTTTTTCTTTTTGCGACTATATCTAGGTTTAGATTCTATTCCAGCATGACCCGCAGTAACTGGTCCTGCCATTTTCTTAGTCTTTAACATTTTAATCCAGCGACCTTGACTACTTCTACTTGTAGAAGGATGTTTTAGGTTATGTTTTCTAGCCACCTTACTCTCTGCTTCTTGTTGAACTGAATTACCAAATTTCATTTCATCTTCTACTTCTCTGCGAAGTTGAGGATTATCTCTAATAAATTTACTTTCTAATATTGCCATCTTAATCACCTTGTAAATGCACTTCTTGCTTTAGACTTTGGTAGTTCATCATAATGGTAGAGTTTAACACTGTTATCATTATGAGGATTTTCAGTCATTAAAGAACCATCTGGCATCTTGTGAGTTTTACCAGTCCACTCTTTACCATCCTTAGTGTAATGTTTTCTATCGGGGCTTTTCTTAGCGGATTCTACTTCTTCTACGGTTTGTAGAGCATCAACCATTGGTTCTTCTGTATCACCATCACCATCTAAATCTGGATAGTCTGGCCTTTGATTTTTTAATATTTCTTTCCAACTCATTGTAATTTCTCCTGCGCTTACCTATATTGTTCCCACGATTCTATTTCCTTAATAGCCTCTGCTATTGAATTAACCTCGTCGCCCATTTCGTTACTATCCTCGTCTTGAGGATAATATCTATATAGTATCTCGTCGGCCATATTGTTTACTTTAGTTTCATTATTAACATGTCTTTCAATTTCTGCTTGTAATTGCTCAGGGCTTTTATTTTTCCAAGTTGTATCAAAAGACACATATTCATCATCATTTGCGTATTCGTCTAAATCCCGAACAATAACATCTCCGTTATTAACAATACCAACATCAATAAAGACTTTTATGGGTTCATCATGCCCTAAAAAATAAGATGCAGGATAACCACCGGCTCTATAATGTATAGATTCATATTTCAATATCTCTTTCCAACTCATTGTAATCTCTCCTTAATATTCAGGTAGACTTCTATCTATTGGTCTTAATTCTGGATAAGGATTATAAGGTTTAGAATCTCCCTCATCATCAGGTTTCCAATCTAAAGAAGCAACCCATTTCTTATCATTAACATATTTATCCCATGTATCTTTAAAGATAAGAATACTTTCTTCTCTTTTGTAATTCCCGAATTGGGTTTTTGACCTAACCATTTTCTTTTTACCTTCTACTTCAGCAATTGCTTTAGGGTCTTGTCGTTCTATTTCCATTAAAAAATCTTCCCAATTAGGATGCAATTCCATTAACTCATCTTCGGTATAACCTTCTCTTTCTTTTAATATCTCTTTCCAACTCACTTCTTCACTTCCTTAATCTTATTACCAGTGACAAATTCTCTCTTGGTCTTTTTTTCGGCCTCATCAATCTTCTTCGACTGAAAATCAAACCATTTATCTAAAGAATTACAGCGAGTCATCTCTGTCCACTTCCCATTCTTGGGTCTTCCTTATTTGCTTGTCTAGCCCTATCTAAGAAAGTACTAGATTTAGGAGTCCTCTGTGGACAATAATCTTTATCTGTGGATTCACCAACTTGCGCTGGTAACTTTTCTGGGCATTCCTGCCCACCCATTACGAACTCTCCACATCTTTTACATGTGCCAGAATATTGGACTGGTGCTTTCTTAATTTGTGTAATCCAATCCATAATATAGGCTCCGCTTTTTTAATCGTAGCCACTACCCGTTTATTTGATTTCCCTTAATCAAACTATAAGTTCAGGAGGTAAATCCTCATAATGATTTTTCTTATTTAGTAACCAACTAGTGACTGATAATAAGTCATTTAACTCTATTCCAGTCTCATATCCTCTATTATTGGCCCAATGAATCAAAGCATTTGTTGATAAATTACTACCACTATTCGGAATAAAGGGACATCCACCCAATCCAGCAATACTAGCATCAAAATTAGTTACACCCCAAGCCACAGCCGCCCCCACATTACCAAATATAGGATTACCACCTATTTTTCGCTCATGAAGGTGTAAAGCCACCTCTGCCTCTATACCTTTAGTCAATTGTAGAGTCTGTAACATTTTTGTTGGGTGCGCTGCCCCAATTGTGTCGCATAATACGACAGTTCCGGCAATTTCATCGGCTTTTTTGATAGCATCTAGCAATTTATGCTCTTTAGGTGAACCTTGAATGGGACAACCAAACGCACAAGACAAATATGCCCTAATATTCTCCTTATTTTCGTCCTCCAACATGTATTTTTGTTCCGCAAACACATCTTCTAACCCCTTTCCGAGATTTCTCATGTTAAATTCGTCCGAATGAGAGAAAAATACATTGAATTTCTTAGCACCAACGGCTTTAGCCCTATCCAGCCCTCTAGAATTAGGAATTAATACATCAAAATCACCCAAATGTCGAGTAGATTCAAATATTTCTTCCGCATCTGCCATATTTGGAACTTTTTTAGGGTTAACAAAAGACGCAATCTCTATATTTTTAAGGCCAGCATGGTATAATTCATCAACCATACGAGTTTTTTCTTCCGTAGTTAAACTAAATTTACTATTTTGCAATCCATCTCTTGGCCCTACTTCATATATGTTTAAATCCATCCTCACCACTTCACTTTATTAGCCCAATAAGCAGCAGATAGTTTACCCCGTTTTATATTTTTAGCATGTCTAGCCTTAAATGACCGTTGTTTCTTCGCTCTTGCTCCTTTCGGGTTACTCTCAGTAACAGTCTTTGCACCTTGTTCGCCAAACCGAATCAATTTAGTTGTATTACCTTCCTTCGCCATAACAATATGAGACTTTTTAGAATGATTGGGAGTCCTTTTAGGCTTATTGAATCCACTAATATTCAACCTTTTCATAGTTGCTCTCGCTCTACTATGGTCTGCTGCCTTCAAGGTATCTTCCCACGTCATTATTGTTCACCTCTCTCTTGATTTTCTTTAGACCTTTTATCGTCTTTAATTGGGCCACCCTTAGCCCACGTATAACAAGTTCTCGCTGAATGACATTTGAAATGGTGCATCCAACAATAACCTAATTGACCATCATCATCTAATTCTAAAGGCATACAATCCTCCATTCTAGGAGAAATATCAAATGCAACACAATTACTACAATTAGATTTTTTAGCAACCTCAGCAGTAGTGTTCCATCTTTCTGCATACCTTTCCCAATAATCCTCATCTTCTAAGTTTAAAGGACCATATTGAATATGTTCGGCCTTAACCGCACTATCTCTGTTTTTAGTATTCAATTCTAAATCTTGTGTTGCTCTAGGACAACTCATTTCTTTCAGAATAATTTTCCAACTCATGCACCTTTCCTCCTTTTGTAAGTCTTACAAGCGGCACAAGTTGGGCGACACCTCTGTTTAGTCCCTTTAGATGCATCCTTTCTCCCACAAGGTTTAGTGCCTTCCTTATCATCTTCACAAGATTGACAAGAAACCCAACCTTTCTGTCCATCTCCACCCCTTCGTGAAAACCAACCATGCAATCCTTCTTTCTTCTCTCTAGAAAAATTATCTCCACCCTTGACAGTATCCTCCCAAGACTTCTTAGCAGACTCTCCCCATTTAGAAGCACCAACTTTTCTACATTGAACCAACGCACCACTAGCGTAAGCAGAAGGCCACTTCTTATAGCGACTCTTTACCTTATGATAACAGGCATCTTTTTCGCCCTTTAATACATCCATCCAATTCATTCTAAATCCCCCAATGTTTCTTTCTCTGGATTTATACCTACCTTCTCTAAAATTTCATTTAATTGCCCAACAACATATTCAGGAGTCATAAAAGAAACTCTATCAGTTCCAAAATTCTTTATGGCCCTTTCTAATAAATCCAAATACTGTAGTGCTTCCTGTTCTTCATTTCCACTTAATCGTCTCAAAAATTCTAATCTAAACCTACGGTGATAATCCTCTAATTGCACTTTACTCAGAGTCCCTTGAGCATACCACCCTTTAGATTTTAGAATATCCATCCAATTAATCGTCTTTCTTTGGGGGGTCATATCTCTCACCTAACTTTTTCAAAAAATGACCTGTAATTTGTGTGGGACTAGCAAAATTTTTTT
>Ga0098048_1001441_pt1 | contig 10410 bp, 11 predicted proteins | sample 13_taG_FD_75052 | JGI IMG/M metagenome (GOLD analysis project Ga0098048, IMG submission 75052) | Marine viral communities from the Subarctic Pacific Ocean - 13_ETSP_OMZ_AT15268 metaG | ecosystem: Environmental > Aquatic > Marine > Oceanic | place: Pacific Ocean | collected 2015-01-16 | reverse complement strand
TTTAGATGCAGGGGCAAATGATATTTTTGACCCTTATACATGGGCAAGTACGGCAGCATTTCGTGCGCCAACAGGACAAGTAAACTTCATGGCAACTAATGGAGCAAAATGGAAAATCACAGGTGTCCAACTAGAAGTAGGCGACACTGCTACTCCATTCGAGCATAGGTCATACGGAGATGAACTGGCTAGGTGTCAGAGGTATTTTCAAGTTTTAGGTAACAATCAATCTAATGGGGCTATAGCTTCTGGTTATCACCATTCATCAGGTGAGTTTAGAGGTCAAATGTCTTTCTTACAAAGAATGAGAGTAGCACCAACAGGTAGCACAAGTACTGCATCTGAGTTTATATTACAAGACACAGGAGGTAACTTTAATCCAACTTCTATAACAGTAGTAGTTAACCACACTGAAGCATTAATAAGAGTAAATGGACATCAAGCTAGGACTGCTGGTCAAGGAGCTAATTTATTATCTGCTAGTAATACAGCAATTTACTTAGATGCGGAGTTATAATCATGGAAAATAGCATGAACATCACAACAGCACAATATGTAACAGACATAGGTGACACCAACTCAAGCATTCAAGCAACAATAGACGGACAAGAGATGTCAGTCCCACTTGACCCAGCCAACAGGCACTACGCAGAGATACTCAAGCAAGTCGAAGCTGGTGATCTGACTATTGCGGATGCTGAGTAAAACTTTAAGGTTGACAACCGTAATCAACTTGGGGTATAATGGCTACAATAGACCAAATAAGACAAGCAGCTGAGACTGACTTAGCAACATTCATTAGACTGATAGCACCTGAACAAGTACTAGGACAATGTCACGAAGATGTTTGTGATTGGTGGACAAGACCAGATCATAAGTCACATCAGTTATTATTGTTCCCTCGTGACCACGGTAAGTCAAGACTTATAGCTTATCGAGTAGCTTGGGAGTTAACAAAAGAACCAACTCTTAGAATCCTGTATATATCAGCCACAGCTAACCTAGCTGAGAAACAACTAGGGTTTATCAAAGGAATCTTAACATCTGAGATCTACACTAGGTACTGGCCTGACCATGTCAATGCTGACGAAGGTAAACGTACACGGTGGACAAACTCAGAGATTATGTTAGATCACCCAGACCGTAAGAAAGAAAATGTCCGTGACCCGTCTGTGTTTACTGGTGGTCTTACCACTTCTCTTACAGGGATGCACTGCGACATTGCTGTACTCGATGATATAGTTGTATACGAGAATGCATATACAGGTGAGGGTAGAAACAAGGTTAAGAGTCAATACTCTCTTTTGTCATCCATTGAGGGTGCTGACGCAAAGGAGTGGGTCGTAGGTACTCGTTACCACCCAGCTGACTTATATAATGATCTGTTACAAATGACAGAAGACTTATATGATGATGAGGGTAATAAGACAGGTGATGAAAACATCTACGAGATCTTCGAGAAGCCAGTTGAGGATAATGGTGATGGTACAGGACAGATGCTATGGCCTCGTACTCAAAGGAAAGACGGTAAGTGGTTCGGGTTCGACATACGAGTCCTAGCTAAGAAAAGAGGACAGTACCTAGACAAAGGACAGTTTAGAGCACAGTACTACAATGACCCAAGTGATCCTGACAATGTACCTGTAGGAAGAGACAAGTTCCAGTACTATGACCGTAAGCACCTAAGACAAGACAACGGTTACTGGTTCTACAGAGATAGTAAACTTAACGTGTTTGCAGCTGTTGACTTTGCGTTTAGTTTATCTAAGAAGGCTGACTACACAGCTATAGTTGTCATAGGAATAGATGCTGAGAATAATGTGTACGTATTAGATATTGATAGGTTTAAGACTGACCGTATATCAGATTACTTCCAACACATATTTGATTTGTCAACCAAGTGGTCATTCCGTAAGATGAGGGCTGAGACAACAGTAGCTCAGGTTGCAATCGTTAAGCAGCTAAAAGAATTAGTTAAACAACACGGTCTATCTATAAGCATAGAAGAGTACAGACCTAACAAGAGCCAAGGTAATAAACAAGAACGTATAGCTTCAGCTTTAGAACCTAGGTACGACAACCTTAGTATGTGGCACTACAGGGGTGGTAATACTCAAATACTAGAGGAAGAGTTATCCTCTCGCAACCCACCACACGATGACGTAATAGACGCATTGGCCTCTGTGGTAGACATGGCTATTAAGCCCTCACGTAATGTAAGACGTGTAAGGGATAACGTAGTACAATTTAATTCAAGATTTGGTGGAGTTTCTTTCTAATGGCTGGCACAACAGTTGACATCGAAAATATTATTAATCCTCATAGTGTAGCAGTTGACATTGCTGACCGTTGGACATCATGGAATAATTCTAGAAAACCTAAGCTAGATGAATGGAAAGAGTTACGTAACTACATTTATGCTACAGATACTCGTACAACATCTAACTCTAAGTTACCTTGGACTAACAGTACAACAACACCCAAACTGACACAGATAGCTGACAACTTACATGCTAATTACTTCTCAGCTTTGTTCCCACAGAAACGTTGGTTTAGGTTTGAAGCTGAAGATCAAGAGTCTAACACCAAGGCTAAACGAGATGTTATTCAGGCTTACATGGACAACAAGGTTCGTCAGTCTAACTTCGAGAATACAACAAGCAAGATACTTAATGACTACATCCAGTACGGTAACTGTTTTGCTACTATTGACTTTGTCAAAGACTATACCACATACGAAGATGGTGAAAGAGTTGTCAACTACATAGGACCTAAGCTAGTCCGTATATCTCCATTTGACATATGCTTCAATCCATTAGCACCTGACTTCGATAACTCTCCTAAGATTGTCAGATCTATTATGACAACAGGTGAGATCAAACGTAAGATTGCTGAAACAGTTGACAACAAGTACATGGAAGAGATCTTCGATAAGATGTTGGTCAACCGTTCAGCTGCGAGTGGTAATGACGTTGATGTAGCTAAGTCACAAGCATTTATAGCTGATGGGTTCTCATCCCTACAGGAATACTACGAGTCTGAGTACGTAGAAGTATTAACATTCTATGGTGACATATATGACCAAGACACAGATACATTCCACAAGAATCGTATCATTACAGTTGTTGACCGTGCGTACATACTCACCAATGAACAGAACCCTAGCTGGTTAGGTAAGTCACCTGTCTTCCATGCTGGTTGGAGAGAACGTCCTGATAACTTATATGCTATGGGACCTCTAGATAATTTGGTTGGTATGCAATACCGTATTGACCATTTAGAAAACCTTAAGGCTGATGTGTTCGATCAGATCGCATATCCCATCCTTAAGATACGGGGTGATGTAGAGGATTTTGACTTTGAACCAGCAGCTCGTATCTACCTAGGTGACGAAGGCGATGTTGGTTATCTAGCACCTGACTCTACAGCACTAAATGCTGACTTCCAGATCCAAGGTTTAGAAAACAAGATGGAGATGTTAGCTGGTGCGCCTCGTGAAGCTATGGGTATTCGTAGTGCAGGTGAGAAGACAGCCTTCGAAGTACAATCCCTTATGACAGCTGCAGGTCGTATCTTCCAGCACAAGACAGCTCATTTTGAACGTGTGTTCTTAGAACCAATATTGAACACAATGTTAGAAGCTGCTAGACGTAACATGGACTATGCTGATACGATCAGAGTACTTAACGAAGACACAGGTATATTCTTCTTTGAGCAGATAACAAAAGAGGACATAGCAGCTAACGGTAAGATCATTCCTATGGGTGCTCGTCACTTTGCTGAACGTGCTCAACGTGTACAGTCAATCACACAACTGTATCAACTTAAACTACAAGACCCAACCATAGCTGCACATATGTCAGGCAAAGAGTTTGCTCGTATATTAGCTGATGAGTTAGGTGAACCAGCATTGTTCTCAGAAAACATAACTGTCATAGAACAAATGGAAACACAGAAGATTGCTACAGAAGCTCAGGTTCAATTCGAAGAGGAACAAGAGATTGCAATCGAGAAGGGCTTATAAATGAAGTCAGCTTGGTTTAACAAATGTAAAACTAAAGAAGAGAAATTGGCAGTTCGTCAGAGCATCATGTCTAACCGTGAGAGCCTAGAACGCCTACAAGAGATTCTTGAGCCTATGCGAAAGGATACCCTACCTACAGCAGACTATGACAGCCCCTCGTGGGCTTACAAGCAAGCTGACAGGATAGGTTACAACCGAGCACTAACCACCGTGCTTGATCTTATCAACTTAAACAAGGAATAATATTATGGTATTTACTGAGGGAACTGAAACCGCACAGACCACTCAGCCAGAGCAAACACAAGAAGAAACCTCACCACAGGGATCTTTTTTGTCAAAGCTCGTAGAGGCAAAGGGAGAGAACTGGAAAGACCCTGAGGTTCTAGCTAAAGGTAAAATTGAAGCTGATGGCTACATCCAAACTCTAGAAGGTCAACTTTCACAAATGCGTGAAGACTTGAAGAAGAAAGAGTATCAGGAAGAAGTTCTTGAACAACTCCAGAAGAAGGCCACTGAATCTACTGCAGTGAATAATGGAGTGCCCAACAATAACAACAGTAACACTGAAGGAGAGAACACCACTCGTAATCTCAGTGAGGAAGACCTGAAGAGCCTTGTTGAACAGACACTTAATCAACGTGAAGCAGATGCTGTCACTAAGACAAATCTACAACGTGTTGATGAGGAACTTGACAAAAGCTTTGGCACTAATGCTGAAGAGGTTGTTAAGAAGAAAGCTGAAGAGCTAGGAATGTCAATGGAACGTCTAAGTGAAATTGCTTCTGAATCTCCTAACGCATTCTTCACTCTGATCGGTGAACCTAAGCCATCATTTAACCCTATGGTTAACGGCTCAGTACGCACTGAGGGTGTCAATATGCAAGTCTCGACGGAACGAAATTGGCAATACTACCAGAAGCTACGTCGAGAGAACCCTAACCAGTACTATGAACCTAAAATGCAACAACAACTATTACAAGATAGAATGCGTTTAGGGGATAATTTCGGTAACTAAATCTAAGAAAGGACTAGCACAATGGCTGGTATGATTTCCTCAAATGCTGATACACAGCGTTTAATCAGGGCAGAGGTATACTCCTCTGAACTAAAAGACATCCTTCGGGATGAAATGCAAGCACAGAAATACGTGCGTATGCTAGATGGATTCCCAGATGGTGATTCATTTACAATCCCAACAATCGGTAAAACTGTAACTGCTAACTACACAGAAGATACGCAAGTTGCATATACACCGATGGACACAGCTGAATTTGCTTTCACTGTAGACCAATACCTACAGTCTGCGTCATATTTGACAAAGAAAGCTGCACAAGATTCATTCTATAGTGCACAATTGGAAGCTAGATTTGTTCCTGAGCAAGAACGTGCAATCATGGAACACTTCGAAGCAACAACATTCTCAGCACCAGAAGTAGGTGTGTCAGCTAACTCAGCAGAAACTCTTGATGGTGTTGCACACCGTATCTCAGGTGGTAATGCTGGACGTTTAGAATTAGCTGACTTCGCATTTGCTCGTTATGCCTTGAAAAAGTCAAACGTTGCAGATCGTGGTATGGTTGCTATCGTTGATCCATCAGCTGAATACATGTTAAACACATTAACTAACATTACTAACGTGTCAAACAACCCTAAGTTTGAAGGTATCGTAAGTTCAGGTGTTGCAACAGGTATGCGTTTCGTAGCTAACGTGTATGGGTTTGATGTATACACATCTAACTACTTGAAGTCAACAGTAGCTGACGCAGCATTAGTAGAGAAAGATGGCTCAACAGCTAATGACTTCTCATCTAACAATGGTGTTGCTAACTTATTCTTCTCAGCTGATCCAACATCTAACCCATTCGTGGGTGCTTGGAGACAAATGCCAGAAGTTGACTATGAGTACAACAAAGACTTCCAACGCCACGAGTATGTTACAACAGCTCGTTACGGTGTTAAGAAGTACCGTCCAGAAGGTATCGTTACAGTTGTAACTAACCCTGACGTATAATTATCTATAAGGGGTGGGGCTTTAGTTAGCCCTACCTCACTTTTCTATTGACAGAAGTTAAAAACTACGGTATAATATATTTACCTTGGCAGGGCCAGTAGTATATACCCTTACGGAGAGATAACAATGGCTAACGTAAACCACAGTTCACTTACAGATCCCTACATACACGAACCTAAAGGAGCATCTACGGCTGCAGCTGGTAGAGTTTATGTAGCTAACGGATCAGGTTCAGGAGCTTGGACAGCTAAAGAAACACTTGTAGGTGAGACTCTGAATGGTTACATAGAGGATGTGTCATCTGTTGAAACAGTTCACGTACCAGTACCTTATGCTGGAACAATATCTAAAGTAATAACAGTTCTTGAAGGTGCTATAGGATCAGCAGATGCTACTATAACTGTTAGGAACGGATCAGCAGCTTCTATGGGTACACTCACAATTACTCAATCAGGGTCTGCTGCAGGTGACGTTGACACACTATCACCCTCATCTAACAACACAGTATCAGCTGATAGTTTCCTTACAATATCAAGTGATGGAGCATCAACCACCCAAGCTAAACTAAGATTCACAATAGTATTGGATAGGTCATAATGAAACGTACACTACTTGAGATGGTTCAAAGTATTCTGAGTGATATGGACTCAGAGGACGTTAACACAATCAGTGACACAATAGAAGCTCAACAAGTAGCCTCTGTCATTGAGGATGCATACTACAACATCGTATCTGCTCGTGACATACCTGAGCATAGGCAACTCCTAAAGCTTACCTCTTTGTCAGACAGTACACGTCCCACCCATTTTAAATACCCAGATAACGTTAAGCAGATCGAGAGTATACACTACAATACATCAGCTGCAGGTTCTAGCTACAAGGCAATCTACTATATTGAACCATTAGAGTTTATCCTTAAGATGGACGAACACTCACCTAACTCACTTAAGATTGCTGACAAACAGGGTAACACAGACCTGTTCGTTCTTAACGACATACAACCAACATACTACACATCCTTCGATGATGAACACATCGTAATGAATTCATATGACAGTACAATTGATTCTGTACTAGCAGCTGACAAGACAAGAGCTTATGGTTCTGTTTATCCTACGTTCTCCATTACAGATTCTTTTGAACCTGACCTAGATGACAACATGCTGCCTTACCTTTTAGCTGAGGCTAAGTCTACATGCTTCTCTTTATTCAAGAGTGGTTCAGACCCTAAGGTTGAGCAGTCAGCTAGACGTTTGAAAGCCTATGTGCAGAATGATATGCACAACACCAAGAAGGCAAACAAAAGACCAGTTTACGGGAGAACTTAATGTTAGAGTTCATAGATGACACAGCTAACCAAAGGTGTGTCTGTAAGTCAGATAAGATGGCAACCAACCTGATTATTGAAAAAGAACTAGGTGGATTTATATTCTTCATTGTCAAAGTAGAAGTAGGCACAGTACCTCACCAGTTAAACGGTAGGTACTCATCCATAGCTGAAGCTAAGAAAGCTGTCACGAAGTATCTTCACAACAAGAGAGAGACTCAGGCAGTTCGTAGAGAGAACTTCAGCAAAGAGAGACAACAACGCAAGGCGGTAGAGAATGGCCCAAAGCTTAACACAAAAGACAGTTAATAACTTTGTCAAGGGTCTTATTACTGAGGCTGCTGAGTTAACGTTTCCAGAAGGTGCTTCTGTTAATGAGTTGAACTGTGATCTCCGAAGAGATGGATCTAGACGTAGACGACAGGGTGTAGCTTTAGAGAGTAACCATGTTCTGTCATCCTTTACTATCAGTGACTCAGATAGAGTTAACACTGGTAACTGGGTTAACGTTGGTGGTAATGCATCACTGGAGTTCTTAGTGGTGCAAAAAGGCAACACTTTATATTTCTATAATAAGGCTGAACTACCATACTCAGCACAGATACAGGCAGGTACTGTTAATCTGTCATCATACGAGTTCTCAGGTTCGACAGGAGCTAACAACTCCAACTGTCAGTTTGCTAGTATTAATGGTAACCTTGTAGTTTCATCAGCTGGTATTAACACTATTGTTGTGTCATACAATGGCTCTAGCATCTCAGTATCTTCAATACCTTTCAAGGTTAGAGATTTCGATTGGCAGGGTGATACAGATACTTACAGTACAGAAGATAACTCACCATCAGCTGCACGTACATACGATGCTAAGAATACAGGATGGGGACAGAGTGGTGGTCCATCTGACTTCACTAAGCCTCTGACACATCCTTGGTATGCAGGTAAAGATCAAGATGGTAACTATGACGAAGCTGAGTGGGACAAGGTATTTGCTGGTACAACTCTAACTGGTAATGGTCACTTCATACTAGACTTCTTTAGTAAAGTACGTAGTGGTTTACCTACTGAAACTGAAGCTTCAAGATTTAAATCTGTAGCATCATTCTCAGGTCGAGTATTCTACGCAGGTCTAACAAGTGCTAAACATGCAGGTACAATCCTGTTTTCTCGTCTTGTAGAAGACACAGATGACTTAGGTAACTGTCACCAACAGAATGACCCAACAGCTGAATATTTGTCAGATCTATTAGCTACTGACGGTGGTGTATTAAACATACCAGATGCTGTTAACATACAGCTCCTCTACCCTTTCCGTTCCTCATTGTTTATCTTTGCTGAAAATGGTGTGTGGCAGATTACAGGTGTTGATGGTATCTTCTCAGCCACAGCTTATGGTGTTAACAGAGTATCTAACATTGGTCTACTTAATCCACAGACATTTATCCAAGCTGAAGGCTTACCTTTCTGGTGGTCACGTTTTGGTATTCACACACTAAACATTGACGAAGTATCAGGTCAGGGTTCAGAACAGAACATTACAATCCCAACCATACAATCTTTCTGGGATAAAATATCTACACCAGCTAAAGCTAAAGTTACAAGTATATACGACAGTATAAACAAAAAGATATACTGGGCATATCCTGACAACGATGAGACTGTAGAAGCTAAACTTAATAACATACTTATACTAGACCTTACACTACAGGCTTTCTACCCTTGGAGAATAGAAGATGAAGCATCAAGTACAGATGCTGTAGTTGGTTTGTCATTCTACTCAGGGTTCGGTGCTGCAGAGTTAGAACTAGATGTTCGTACCTCAGGTGGTGACGATGTTGTTACATCAGGTGGTGATGACGTTGTATCTACACAGATCTCAGACTTTACAACTGGTGATCCAGCCCTTGTTCTACTTATAAGAGATGGTGCTACTAACAAACTTACAATGGGTACATTCTCAAATACTGACTTCTTAGATTGGAACAGTGTTAATTACTCATCGTTTGCTGAGACAGGGTATGACTTTGTTGGTGACCTAATAGCTAAGAAGAATACACCATATATTGCTGTATACTCTAGGTTGACAGAAGAGGGTTTTACTGGTAGTGAGCAAGCAGGGTATGAATCAATCAGACCATCCTCATTGCTTGTGTCAACAGCATGGGACTTCAACTCTAACTTTAGTGCTGGTCAACAAGCTTATAGACTGAAGCACCCTGTAGTTGTAGACCCTGACAATCTAGCAAACTTTAATTACCCTGAGGATGTTATTACAACTAGACTTAAAGTCAGGGGTCATGGTCGTTCTGTACGTATTAAGTACGAGAGTGAACAAGGTAAAGATTTTATTCTTCTAGGTTGGGGTCTGGTACAAGGAAGAAACAGTAGGTTTTAATGTCAGACTACATATTGCGTGATGCAACCGAAGAAGATGTATTAGATATAGTACTATCTGTCAAGCAGTTTTGTAAAGAAGTACCTCACCCAGCTTGGGGTAAGTTTGAAGCAAACAAAGTTAAAGATTTAGTGACAGGATTAATACAAAGTGAATTAGGTTTTGTAAGTATTGTCACACACGAAGATGAGGTAGTAGGAGCACTAATAGGTTGTGCTACAGAACTACCGATGAACTCTTATGTATTTGCACAAGAGTTGATGTTCTGGCTAGATCCTGACCATAGGAACGGTAAGACATCACCAAAGCTTATTGATGAATATGTGCAATGGGCTAAAGAAATTAACTGTAACTTTATACGGTTATCAACACTAGACGAATTATTAGACAGTAGGGCTGGCGTTCTCTTTAAGAGAAAAGGTTTTAAGCCTATAGAAACAGCTTATATAAAGGAAGTTTAACATGGCAGTTTTTACAGCATTGGCAATAGGTGGAGTAATGTCCGTAGGTGCAGCTATAGCTACAGGCGCAGCTGTTTACGGAACAGCAGCTGCAGTTGTTAGTACAAAGAAATCAGTTAAGGCAGCTGAGGCAGCATCTGCTACTGCAGCACAAGCTACTCAAGTTCAAATACAACAACAAAGAGAAACAGCTAC
>Ga0098048_1001438_pt1 | contig 10422 bp, 10 predicted proteins | sample 13_taG_FD_75052 | JGI IMG/M metagenome (GOLD analysis project Ga0098048, IMG submission 75052) | Marine viral communities from the Subarctic Pacific Ocean - 13_ETSP_OMZ_AT15268 metaG | ecosystem: Environmental > Aquatic > Marine > Oceanic | place: Pacific Ocean | collected 2015-01-16 | reverse complement strand
GAGTTAGTCAGGAAGACTGAGACGATACTCGATTTTTTCAGTAACCACCCTCGCCTCTTCTTCTTCAACCGAGAGAAGCCAGGGAACTCTTCCAGCACCTGTGTGATCATTGATCAGTGCGTACCTTTTGGAGAAGTACAGTTGATGAAGACATCACTGGCGATGCGAGCGCTACTCTTGAAGTTTCCTGTAGATGGGGTGGAGATACCAAAGCTCTACGGGCTAGATGGTAATCTATCTAATCTGCTTCAGAAACTGCAAGGATCAGATACGATACCTCGTCGCGATAAGCGTAAAGGACTAACTTGGATATGCCAAGCATATAGTCAATACCTCTCTGAAGGTACGGAGAGTGATCTGTACGCGCTCTTTGATCTTAATCTGACGTACTACACTCTACCTGTCTATTATGACCCCTAGAGACGAGTTTTAGTTTCTCTGGAAGATAGGCTTAAACTTCGGCTTTTGTTTGATTACCTGAAGCTCAGCGCCTCTCCAAGAGTAGCCTCTGAAGATCTGCTTTCTCCCTCTATCAGAGACGATATCCTCCAGAAGTCCTTTATCCATAGTCAATCTCCCACCTTCATTTTTAATGAAGAGATCCATGTCTCGGATAAAACTCCCTGTAATCTCAGTTTCGTTAGAGAGCACGTCCGATGAGCCATCATTAAGAATAAGAATAATATTCCCTGGCATGTCTTCTCTAAGCGCGAAGAACATAATCTCTTTTCTTGCAGAGGTGCGTTCTAGGCGCGCGACGCGCGCTTCCAACTGTCTTAAAACTTGTGTAGCTGTTCTTTTCATAGAAACTCTCCTTGGTTTGATGAGATACAATCTTCTATATCTCTAGAAGAGTTATTACGATCAATCGCGCGTCGGCCAGTGATATTCCATTCCCGCTTCGTCAGATATGAAGATCTCGCTGTAGTGCGAAGGCATCTTTTCTATCAGGCGCGAGCGATGACTCAGATGTACGCGCTCATACCCCCACCAACTCGGAGGTTGAGTCGTCTTATCTGGATATCTCTCCTTGTACGACTCAAAGAATGGTATCTGGTTGTCCACATACCCTCTGCGCTTCCACTCTCGACATATCTCTAGAGCGTAGTCACAGAGGAACTGTTCGTGACCGATCCACATCTGACAGGCGGGGTGATTGTACCACCCTTTCTTGATGTTTTCAGTCTCAGCGCGCTCAATGGTATTGATCAGTTGTTTGCACTCGATCCTCTGTTTACCGAGTCGCGCTCTATCGAGCACCAGAGCGCAAAGCTCAAGATCAGGATAAGGAACGAAAGTCTGCATTTACAAAACCTTTTTTTTGACTATAGTCGCGCTCAATCCAAAACATTAGATACGGGAGTAGCGACATGGATTTAGAGTGTGTTTTACTTTATTTAGTAAGCAGTATGAGCGCTGGCTCATACGCTTTTATTATAGGTCAAGCCGTAGTAGAGATGAGGAAGGCGTTTAGCGATGATAACTAACTAGTGTTAGTCTGAGACTCCAACATCTATATGGGGAGGAGTATTATGCAGAGAGTGAACAAATACGACAGAGACGGTGACTGCTACGCCTACGGCAAAAAAATCGAGGAGAGACTAATCTCCGTCTTCAAATCGAAAGGATACGAGACGCGCGTCTCTACCTTAGAAGAGGACAAATACCAACACGCGGACTTCTTCTTTAAGGGGAAGAACGATAAGTGGTACTCTGTAGACGTGAAAGGTATGAAGCGCAAAAACAGATCTGACTCTGAGAGACAAGACGTTTGGACGTTTGTTGAGTTTCAGAACACAGCAGGATATCCAGGGTGGACTGTCAAAGGTGCATATCTGATCGCCTTTGAGCGCGAACACGATTTTGTCTTGATCCGACGCGCTGACCTGAAGCGCTTCTGCGATGAGCGCGTAGATCGATCAAGTCGCGCGTCTTCAGCGGGTGACGCTAAGTATATCTGTTATTCTCGACCTAATCGTAAGGACTTAATCTCGATGATTAAGATCGATGATCTCCCTAAAGATCAAGTGAGACTCTGGCCGTATATAGACGCTCAGAGTGACACCCGATTCATTACAGTATGATTAATCGTTCAAATAGTGCTTGATCTGCTCGCGTTCTGCATCAGTGAACATTTCAAGCGTATCATTATTTTCGTCGTGCATATTTCTTGCGATGAACAACACTACATCATCAGTCATCATGTACGTCTTTTCTCGTCGCTTGACGACGCATGTTTGCATTGAGTCATAACCGAAGACAAAAGATGTTTCTGATTGTTGCTCAGAAACAGTGTACGAGTTTGTCTCCGCGTCAAAGATGACTTCGATTTTCGCCCACTCAGCATCGCGAAAAGATACAGACAGAGCGCGCAATGTATCAAGCATGAGATGATCAAAAGAGTCTCTTAAGGAAAATGAAGCGTGATCGAATAAAATCATTTTTTACTCTCTACGTAAAAGTTGTTGAAGATGTCGTATTGACACTTACTTATCGCGCAGAGAGATCCGACTCAGAGAAACTACAGTATATAATAAAAAAACTACTAGAGCGCGTCGATGTCTGACTTACCTGTGATGTATGCAGAGTAGGTCTGCACTAACTGTTGACTCGCCATTGTGATAACTGAGTCCGAGAAACCAGCCTCAAGCTCGCGATCAGACATCCAATTAGGTTGCGTTCTGTACGCGACAGCCTTATCGATCTCTGCCTGAAGACTGACAGCGTTTAAGAGGTTGTTCGTCGCGATGTCGTAGAACTTCTGTGATCGGATCACTTGTGCGTGAGACTGTCTCTCGGTCATCTCATTATAAGATGCGAGCGTCTTTCCTATACCGTTCTTGAGCGCGTTCTTGACTTGTGATGATCTGCTACTCATCACATTGCTTGCGAGAGCGCTGGCTGCGAATCTTGGGTCGGGTGCAGACGTGCGTTGCTCTAGGCGCGCGACGCGCGCTTCAAGGTTTCTGATTACTTGTGATGCTGTTCTTCTCATAATGAGTTCCCTTTTAGTTGGATAATGTTGTAAGTTTCTTCGCTAAGTCTTCAACTGTAGCGAGTAGTTGTTCCACCTGACGCACATAGGAATCAAAGTCTTCGCCTGCATCTTCCGAAGCTCTCTGGATGGATCTTCGCGCTCTGTCCTCGTAGCCTTTTAAAGTAGACTTCTTACCTGATTGTCGCTCTAACTGAGCGATGCGCTGTCCAAGGCGATTCAACGAGTCAGTCATAGAATGTCCTCTGCTTGCTCTGAGAGCAGATCTTTGAGCGCTTCTCTCCAACCGCTCGGTCTCTGCCCGACCTTACCGATGTAGAAGATCTTCCCGACGCTTGGGTTGATTGTTGATGCGCTCCCGCGCTGAAGACGAGTGTCAATCTGAGCAAACTTCTCACCCTTCTTAGAGTCACCAAAGAATGAGATAGGTGCTCGATAGTACATCTTTCCGTAGCGTCGCAGAGTCTGTTGATCCAACAACTGATCCATCTCCACGTACTCGTCTCTGATCGCCTGCGCTAGATCATTCCAATCTGAGAAGTGCTCAGTAAACTCGGATCGATACTCAGGCACCTCGTTGTCGAGTCCGCGCTTGTAGATGATCTCAAACTGCTGTTGAGACTTGAACGACTCCAAGTAATCAGCGTACCCTTTGAGAGTTCTCCATCCAGCGCGATAAAGTCCGTGACCGTCGTGAGGCTCCAAAGCCTTGGCAGACAAGTCCTCGCGTAGTCGATTGAGCGTACCTTCATTGTACCTCTTGGAGCCCGAATCCCTGTATTCTACCTGCTTGTTTATCTTTGTCACAATGCCCTTTGTACCCTTTGTTGGAGGTACAGCATAGAAGTCGTAAGTCGCAGAAGATTGTTTTCCATTATCGTCAATCTCCGCGATCTTGATGACAGGATGTCCACCATCCTCTTCTCTCGGTACGGTGATCGACTTTACAACGAAGTATTTAGGATTCTCAGGTGAGAAGGAGATCTTGCGATTGCGACACAGATTGGAGTTAAGCTCATGCGTACACTTCTCACCGAGTACCTTCACAATCTCTCCGACTTGTAGAGGTCCTCTAGTCGTAGAGCGCGAGCTTCCTCCGTCAACGGGTGGTCGATAAGGGACATCATTATCCGTTAAGATGGAAGTCATTGTGGACTCAGAATACGGACCGTCACCGCCAACCTCTGATCTCAAGATGCAGTAGGCGGCGAACTCAAGATTGTCATCGGCGATGAGATCTTTCATAGTTACCTCTTTTGAATGAGTGTTTTTTTCACAGGAATAGTATCGGTATAAAGAAACTACATACGACTTATTATAATAAGATCATGTTCAGCAACCACATGATGGAGATTGATATGTCTACCAAGCCTAAGAAAGGTTCCTCATACTTTTTGAGGTACACCGACTCCAAACAAAGTCTCTTCTCATTCGTCATCTGCCTCTCGGCTAAGTCTGACGAAGACGGAGAATACAAAGTGCTACGAAGTGACTTTTACCCGACGATCAGAGACGCGCTCCAGAGCCCTTTAAACGAGGTATGTCTGTTCGACTTTGAAGAACAAGATGTTATCAAGGTACTTGAGTGGGATAGCAGTCTCGTTAAGTCTCTCTCATTGTCCCGCATGGGTATGAATCAGTACCGACCTAAGACTCGTCATATCGAAGTCGATGAAGAAGTCGATCCTGATCTAGACCTCAACTCTCTGATTTAGATCTTAAATGAAGGTGCGGGTAAGACTGACTCTACGGTCACAGAAGGACCGCTCTTTACGAGAGGTCTACCCTTCACTCGATATCGATCCGAAGCTGATAGAGGCTCTCCAAAACCGCTCGGACTGATCGCTCCTCCCGCGATCAAGTCCGTGGAGCCTTCCCCTAACACAGCGTAAGTGCAGATCACGACCTGCAACTCATCCCCTCTCGATCTGATCGATGTAGAGGCTCCAGAATAGGCAGTCTCTTCGCTGTTCTTAACTAGAAGCGCGCGACAAGCTAAGAGAGAACCTTTCAAAACTGGTTGAGATAGGTGAGGGAAGGACTCGCTCAACCACGTCAGTGGACCTCCTGGGACATCTCCGCTAACACCGTATACAGCGCCTCCGCCTCTCGATACTCGGTACTGCTTAGTGCCTTGATTATTAATCGTCGTAAATGGAGCGAAAGTCAGAGTGCGTCCGTCTACCATTCCGATCACATCTCCCGCGCTACCGACTACGCGATCATATGTGACACCTTCAGGACTAACAGGCACTTCACTGTCAAGCAGAGAAGCATTCTGACCGAGCGCGCTCGACAGAAGACCTTTTCGATCAGCTATAGGATCTTCACACAAGAAGTCATGGTCATAGACATTCAGTCCAAGAGGTAAGCGCGAGATCATACCGACGAGATTAGAAGGCGCTGAAGCACCTCCAGCGTTGGTGCGTACAGAACTTCCTACTAGACTCACCTTGGTTCTATGAGAGAATCCAAACTCAGAACGACTGCCTTCATAGATGTTGACGAGGCTTGTGGTCTCAGGCATACTCTCACCTTGAGTTACATTCCCTGTCGCGTCGAAGGCAACCCATGAGATCTCTAGAGTGACAGACTCGTCATTATCTAAGACTCTGTCTGTAGTGACTTTCAAGACAAAGTCGGTCGCCGTCTGCGCGACACTAGCAGATACTCCGCTACCTGAGCGTGTGATCTGACCCGCAAACTGTAAGAGATCTGAGTAGTTTTGACTTGCATCAAAAGCAAGACCATCTCCTATCATCGGGGTGACACCGTCTAAGTAAAATCTCTTTGACGTAGCGCGCGTAGAGTCATTCAGAGTCAGAACAAGCACGGCAGGTTGTGCATATGTTGCGCTGTTGACTTGACCTGAGAGCAGACCAAACTTAGAGATCGGGAATACGATTGACGCGGTAGCGCGCTCCCCTCTAGTGCCTTCACTAAAGAGTCCATATCTGACCTGTGGTCTTCTCGCATCAAGTGATGTCGGTATTCTGCTGGAGTAAATGCCGTCATAGTCTGTGTAGCCCGCATCCATGAACGAACCTTTAACAGTATCTCCACCAATCTTACCTGTACCGTATGACGTGACAAAGTCCATAGATGCGAGCACTTCAAGCGATCTAAAGTTGACCAAGTCAATCGCAGAGTTACCCGCGCTGTCTGTATAGCTTCGCTGTAACTGTCCTTGATATAGAGTGTTAGGATCCACAATACCTGTCACTCTGAGTGAGTCACTGTAGTTAGGTACGTTACCTGCTCCGTGTGTGTGGAACGGGTCTCCTTGATAGACGGTTCTCTGCTGTGAGATATATACTTCTTGACCGTACTTAACGGCTGAAGGAAAGACCATCTCCACATTGTTGAGATGCGCGTTAGGTAAGGAAGACGCCTCGCTGTCGTACTGAGCTTGAGCGTCATTCATCGCAGTGCCAAGACCGTTAAATCTTCTCGTCAAAACGAAGCCGTTCTCTTTAATGAACCCGACAGAGAATCCGAACACTACAGCCTCAATGACAAAGTCAAAGTCGCTCCAAGTCTGTCCTTGCAGATAGCCTGGGATGCGTCTGATATCAATAGCGTTCTCAGTTAAGATATAAGTCGGAGCACTCCCTAGGTTTAACTCAGCTCCATCTTCTCTGATATACATAGTGTATTGACTCGCGTCTGTTCTCAGCAGATTGACAGGACCGTTGTCTGTAGGAGTTTGTCGATCCGACTTATGCGCCCCGCGCGCTCCGACTGCGTTAGCGTTGAAGTCGTCCACATGATAGACTCCATAGACGCGCGCAAAACCGAGACACGGTGGGATCTCAATCCCATTAACTGCGCTCGGGAAGTCTGAAGAGATGAACTGGTCACTTGAGATCGAAGTCTTGCGCGCGACCCATCCTTCTTGTCCAGCTAAGTTGTTCACACGATGACCGTAAACTCCAGCACCTGTAGCGAAGAGAGTCGGGTAGACGTTGTTCGACCCTGTGTTTGACTCACCTCCGACGATGTTAAATACATCATCTCCGTTATCGCCTGTATCGATGAATAGATGATTGAGCCCACTCAGGAAGAAACCACCATCCTGCGCTGTGTGATACGGAATATCTTGACGACCAAATCTCGGCATGGACTCAAGAGGTACAGAGTAGACAGATGACTGACCAGCAGTGAAGAAGTTGGCTCCGTCAATCGCTGTACCGTCAGGAAGAGTTCTACTCTCTAGCGCGCTACCTGTCGTCTGTGTAACTGAGATGTTGTTATTGAGCAAGGTAACAACAGTCGTACTCGCAACGTAGACGGTATTCTCAAGTGTCATGTTCTGTCTCTGGTATGGGCATAGCATGACTGTTCTAGATCCTGTATCATAGAACGCTTCGGATGATCTTGGGGTAGCAGAACCTTGTTTGCGAGAGTAACTAGACTGAGACGTGTAAGAGTGCCCTTGTAGATCAATCTCCGAGTTTGTAGAGATATGATTAGTAGCGGGCAATACAATCTCTGCTGACGCACTCGCATTCAGAGAGATCAGATCAGCATCCGACTCAAGGTGATTAAGACTGTTCCTAAGATATTGAGATCCTGCGTCTGTGATTCGGATGTCGTTAAACTTATCTGAGACTTGGTATGTTCCTCCGTACCCAGGAGGATAGATTAAGCTCACAGTTAATAGCGACTTCTCGACAGGACGATTAAGGTCAGCCGTGATGATGATCGCCATGTCAACATCTCTAGGATCAGTGCTCTGTACTCTGACTGAAGCCTTCAACTCTGACCCTGTGTCGTAGACGAAGTTGGAAGACCTTGTCGCGGAGTTGTCTGCTATCTTCTCACAGAACACATATTGATTAGCACCTAATACATTGAAGACCGTCCTGTTGTGATACTTAGAGAAAGGTGTGATCTCTCCAGCACCGATGAGTTTGAAGACTCCGTTATTCTCCACATTAGCAGGGTCACCATATAGATGTAGGAAGAGCGCAGAAGAAGCTCCTGTAAGATCTTTACCGTCATCTGTCAGCAGATTATAGAAGGTAGTCAGATTGTCGAGTCTCGCTAGATTACCATACGCAGAGTCCATCACGACACCGAGCCTGATTGCATATACGGTGCGTAGTCCCGACTCGTCATTGAAGGTGTGTATTCGTATTGAGTTATCCGCAAGCACGGTGCTGATACCAGACACTTGCTCAATCTCTGATCCGAGTACGACTAGGTTATCGTTGAAGTCAAACTCTTCCGAAGGGGATAAGAAGAAGTTTGTCCGATGATGAGCACTTTCTATCTCACGCTTCGCGCTTGAAAGTCCTGCTAACTGATTGCCGACCTGATTAACTGATGTTAGATCTGAGCTAAGTGCACCGTCTGCTCCGTCTGTCAAGTTCTCATATGCGAGTTCTCCTAGACCTGAGAAAATCCGCAACTTGACTGGATATCTATCACCGCCAGTTACCCCTCTCATCTCTCTCGGATGTAAGAACCTAGTAAAGCGATTAGGTAGCGAGTTAGAAGGATTCTGGACCCCTTTAAGTACTCCATCTGTACCCGTATCTCCTCTAGACTTTAAGAAGAAACTAGTACCGTATTTGTACGCTTTATCTGAGTACAGAAAACCGTCAGGGTAGAAATCTGGAGCTGTCGTCCACTCGTTCAAAACCAGCGAGTTGAGTTTGGTAGTTGTCGTACCATCCACATCGAGTGTCGTATTCTCTGGATCAAGTAGTAGAGTAAGATCGCGTTGGACAACTGAAGAGTCACTCCACACTTTCTTTATTCCGTCTGGAGCGTCGAGCGCGAGACCCACAGGAGCTTGTTGACTACCGAGTAAAGAGACAGTCTCAACCGTTGTACCTTTAGATGAGGACTCGGTCGTCTTGAAAGTGGTCCGTAGTCTGTTGAAGAGAATATCAGATACCGTCGATTGAAGTAAGCGCGCGTAATCTCTCTCACCAGCACCTACACTGTGACGCATATCCAATACATCTTCTTGGACAACTTCATCCGCATAGTTACCGTCAGGTCTACGATTATATAGGCTGATCACTGATCCTGTATAGTGAGTCTTTGCCATCGTCGCGCCTCTACCTCTAGAGACAATCGTAATCTGCGCGTTACCTGCGGAACTGATCTCTATGATCTCTCGGTCGATACTTGATCCTATCACGACATATCTATTAGACGCGAACAGTCCAGCATCATCAAAACCGCTACCGTCTAGGTTGAGTACATTAACTGCCCCTATGGATTCAGGAGTCAAGTCTTGATTGAGTGTCAGAGTAGTGAGGAGTCGTGCGTCAGAGTTCGCGAGTGAGCTTGGTGTGCGAGTGACGGACCCGTTATGCTCTTCTCCTTGCCCGCTCATCGCCACATACTCAGCAGAGTTACGTCTGAACACAGCACAGATAGGTATCGCATAGACATATCCGTCTATCGTATTGAGCGCGTTAGATGGGTCACCGTCGCCTGCTCTCCACAGACCTCTATCACCTTCTGAGGATCCAGAAGAGAATACGAACCCGTTTTGAGGGCTATTCGCTGTACCTTGTGCAAGTACATTGGGAGAGCCAAGTCCTTCTGTGTAAGTGCCGACATCAATCGCGCTCACAACTCGGATTCTGTGCTGTACTTGAACTCTCTTTGTCGTCTCAAACTGGACTAGACCATCGATCATCTCGTCTGTCGGGTTGTCTGCCCCACCGTATGCTACGTTCCCATACTTCCAGACCTTGTCTCCTGCCGGCTTGTTGTCTGTGTCAGGGAAAGCTCCTAGCATAGATCTCCAGACCTCTAAGAAGATAAAGTCTGTGCGCGCGTCTTCCGTAGGGGGAGGATCGAGTTTGAGCGCGTTCTCCTCTGCGTCCTTCTCTGTACCTGAGACAGGAATAACCCACCCGTTAACTACAGCAATCGATGGGCGCAACTCAAAGTAGTTAGATCCAGCGCGCGTGTAGGTATAATCTCTGTCTGACTGAATGGGATCTGTGATAAAGCCTGAGTGCATCTGCTCTCGGATCGTCTCAGATAAACCTTCCCATCCAATCTGTCCGACTAAGTTAAGTTCACTGTCTAGCGGAGGCTTACCTCTCTGCCAGACTACATTTGAAAACTGTCGAGTGAGCGCGCTTAACGTGCGCGACACTCCTGCTCCGAAGTCATCAGCCATTCTTTACTCTCCTCAATACATAATGCCATACGTCAGTATGTAGGCGTCTCTATCACTGCGGTTAACAAAAGCAATAGTGACATTCTGCGCGAGCACAGAAAACGAGACTGGTTTTAGGTAAGATACACTCTCGTAAGTGATCCCTCCATTATTTGTGATATAGACACTAAACAAACTTGGATCAACCTCCTCATAAGTCAGCGCGGAAGGTTCGTTTGCCGTCGGAGCATATGTATCGACAGGTGTCTTGTCTTGAGTGAACGTCTTGTGTACG
>Ga0098048_1001430_pt1 | contig 10476 bp, 10 predicted proteins | sample 13_taG_FD_75052 | JGI IMG/M metagenome (GOLD analysis project Ga0098048, IMG submission 75052) | Marine viral communities from the Subarctic Pacific Ocean - 13_ETSP_OMZ_AT15268 metaG | ecosystem: Environmental > Aquatic > Marine > Oceanic | place: Pacific Ocean | collected 2015-01-16 | reverse complement strand
TTACGGTCTGATCTTGCATAAGGCCAACAGTAGGAACATCTGTAGTTACAGAATCTTCCCAAGAGCCAGGATACAGTAAATAGATCACGATAAAGCAAAGTACGTTGACCCACACTGACAATGTCGTCAAATGGTATTTTAGTAAAATCATAGTTTGACCATTTTAAATCTTCATTCATAGTTTATTATAACTTCTTTCTTTGTGTTTGTCAATAAATTTAGGTTGCACATCTTTAACTTTTTCAGCAAAGATATTTTCTGCTTCAAATTGTTCTTTTGCTTTAGGACTACATAAGCCACAACCGCAATGTGTTTTAGGACATCTTATTACTGGCACTGTGCCCTTTTCAAACATATTTTTATATTTTTCTACTATAGACATAAAGTCACTTGCTTTTCCTATTGGACCTATTTCACTATCAAGATTTACTTTGCATGTCTGATGAAAATATACAGTATCAAATTCACTGTTAATAAAAAGAAAATCCCAATTTACCATACAATTCCAATTATAAAAATTTGTACTAGGAACATATGGTTGTTTACGCCAACTATCATTTATCTTTACTGATAAGCACTTACCATTACAACAAGGTCTGCCTATAGTTTCAATACTTGTCGATGCCATTGTCATTACATCTGTTTTCCAGCCCTGTTGAATATAATCTAATTCTTTACTAGAATATGTGTGTGCAGTTCCGTCTAAAACATCACTTGCATTATTGCTATCGCCTATTGGTCGTGGAGTATATTTTATTCCTAATACTTTACAATATTTTGATACGTTTTTGCACTCTTCAAAATAATCTTTATGAAACATAACATTAACACTTACACTAAAGTTAGCATCGACCATTCTTTGTAAGTTATCTAATACTAATTCTTTTTCTTTCATGCTTGCTTCTGGATGATAACTTATTGTTGCACTATCCATGTTTTGAATTATCTTATTACATTTTTTTTCTGTGTAACAACCGTTTGTTGTTATATGAGTTCGTAACTGTGGATATTTAATTTTCAAATGTTCTATAAAAGGAAAAAAGTCTGGATGTATAGTAGGTTCTCCTCCTGTAAAAGAAATATCAGTAATTTTTTCTTCAATCCTATACTTGTTTAATAATACTGAATACTCAACTAACCCGTCTAGTGTATTTTTTAGTTTTTCAATATCTACTAATGGCGATGTTTTATTACTATGATGTGGGCCACAATAGGAGCAAGAGTATGTGCATCGTCGACCTAGGTCCCATACGACTTGGAATCTTTCATTTTTTGAATGATTTATTGCAGTAAACATTATGCTATAATTTTTTTATATGGTGCCTTAGGATAAGAATCCTTACGACTTTTTCCTTCGTTATGTAGTCTATGGTCATCATGTAAGGGATAACCTACACCAAACATAACTGCTAAATCTTCAGGATTAACATTCCAATCTTTAGTCCACTCTTCAGGTATTACATCTTTCCATATACAACCACAAAATCCTGTTCTCATTCCTAGTTGGTTAGCGGCAATACCTATTGCACTTGCCGATAATCCTACCTCTAGCATTTTATCTCTAAACCAAGATTTAGAATTAGGATCATCTCCCTTTTCTCTCTCTTTGCGTAGTTGACTATATCTTTCATGATCATTAATAAAAAACAAAAATAATAAATTTGCATCTGTTTGTGGATTTTGTAATACTCCGGCTTCTACTTCTTTTTTAATATCATTGCCAGTCCAATGTAAAGTATCGTCACTGTTTCTAGCAATAGCAGACCATTCTTTTATTTTCTCTCTTGTTTTTAAACATACTATTGTAAAACTGTTTAAGTTTTGTTTCGTCGGAACATTATATCCTGCTTCTAGTAGAAAATCTATTGTCTTGTCATCTACAACTTTACTATGATCCCAGTTTCTTTGACAATGTTGAAAATTGTGTATTACGTCTAAATATTCCATGTTTTCTGCATTTATTGTAGAACCAGTTTCTAAAATGGATACAAAAGTATTTTTTAAATCTTCTAAAGACTTGTGCTGATCTTGTGTAGTTTCACTTTTAATAAAATCTACAATATAATTATGAACAGCAATTTCTACTTCATGGTTTTCAACCTGCCTAACATTACCTTTCCAAAATTTATTTGCAGTATATACAGTTTTAGAAGAAGAATTATTAATCAAGTCTTGATAGTACGCTTTTAAAATATAGGAAATGTCTCGTGTACATTTTTCATATGCAGTAGTTCTAAATGGATATTTTTCTTTCATCCATTCTACTGCCTTATGTGAAATATGTTCATGATTATGAGTAAGGTATTCTGTAATGCTAGTCATTTATAAGTTCCTCTAATGTTCCTTCAAATTGAATTAATAAGCCCATTTTCCAAGGACCAATTAGTTTACCAGTGCTATGAATATTATTGCTATTAAAGACAAGCATATTTCCTGGTGTAAAATCATATGCTGTGCCTGTTAATCCGTAAAATAATTCAGGAGTATGATTTGAAAAGTTAAGATACTTATTATAGAAGTCTTCATCTATAGGTTTATCAACACAATCGTATACTCTTTCATCTTCCCAAGGTGTCATTGCAATTTTATGATTACGATCAAAATCACCATGCTTCTTTATATCTTTCCTTGCACCGTACCAAGTCTGACCAAATCCGTTATCGGTCCATTGATCAAATACTATTAATTGTTGTGTCGGTTCTTCTACTTCTAAGTGTATAGGAATATTAACATTTATCATTTGCCAAGGTTCGTCGCTATCAACATGTAAACTATATAAGTTAGTGTGCTTGTAAATGTTTCCGCCTTGTCCTTTGTTAGTCTTAAAATACTTACTTAATATTGGATCTAATATTTCATGCAAGTGTGACCACGGACTATTAATTTTTATTACATCAGGATTATTAGGCTTGTGTACATGAAGATCTGGATGGCTATCAAAGAACTCTTTTATTTCTTTACATACATCTAATGGTATACTATTTTCAAAGCAAGTGTGTCTCATTTAAAACCTATATGTTACTACATCATCTAATGATGCTCTTTTATGATGATGCTCCCAAAAAACATCTTTAACAGTATTTGTATTTGGGTCTATATAATTTTCTTTATTACTTGGATATCCTACACCCATCATTAAATCTACTGGGTAAGATAAATTTAGGGTATTGCCTAATTCATTTTTACGTTCTATACACTGGCAAAAGCCTGTTGCAAATCCTTCTGCTTCAAGGGCAAACATAAGTGTCATTGCTACTATACCCATTTCCATATAAATTACTCTAGAATCATTATATCCATGTAAATCATTTGGCAATGGTTTTCTCTTTAACTTATCTATGGCCTTTATTGAACTTCGCATACTAAAAACTAATAGTATCGGTGCTAGTGTTTGCGGATTATAAGGATCTTCTTCTACAGTCGACTCTTCATCTCTTTTTGTGTGTAAGAAAATTTCTTTACGTAATTCTTTATCACTATAATCTAAAACTGTAATTTTATAAGGCATACGCTTTTGTTTACTTGGAACTTTAGATAATACATTATCGATAATATTTTTAATTTTATCTTTATCCACATCCTGATCAGTCCAAGTAAAGTTTGTTTTTCTATTATCAAGTATTGTATTAAAATCCATAATCGTGTTCCTTTAAATGATTAGCCAGTTCTGGGTTATATTCTTCTAAATTAGTTTTATAAAATATATCTAGTTTTCTTGATGTTTCTATAAACTCGTTCCATTTTTGTTCATCATATTTGTTATCTTTTACAAATGTATTTAATAATTTAAATGCCGTGCTATTATCTTTATTTTTTTCTAACACCCAATCAACCAAAGTCTTAGGAGCATATAATAAAGATAAATGTTCAGGATCTCTTACAAAGTCAACACTAACATGATACTTATGAATTTGTATAAGTTGATCTAATGACGTAGCAAGTTTATTTGCTGTTAATGTACTAATCGTACTATGAAATGCTATGTGTGCATTACCAAACATTTCTTCGTATGTTTGTGCATTTTTAAAAACCTCTTTATAATCTGAGCCAAATCGTTGATAATCGTTTGCTTTATCCATAACATCTAAACTTACATTTATGTACATAGCATTAAACTTGTTTAGTTTAGCAATTAATTTTTTGCTTGGTATTTTAGTTGCATTAGTTGCTATTTCAATGGCAACGTTTTCTAAATTAACTTTTGTTTCTAACCAATCTATAAACTTAGAAAAGTTAGGTGTTATAAACGGCTCGCCTCCTAGAATTTTTACATAAACTAAATTGCTTAAATCAGTATCATTAAACTTTTCAAAACTAGGTTCTAATTTTTTGTGTGCAGTTTTTCCTAAATGTTTATCTCTTAATTGTAATTTACTACTAAATTTACTATCACACATTTTACATTCTAAGTTACAAACATTATCTACACTCATTTCAATATATCTAATTTTGTCAAATTCATTTGTATAAGTATCTACCATTTCAGCGGCAAATCTTTCGTTTAAAAATAAACGCAAAGATGTTCTATCTGATATTCCTTTAGTAGCAACTTCTTGTTGGTAGCATTTTGTACATTCAACTCTTTTAGTTCCGTCTAGCATATCTTGTCTTAATTTTTTAAGATATGTTTCATTTAGTGCGTCTGCACCAAGTTTTTTTATATCATTCATGTCCACAGTAGAAGAATCATCTTCTTTAAACTGGTATCTACAACATGGTTTAAGACTTTCGTCGGTCCTTACACATGCATGTATCCAAGGAAGAATACAAAATGTTGAACTATCTAGATAGTTTGTTTTTTTCACTGCAAGTCCTTATCTATATCTATACTAGCAAAACCAATAATGCTTCTTTTATATTCAGTGGAGACATCAGGTAACATTTTTTCATTTAAGAACCAACTGCTACTATGCCATCTTGCTGTATCAAATACTACAGCATCGCCTACTTTCCATTCAAATACACTGTCTACTTTTAAGTCAGCATATTCTTTGTAGTATTCAGTACCTTTAGGATTATATTTTAAAACTTCTTCGTCAAATTCCCATTTGTCTCTATATGGATATACTTCATTAGTATCAGTGTATCTAACTTCACCTTTCCTATATAACAGTTTACGGGGTACATCACTAACTCTATTATAACTTACTGTATAGGGTTGTTTACAATTCCATTCTAATGGAATAATTATTCCTAAAACTATTGTACAATCATGAGTTACACTATTTTCTGGATCATCTGGTTGCCAACGCTTTTCTGAACCATCATCATTCCTGACCTTCCATACATTAGGAAATGCAGTATAATCTGTATGCAATCCAGCCGGTTCTCCGCTATGAAAATATTCCCACTTCCAATCATATAAAAATCCAAACTTATCATTCCAATATTTTGTTAAGTAATCTTTTGCATAATCGTCTACAGATTTAAATTTATTAAAATCATTTCTTCCAGCAATTTTTACATCACTAGAATTATATGCTTTGTGTGCTTCTGGTAAAAATTGTAATGGATCAAAATCTAATTTCCAAGTTCCAAATTCTGTAGGATATTGTTCTTTGTATTCATCAATAGAAAAGAACCAATTTTGTTTGTCTGGTGCTGTCATTGTCTTTCCTCTCTTTCAATCTTGTTAAGTCCTTTGTCAGTACCCCTCTCATCAAATATACCCTCAATCAAAAAACGTAAAGGTGTGCGTACACCAAACTGATGTTGTTTTCCATTTTCTGTTAGCCAGCCTACATGTATGCTATCTGTTTCTCCTAGGTTGTAATCTTTACAAACCTTTGTATATAACTCTCCGTAATTTGCCCACCAGTAGTCAGGACCAAAATATTTCATTGCTTCTACTCCTAACCACATATCGCTAACATTTGCATATGCAAAGTCATTCATAATACTAATTGGACCGACTGTTTTTTCTTTTGTATATCTAATACCTATACGCTGACTGCCCATGCCCAGTGCTTTTGATAAACTTACACTAACACTTTTTACTGCTGGATGGGTAACATCAAATTCAAAGTTTCTACATTGCCCAAACCATGCTCCGTCAATGTGTACTGGTATATCATGTTTGTCACAATGATCTAATAACTTGTCAAAGTCTTTATGATAACCTGTAGTGATACAACTAGGGTAACTTGCTATAAAAACATCACCTTTTTTAAGATCACTATAATGATTAATTTGGTTCACAGTAAAGTCTGTTAAGCGTCTATGATACTTATATTCACCCTTGTAAACTGCTATATTACGCCCGTACAGTTGGTGTAATTCATCTAGTTGGTGTGTAGTGCCATGTATTGCATCTCGGCGTGTAAAGGCGTCTAACCCGCAGTAACGGGCATGTTTATGAGAGTTTATCCATATATCAACTTCTTTTAAAAATACATTAGTATATGCATGAGGATCTTTTGGATAATCCTTCATACTAAGATTTTGTCTAAACTTTGTAAATTTACTTAGGTACATAGGACGCTGACGTCTTGTTCCCAACATATCAAAAGTAATATCTTTATACTCCATTTTCTATTTTCCTTAACCAATCAAATGTTTCTCTCCAATTTGTATTTCTGCGAACATCTAATTGGTCTAATATACTAAACAATTCTTTTTGTAAATCTTTATTTTCTTGTTTTATAATTGATACACCTCTTAATCCTATTAGTGCTTGACGTTCTGCACCAGATACAAGATCAATGGCTGATCTCCAATATTGATCCATTATACTATTACTCCAAATTCCTGGATGCATTGATTCTCTTCCGTCTGCAATGGAAAAAGATATACCTATATTTCTTTTCTTTTTCCATTCTACTACTTTTCTTAGCAAATCAGGTAGCGTTGGCAATCCTAAACTTACAATAGTGCTATGAATCATTAATTTAAAATCAGGATATTCGTTTAATACAATATTAAAATTAGTTTCCCAGTCTTGTAAATTTATTCCTGATCTTGTATATTCCTGTTGCGGTCCCCAACAATCTAAACTAAAAACCATACCAAATTGTCTAAGATGTTTTTTATCCATACATAATTTTGCTTTATCTAATATTCGACGCATCTTATCAGGCTTGACTTTTAGATTTGTAAAAATAGTAAAATCTAAATCTGGACTTGGATTATCTAAAAAGAAATCTACATTACGCTCAAATTCCGGTTGAAAAAATGGCTCGCCTCCTAAAACATTATATCTCTTTATGTCTTTGTGATTTTTCTTTAACCATTCAAAATGTTTTTCTACCCTGTCAAGATAAAGTTGTCGATTACTTGTTGCAGGAGAAACATGTCCAGTATGCGCTAATTCAATAATTGGATTATGTTTCTTATTTTCTACTTCCCAAACCGTGCTATATTCTGCACTACAATATACACAACCTAAATTACATAAATTGTTAAAGTAAACTTCAACCATTTTAGGTGTTAAGTTAGTTTCGTATTTGTTTTTATCAAGTTCTTTAGGATAAACCCTGCTAGGAGGAGTACTGTTCATCATTGTGCGGTCACTTTCGCCTCCTGCACGTTCAATATCTCTACAGTATTCACAGCCTCCACCGGGCCATTGTCCTGCAAGCATTTTTTCTCTGTCAGCAATTTTTCTGGGAGTATTATGGAAGTCTTCATAATTTTCAGGTATTGGATCACTTTTTACTCTATGACAACTGTTAGTTGTTCCTTCCCAAAGTCTAATTGTGCTCCATGTCCATTTGTACAAACAAACAGGATCGTTTAGCATATAGTCCTCTAAAAAGTGTTTTGGATTATCATGATCTATTTGTGCTTTTATCTTTTCTATTTCTGTCTGCTTTTTTAATTTTACTAAAGATTTATGCTTCATTATATTAACCTATCAAATCCATTTCTCTACTACTGCATCTAATTTACAAGGACATGCTTCATAATTACACAAAATTGGATCATCTGGTAATGTGTATCCTGTAAATAAGTTGCCAATACTGCCGCCAACATTTTTAGTACAACGTTTCATATTACCATTAGGTTCAATCATAAGTCTACGCATACCTGCAGTACACATATAACCTTTAAATTTATGTAATCCTTGATCAAGAACTGTCATAAACTTTTTCTTTTCACCATTAAAGTGCAAGTTACGTGGTATTTCCCAACTTATACCAAAATCTCTCATTTTGTTAAAGTAGTTACTTTGAATCCAATCACGCTGTTCGTCTGTATAATCAAAATATTCAGTTCCGTGAATAGATTTTCTTACAAACTTTGGAGTAATTTCTATGTTAAGTTCTTTTAATCTTTCATATAATGCTTTAGCACGTTCAAAATTATCTGGCACAATCATTAAAGGTATACTTACACTTGCTTTATGTTGCATAATTTTTGCAACTTCATAAAAATGATCATCATCTGCTTCTTCATAGTGCCAACTTAAGAACACAAAAGCATTGCGAGTCTTAAATTGTTCCCAATAGCGTAGTGTTCTACTTGCATTTGTACCAAATTCTACAAATACTCTGTCATCACTAATAGTATCAACAAATTCTTGGAATTGTGGCCACACTGTAGGCTCGCCTCCAAGTACTTCTATGTATAAATTTTTATTACGTTTTTTAAGTTCTTCAATTAGAGTTAAGTAAGGTGTCCAATCTTTTGGCCAACGACTACTACCATCTCTATGATAGTCACTACAATAACTACAATTAAAGTTACAGACGTTGTGTACAAATAAAGTTACAACACAACAATCAAGATTTTCACTTGTAATATGCATCGATAATTACCTTAAGTTCTTGTGCTTGTTTTTTGTGTGCAATTGGGCCAGCATGTTGTTTATCTAAAGCAGGGTGTTCATCTTTCCATGTATTAAAATCTGTTTTAATAACTTCAACGTTATTCCACTTTGGGGGATTATACATTTGTGATTTATCCACACTGCAATGCCAATTAGCAATATCTAAACTATCTAATAATAATTTTGTGTGGTTAATATTTTGCCACATGTTGTAGTTTGCATCAAAATCAGTGTGATATTTTTGATACCATTTTTTATTCATCATAGGTATTATCTGAATTACATTTTCTTTGCTTTGAAAAATACTGTGTCTATCTACATAACTCCACATAACTACACAAATGTCATCTTTTTCGAAATCAAATTCTAAAATATTATGCATAATTTCTTTATTAGATGATCCTGGAGTTGCTTTGTTCACAACCAATATATTTAGATTATGGGTTTCACTTAAAATTTTGGCAAGTTGAGCAGGCCATGCTTGAAGACTAGGCTGTTGACCTGCAATGCCTGTATCAGGATCATAACAATCACTTAATCCATGTCCGTATGTATGACTACAACCAAAAACAACTAATCTATTCACTAAACAATCCTTCATACTGAGGGACGATATCTAATATATTTTGATCTCTAACTTTATCTAACTTACGAGTTTGGTCTATAAAATGATCTAACCATTGTTCTGAATAATCCTCACTCATCATAAATTTCTCCACGCCATTTAAAACTTTTGCATAATTTTCTTTTACGTGGTCACTAAAATCTGTTGTTGCAATCCAATCCTTATGTTCTTGATAATAATCTTTTACTTGTTGTTTTAATTCAGGAGGTAAAACTTTTACGTTAAAATATTTTGGACTATGACACATATGATGTGTAATAATAGGTCGAGGTCCAGTAATTGGATTAAATTTATCTAATCCACTTTCAGTAAGTTTCCATTTCATAAAATCTGCCATATGGAATACATTATATGGTGTAACTGTATAAGCAAACCATGCTTTAAGATTAATTTTTTCGTTTTGCTGTAGTGTCATCATATGTTTGTATACTGCATCAAACTTTGCAGGAGTACGTTGATAGTTAAACACATCGCCTATACCATCTATACTAACACCGATTCTAATTTGTTTAAATTGTTCCCATAAATAAACTAATCTATCCGGAACCATTGTAAGATTACTATTATATTCTAATTGTATTTTACTTGCTTTACCGCTTGCAACAAGTCTTTCAAGACTTTCCTGATGTTCTTTAATAATTAAAGGTTCGCCGCCGACGATATAAAGTTTTTTTGCATTAGGTCCGTACTTTTCAAAATTACTCCAGTATCTATTATTATTTTGAAACCAATCATATTGATCTGTATGCCACTTACCTTTTTCATTTTTTGTAAGTTGTATCGTTTCGTGTGTGTCTTTGTAATGAGTTCTACCTGTTGTTGCTACAAAATCATCATACCATTTATGACTATCTGTAGGACCGCACATTCTACACTTTAAATTACAAAAATTACCATAACGAACATCCATAAATTCAATCGGTAAATTTTCAGCATCAATCGTACCATCTTCTTCAGTATGAGGTAACACTTTTTCTAAACTTATATCACCGAACCATTTACCCCAATCATCATTTTCATACTCACGTCTACTGCGAATGCCATTTACTTCTTCTTGTCGGCAACGTTCGCACTCAGGATGCCA
>Ga0098048_1001426_pt1 | contig 10494 bp, 15 predicted proteins | sample 13_taG_FD_75052 | JGI IMG/M metagenome (GOLD analysis project Ga0098048, IMG submission 75052) | Marine viral communities from the Subarctic Pacific Ocean - 13_ETSP_OMZ_AT15268 metaG | ecosystem: Environmental > Aquatic > Marine > Oceanic | place: Pacific Ocean | collected 2015-01-16 | reverse complement strand
AGATTATTACTTGCGACTAGATCGCCTTGCGGAGCGGCGGCTACCAGGTCGGCAACGGTTACCTTCTTGGTAGTTCCCTCCGATATATCGGTGATGGGCAAAATATCGCCCACTGCCGGGGTTGCCCCCAGGTCGGTCAATGCACTTATTTTCTTATTCGCCATAATTTATTTCCTCTTAATCGAATGCTAAAAATTGTCCGGCTTCCACTTGTAGGAAGTCTGCCGCCTCGGATTGGATAACGCCGTCGGGTCCGCCAGGTGTGGTTGGAACTCCACTAGCAGTGGATGGTCTGCCTGCGCTAAGTGATAAATCAATCGCAAACATCTCACACCTTGTAGGCGATAACAGCACCACTTGTTAATGTCACACTTGTGATCCTGCCGTAGATTGCGCTATTTGCCGCCAATGTCGTACCTGCGAGATTATCTAAATCTTCCACATTGGAGGTAATGGTATTAATCACCGTATCTTCCGTGGGAACAATGCAGAAAAAATCTCCATCATGAGCCGCTGTATCATTAATAAATTTACCACCGTTAAGTCCTAAACCTCTATATTCGTTTGCCATATCTTATATTCCTATTTGGGATGTTGTTCCGTAAGTTATAAATTCTGTGTGTTGTGATTGCCCTTGGGCGCGTTCAAGCTTATCCAACTCGCTCAGTAATACCGCTTCTGCCTGGGCTTGAATAGCACCGCTTTTGTCAAACTGACCATCGGTGGCCAGGTGATCGGAGTAAGCACCTAGTGTGGCATACTCTGAGAAAATGTAAGGGAAGTCATCCCCTTCGCTGTAGTCCGCAAAGGGAGCGCGATAGAGGACATAGACAGGTGCTGTACTTGAGCGATCCACCAGCACAAGTTTCCCATTGCCTGACCCAGCGTATTCCACGCGGTAGGCTAAGTCCCGTGTGTTACCCACTTCATAGGGGTCGTTTTCAGTAATGCGTAATACTTCTCCTATTGTGGACCCGTAGTCCAGGGTGGCGATAACAGAGGCTGTGGCTATAGCTCCACTTCCACCACCACCTGTGAAGGATACCGTGGGACTCCCTGTGTAGCCTGTGCCTGAGTTAGTCACTGCAACCCCGTTTACTTCGCCATCTGCATTGATTGTGGCAGTAGCGGTGGCACCTGTGCCTCCCCCACCTGCAAAGGCAACGGTAGGCGCACTAGTGTAGCCTGACCCTCCATGACCTATGCGTACATTACGCACTTGGATGTCAGGTATCTTCTGCTCAAAGCGTACCATATCGGGCCATCTTGCCCGCTCCCAGGCTAACCGCCCAAAGCGGTTAAAACTGCGTACTGCGGCGCTTGTCTCTGCGGTCACAAACGAATCAACCCCTACCAAATAGGTGAGGTTGGTGAGCATCGTATTGACCGGTATGGTCCTCATGTAATTGCTTGTGCCTTAAAGGATGGATTATCGCGAAGGTACTCTTTTATAAAGGTCTTATCGCTCCAACATCCGGGCTTAAATTGATGCCAGCGAAAATAATCGCGAGCAGGGATGGATGCTTTTAATTGACCAAGTCCATCAGTCCGAGCGGAACCCATATCTCTATTCTCCTTGCGACATTGTGCCTCTCTTAATGCAAGTTGAGATTTCTCTATATCCACTTCGTAACGCAAATAACGGTCAAGGTTCTTCATAAACTGAGACCCATTTCCGTTTTTCCATTTAGGTAAGAATATTTCCGCCATTTGTAGTTGTTTGTAGTTTGTTCGTTCGTGGAGGGACTCACATAGGAGTCCCCCCACTATTCTATGAACGAACGAGTTAAAGATTATTAATTAAAATAACCGTGTGCTTTGGGGCTGTAAACCGCAAGGCCAGCTACGAGATCTGCGAAACCTCTACGGCCTCCGCCACGATTCTCAAGCTCAGAAGTAGACTCAGCTTTGAGCATGTGGATACCTACATACTCAGGGTCAATAAGAAGTCCTGCGTCTGAATCAATAACATCCGAGCCGGATGTTCTGTTAATGAACACGGATGGCAGGATCGCCACATTACCAAAATCGCCTTCGTAAAAATTTACGGTCAAGCTGATCTTTTTACTCTCAGCAGGCTGAGTAATTTGGTAATTTAATGCAGTTGCGGCACCTTCCTGACGGGCGAAGTTTGAGATTTCGCGTTTCAGTCCAGGGCCTGCAATCAAGGTGAGTTGTCCACCAGGCATACCGTTGGCTTCGTAAAGCTCTTGAAGAACGGTATTAAATGTGGTCTCTGTCTGAGTGCCGGTTGTGTCATTAGCGACATTTTGGAACCCAGCAGGGATATCGCCAGGTTGACCACCAACGCCTAACCACTTGAGCATACCACGAGTTTTGTATGGATTGGCTCCATCGTCAGCTTGACGGTCTTGAGAGGAGCAAACAGCAGACTCAAGATCTCTTTTTAATTCGCGCACGGCCTTTCCTTCGGCATTTGCGAACTCACTTGCGACACCAGCGGTGTCCACAATTTCTTGAAGGTCGGAGACCCCATAAGTTCTGCGAAGCTTTTGTACATAGTTTCCAAGCTTTGCACGGTTAGCGGCTTTGTCATCAAAAGCTGTTGCGTCTTCGCCCTCAAGTACTCCTCCAAAGGAAGCGGTACTTAAGTCATCGGTTTGCCATTCAAAGAAGGTTCCGGATGCAGTGCCTTTCTTGGCCATTGATACCAATGGTGTGGATTCAGGTTCTAATAGTGTGATAATATCGGTGAGCGATTCTCTATTTCCCTCTACATTATATGTTTTTGTTGCTGGCATATTGTTTAATTCCTTTTAATTTTTAGATAAGATTGATAGTCCGCCATTGATCCGGTTTTTTCGTACTTTCTGTACGCCGCCTCGACAGCCTTCTTCTTCTGTGACTGAGGAGTTTTTGCCCTTGCCGCTCCTGCTTCCGTGGATGCCACGGGCGCTTTTGGCTTAGGTGCGGGTATCGACTTCTGTTGCTGTCTTGCCTGGACTGCTCTCATGCCTTCAACCATGAGGCCGAGGGCAAAGTTTGAGTTGGGCAAGTATTCAACCATTGGCTTGTAAAGCGGTGACTGCTTTACTTGCATGAATAACTTATAGTCATCGCTCTCCGGTTCTCCAAGGAACTGAAAGGTTTGCGTGGCTTGCTGATCTGCTTGAGCGCGTTCCTGCATCCATTTATGCCGGGCAGGTGCATCCTTGCGAAGAATCTTCTTTGCGTTTGTACGGATGCGTCTGAGGTCGGCCTTGGTGTAGGTCTTGTCCCCATCTTTCACCAGGTACTCATTGCCATTGTCATCGTATTGGACTTCATTGTCCATGCCTTCCTCCGCCCATTCAATGAGCGTAGTCATTTGCTCGACTTCTTTGGTGAGTGCCTGTGGGTCTGAGATGTGGTGCAGTGCATTATCCTTGAGGAACTCAGGCAGTTCAGTTGTTTGCGCTTGCTGGGCTTGTTGGGCTTGTGCCTCAAGTTCAGCCTTTTCTGCAATCAATGCCTTTTTCTGAGCGGTTAGTCTGCCAAACCGTTTGATCGCAGATGCGTTCAGCGACTTTGCGAGTTCGCGACTTTCCTCTTCGGATAAGTTATCCAGGTCGATATTATATTTTGAAAGAACATCAGAAGGTTGTGGAGACGGCGTAGTGTCTTCCGTTTCTTCGGCGGTATTATCCTCGGTTGCGTCTGTAGGCTCCGCAGTAATATCAGCGGGTTCATCGGCTTCCTCGGTGGTGGCTTCCGGTTCTGACTCTCTAGCTTCCTTGCGTCTCAGTAGCTGATCTGCAAATTCCGCCATAGTGACATTTCCATCTGCCTGCGTTTTACTGTCCACGGAATTTTCAGAGGATTCCGAGATAACCTCTTCGGTAATTGTTTCCATAATAGTCAAGGCTAAAGTAGCCTAGTGTAGCAAAATGTAGTACATCTACTATGTAGTGGCAACAAAAAAGCCCCTGCGGCTACCCCATAACCACAGAGGCTGTATAGACTAACTACTAATCTAAAGCTTATAAAACATGTCGAGTTCCTCGTCGATAGCCTCAAGTTTACCCGTCATCATAAAGTGTCGATTGGTGGATTCTATAATGGGCTTACTCTGAAGTTGCCTTATCACTTCCTCCCTCATCTCCTCCCGCATGGCAATGTATTGCTTAAAGTTGGGGTCGTTCTTAATTGTGGACAATGCTCGTACTGCATCATCGGCATCTATCTCGTGGTTCGTTTTTCGCTTTTTCATTTAAAAATTTCAAAGGCGATAGATAGAACTAAGAACATTGTGTCCAGGATCATCTCTCTTTCGAGGAAGAACATAACCAGCACAATGACCCAATACCATTCTCTTTGCAGTTCTCGCACATCACTTCCTTCGGACAGGCTTTACTCTTCGGCCCATCCCTACTTTTCTCTTTTCTGCTTTCTTCTTGGTTAGTTGCGACTTGGACATTTCGCTCTTTGTCTTGGGTGTCTTCTTGGACACTCGCTTGGTGGGGCGGCAGTATTCATTCTTACCGCCTTTACCGCAGGGTTTCCCGGTGCGGGTATCTTCCCACTTCTCATCCTTCCAACGCTTTAAGCTTGTGCCTGCCTTAGTCTTACGGACCTTACCTTTTGCCTTGCGACATTTTGCGATCTGTTGAGATGCACGAGCGGATGGGAATACCTTTACCCGCCTCTTTACTTTCTTATAGCAAGCGTCCTTGGGCATCTTACCATTTCTTACAAGACCAATATCCGGCGGTTAGTTTAGACTTCTTTTCATCGCACTTATGTCGCGCTCGGAAGGATTTACGCCTGGCGGGTTCGGATTTTCTAATTCGCATATTAGGGTCTCCAAAACGAACAAGGCGGACTTTATCTCCCTCCTTAGCAAGTACAGCAAACTTCTTAGATTTTCCTGCTGTTCGTTTTGGTTTATTGTAACCACTAAATCTTTCACCTCTGTAGGTAATGCTCACTTTTTCTTACCACGCTTATTGACCATTCTTTTACCGGTCTTCTTCGCGTAAGCAGTAGCCGCCGCTTTACCCTTTTTATCATATCCAAACTTTTTCTTTCCTACCATTGGCATAATATTTATCCTCCTGTTTGTCCGAATTGTGTGGGTGCGGTGCCGAGCCTTCCAATCTGAGCGTTTTGTTTTTGCTGAATCTGCATCTGACGCTGTTGCATATAGGTTTGTATACGCTCTTGTAAGGCTTGATCCTGCTGGGCTTTCTGTTGGATATCGGGTTGTTGCAACCACTGCTGAAATACTTGAAGCTTCATCTCGTGTGCATCCTGCTCGCGGACATTGGGCGGTACACCCGCCACAAGTTCTGCAATAGTCTGACGCTCTTCTTCCATTGCCTTCTGTGAAGCAGTCTCCTTGGGAAGTAAAATTTTCTCAGAGGCACCAGGTAGGATTTGCCCTACGGTAAGCTGAAGAAGTTTCTCGGTGTCTAAAGTGCCGTTTTTATCAAGCATACCGCCTAGTTCCGCTACCATCTTTACCCGATCAAGCATTTGCTCAGGGTCTTGGGAGGCGGCATCAAACTGCATATAAAAGTCAAATCTTTCACCTGGCCTTCCCTTGGAAAACTTCTGCGCATCCTGCATACCGGTGACGCGGAAATATTCCGCATCGGGTCCATACTGCTGATAAAGTGTAAAGACTTGATCGATGACATACTTAAGGTGCTGGAACACTTTATCGATGTTTCGCTGTTGCTTCATCTGTGCTTCCACACGATCCACGCCTGGTGCGTTTCGTCCAATGTAGCGATCAAGTTGCTCCTTTACATATCTGCGTACTTCCATAGAACCGCCATCATAGCGTGGAGTATCTGCAAACCTATACTCTCCAGGTGTACGATAGGGAATACGAACTCCCGGACCCCACTTGGTAGGCGCTCTCCCTAAAGGGTGTTCTAAAGGTGGCATTGTGGCAAGTGACTGACGGTCAATACTTGCGTCCTCTTCGATCTTTAAAATGTTTTGCGGTCCTTCACCAAGCTCGGAAACTGAGCGGCTGTGATACAAACGCTTGGATGTTTTCTCATAGGTACTAACTACGAAGGGGTACTTGCCATGAGAGTAGTCTAGTAGCTGATGCTTGGCGTACATCTCAGGCACGCGGTCATGTAAAATGGTGCAGTATATACCGGGTATACCATCTTCATCGAGGAGGCGTTGGTAGCAGTACACGATACGGATGGTATCGTCATCATCACGGAGGACTTCCTCCTGTAGCCGTAAATTGTTAATCGGGGTGTCAGACTCGCCACGCTGAGATAACTCAATGGCAGAGTCCACAAACTCCTCATCCCACCCTTCAGTGTTGATCTTTGCCCGCAGTTGTTCGGGTGTCATGTTTATCACATGAAAGCAATAAGGGGCCTCCTGTGGGTCGATGGTGTAGGATGGCCAAAACACATCCTCATCGGGTGCCAAGGCTTTGATGCGGGGTTGGTTAATAACCCTTCGGGTGACAGGAACCGTAGTCTCCCCATCCTTACGCAACTCTTTAAGCATCGCCCGTGCTTTTGTCTTGGATACTTTAAATTGCTCCTTGAGGGCAGAGGATAATTCGTTGTCCATACTGCCGTCCTGGATGACCTGTGCGATCTGAGGCATAGCCTGTGCGATCTCATCAAGCTTGATGGATTGTTGCTGTTTAAGGTCTTGGCTATCCCAATAAACATAATGCACCATCATGCCCTTTTCATAGAGGTGGTTTAAACCAAGCTCCACTTGGTCATAAAATTCTTCCATCCTACTATTTACGAGCCACCTAATAAACGAACTTATAACATTCGCCCTTTCCATATCATCTGACTCCACCGGAGTTGCGACGATGTGAGCGCGTCGTACGGCATTAAGTGACATTGAGACCATGCAGTTGATCGTCTCATCCACGAGTCTTACCTCCTGGTCACTTGCCCCATCGAAGGGAAATACCTCTCCTGTCTCAGATAAAGTGCTGTGCTTTTTAAAATCATCACTTTTACCTGACCATAAGCAATTACGGGTATCGTAATCTCTTTGCCTACGGTCGATCCATTCGCCTAAGTCACTCTTAGTGCGGCGGTAAGTCTCCTGCAAATAACCCACATCGGGTTCTTTAGAGACAAACAATAGTTCGGGATCAGACGCGCTTTGCATATGCGTAGCAGATTGTAGACTTTTGTAGTTGACAAGTCAAATGCTTTTAATACCCGCCACCACCTGTGGCCACCATACTCGAAGATGTAATGTGGTCTGCCCCACTTACCATGAGGTAACGGATGCAGTCGATGTAGTCCTTAAAATGCTCGGTGCGGGACTGACCGCTGTACTCAAGAAGGCAGGTTATGGTATTGTCGCAACGGTCTGATACATAGAGTTTTGGCTTATTTTGAAGTGTCATAGGCGAAGTATCATCCCATGATAGTGCATCGTTTATCTTGGCGATCCCCGTCTCAATCTCCACGCCAGGAGCAGGACGCATAACAAAGCCAAGGTTCGCCATTGTGGTAATAATATTACTCTCCCCCTCTTTCTCCCTTACCGTAGCCGATCCCATGCGGGGGTCTACAATGCGTTCAAATATATCCTCTTCATGCTCACATTCCTCGAAATGGTTCTTGTAATCGACATATCCCCACCCAAGAGGACGCTGGGCAGGACCAGGTTTCCCCACACTCTTCCCTACCCCGTTGACATGAGGTAATGCCCACTGCCCCATCGTGCTGTCCGGGAACTCGCGGTATATGTAAACACTCCCATCCCGCATAACTCCTGCCCATATACCCACCCAAGGCTTACTTCCCCCAGGATCGCAGACAAAGTACCGGGTGACCGGTATCGTGTCATCTTGTATGAAGGGGATCTTCTCGTGAGGTACCACATTGGTCTCTCGGTTAAATTTAGGAAAACGCCCTTCCATTGCCTTGGATGGAACCCCAAATAATCGGGCAAGCTTTGTTTCCAACGGTTGTTGCGAGTAGGTACGAATTAACTCTTTACCATCTATGAATGGCGAGTCCTGTGTCCAAAAGTAATGAATGCGACAATCGGGCCAATTCGCAGACACCTGCTCAACAGGCAACTCCCGCTGAAGCAAATCGCTATATCGGGTACGCACCGTCTCCGCACCCTTCAGTAAACTATTGATCAAAGGTGTCCACCCCTGCAATGTCGTAAAGGTCAAGATCAGCCTACCGTGATAGTCCACCGTCCTACCGAGCAATGTATTGAAAATACTTTCCGGTACTTCTTCATCGAGATGTATCGCATGGGCAGACCACCCCTCAAAGATTTGCGGGTCCGCCATATACTGCCGATAATTATTAAAGTATATAGTACTGCCCCTCTCCGCACCAGGCGTGGTGGGTGGCAGGATTGCTTTGGCAGAGTTAAAACCATTCTTTTGATTGTACTGCAAGCTGTGGTTCTCGCTCTTCTTCTTTGTCCGCTTATAACGGGCAGGTAAGTTTGCCCATATGTATTTTTGGGCATCTGTAATACTACGCTCCTCAGTCACATGCATTGAGCGAATTTCAGCTTCGGGTATCTGCTGGGCTAAGTGGACTAACATACGAGACGCGAACATGGTTTTCGAACTCCGATTGCCACCAAGAATGACATGAATCTTATCCTTATCCCACCTTTCCATTACCCTGCGCCAACCAGGTAATGTCCACCCCCAGGCGATAGGGTCTTCTATTTCGCTATTGGGTTGGTCGATAATTAACCGACTAAGCATCTCTGCCCGCTCCTGTGGCAAAGCATCCACCTCTTCCTCGCTCAACGCGCAAGCAAGCTCGCCCTTTACGAACTTTAAATCATCAGTCCAAGGGATGCCAAAGTTGGCATCCACCTCATCCGCATAGGTTAACTTAGGCATTTCTCTTCAATTACATAGAGATAAAACCACAAGTCTATAACCTCTTCCCTGCAACTGCGTAGCTTCTGCTCCAGCGTCATCCGAGATAGCCCCTTTGTGCCATCCGGGTTATGCTCTCGCACACCTGCAATGAACTTCTTGCGAGCATCCTCGTTGAAGCGTTTAAGTGCCTTATTCATTATTTCCTCATCTTTCATTGAATCCCTCCACTATTTTACATTGCTCCGGGTACACCCGAAAAACAGGTTCTATATCCTGCGAGTCGCGGGTAGCGGTTGTGCGGCCACCCCACTCAAATTTGTAATCCTTACTGAAGTCCCATGTGTGATAGCACAACTCATCCGTACATCTGAAAATCAGATTAAATTTCCTACTAGAAGTATCATGCAATAACTTGGCCGCCTCGATCTTCTTGTACGAAATCATAAACGGATACTGCCCATACCTTATATTTAAACACTTCAACTCCGCCCAACTATACCGATCCCCGCTTTGTATAAGGTAGTCAATCTTCCACTTAATCGGGTTAAGCTTGTGAAAGTGACACCCCCACTGCTTAGACAAAAAAGCCTCCACCTTACGCTCATTCGCAAGGTCAGTCTGACTCTCATACCTAGTGCGGATCATCCCCTCGCCTGCATCTCCAACCCTATGATGATGCCCTCTTCGAGCGTGTTGCACGGGATTTCCGCTTCACCGACTGCCCAGCCTTGCGTATCCGTTCCAACGCCTCTTGGCTTAATTTCAATGTCGGTGGCCCCAGCTTTAACAAGTCGCACCGTGGTAATTCTTGTACGGATAGTGGTATTGCTCGCCCGTACTTTCTCCAATAAATCGGATTCCACCCTGGAGGGACTTTCATTATCCATTGCTCTGAGCCATTAACTCCATTACCTGTTTCTCCAACTCACGCACCCTACGCAGAAGGTCATGGTTCTCCTTCGTTAAACGGTCCACTATTTGGGGCCAATTTTCTAGTTTCTTACCTGTTGGTTTATATATATTCACTCCTCATCCTCCTCATCTAGTTCTATCTCACTTTCAAAATCCACAACCTCCTCGTCGTAATACTCATCCACCGCCTCACCCAGGCACTCAAGTATTTCATGTTGCTCCATATCACTCTCCTCTTCCCATCTATGAAACAAAGACTTAAACTCATGAATTAACTGCCTAGAGGCTTCCATTTTTAAAATTGATTTGGTTTTTATCCCGCAATACACGGGGAACATTTTTACGGACTGCTATGCAATTACCGTCCTCATCGCGAATATTGTTTCCGTGTTTATCCTTGAGGAAAAAATCCACCTCATTCTTAGACCAAAAGCGATACCACCCCGCCAACGCCTCCTCGCGAGTAAGGTACACCTCTGTACTACTCGTTCTCATCTTCGCAATTGTCATGTTCGTGCTTGTCCTCCAGGTCGCACTCCTCTCCGCAATGCACGCAAAGGAACCGCAATGGATAACTCGCCCAGCCTAGAAACTCACTCATCATTTATCTCCTTCCAAAGTGTACGCCACGCTAGTTCTGCGGTTTGGGGGACAACGCCGTTGCCGAGGAGGCGCAGTCGGTCCACGCGGTTGGCAGTTGCGTCCACCCCACAGGCAGACCCATCAACTGCTCCACCCAATTCGGATTGAGCTTCATTGAGGGT
>Ga0098048_1001423_pt1 | contig 10517 bp, 12 predicted proteins | sample 13_taG_FD_75052 | JGI IMG/M metagenome (GOLD analysis project Ga0098048, IMG submission 75052) | Marine viral communities from the Subarctic Pacific Ocean - 13_ETSP_OMZ_AT15268 metaG | ecosystem: Environmental > Aquatic > Marine > Oceanic | place: Pacific Ocean | collected 2015-01-16 | reverse complement strand
GCTCTTCTGATTCTACTGTAGTAGAAGACTCTTGTACCACCTCTTCATTGATATCAAGATTACCATCAAGCTCATACAATCCTTTGTACTGAGTCTTAAATATCTCTGTGGCTTCTTCTTCATTGGCTGCTTCGATAGTAGCAGTTTCTGGCAATCCACTTATTGTATTGAATCCAACAGTAAAATTCTTTCTACCATCGTCACTTGTATTTACTACATCTTCATCAGTTTCTGAGTCTGCTAAAATATCTTCAGCCTCTTGTGATGGAGCGCCTTCTACTTGTATACCTCTACCTGTGGCTAAACCAAATGTATCAATACCACCTCTAGCAATACCACCAACAGATGCACCTAGTCCAAACTCTAATGCTCTTCGAGCTAATGCATCACCAGTAATAAATTCTCTATTATCGTCATATAGATTCTTGGCTAGTAAATCTAATACCATACCATCACCCAAGGATTCTTGTGTACCTTCAGCAGTTGCAGCTATGGCTGCATTACCTAAAAGTAATTTTAGTTGATCAGCCGGGACAGCCTTTCCACCCTTCAATGCATTGAATAATGATTGACCAGCTTTACCTGTGACATACTTAAATACAGTAGCATCTAATGCACCTGTTAATATACCATATCCTAAACTACCTTTTGCTACCTTGTTTTTTTCTTCGGCAGACATGTCCACAAAATCTTTCTTTAGAGTAGCCTCAGCATCCTCAATGAAAGCCGCTTGTCTGTTTAAGAATGCAGTACCATATACTGCCGCAACACCACCTCCGGGGCCGGCAATAGCAGTACCTGCGATACCAGCAGTACCATACCCTAAGTATTGACCAAAGCCTCTGAATAATTGACCAGCAAATGATTGTTCAAATCTTGGGTCAACATTCATTATGTCAGCTAAATCATTTCTGACAAAGTTATCAATAGAGTCAGACACAGCCATAGCCTTTCTTTGTGCATCCAGCTTCTCTTCATTACGAAGAACATAGTCTTCATATTTAATTCTTTGTGCCTCAAATGTTTGGTTGTAATCCTCCTCTGTCATAGTAGGATCAGCTATAGCAAGTGCATAGTTATCTATCACACCTTCTGCTACATTACCTAATGTCTCAATAGCACCTAAACCAAACAGTTTAAATGATTCAGCAAATGCATTGCTCTTCCTTGTACTCCGACCTAACATGTCGGCATACATAGGATATTCGTCTAAGACTTTTTCAGTAAGCTCAGAGTCAGATAAATTTAGGTTAGAATATTCGTCTGTCTTTCTAAACCTATTTGCGAAAGTTTGTACATTATCCATAGAAGATTATCTTATACCTTTGGGATCATAAAAGATGTCATAAAATTCTTGTCCACCTTCGTAATCTCTAAATATCGGATCATCTGCTCTAACTTCCCTTTCGTCACTTCCTCTTCCGGGTGTTGGATCATATAATATTGTTCCATCCTTCATTCTATAGTTAGGAAGGTCTTCTATGGTTTTTAGGAATGAAGATACATTACCTATCTTTTGGTCTGGTTTTTTATCATCACCTAAGAACTCAGCTAGTAAAGCCATATTTAATTTAGTAGCATTAGCTAAACCTAAACCTTCTATGTATGTATTTGCCGCTAATTTCCTTTCATCATCTTCTGCATTAGCAAAGCCCGGTAGTATCATCTCACCTAACTCTGGATTAGCATTACCCATCTTGATAAATGAATCAGCAATAAAACCTTTTTGTTTCTTCTCTTTTTTCTTTTCACGAAGTTTTTCTACAGCATCCCCAACCTCTGCACCTAATGAAGCTAATGCTTGTGCTGAAATAGCAGCACCTTGGGTTACACCTCTTGTGTATCCACTATAATCTAATAACCTTGGGTCTACTTGTGATCCTGTTTGAAATCCCATAACTAACTAATCTTTGTATCCATCCACCTACGAATGAAGTTTTTAATGAAGGGTTTGTTTGAAATAAATTTAGCAAATCTCTCACCATGTTTTAGGTATAAATTTTTAAACCAAGATGGAGACTCTGTGAACAACCAATGTCTAAATTCTAACCAACGAGGATTCTCTATACCATAGACCTCACGAGCTACCCAACAACCACCAGTTAACATTGCTGCTCCAATACTACCAAGACCTTGCATCAAGCCAGAACTTCTAGTAGCATCAGCTTGTGCTTGTGCGCCTAATAAACTCATGTCTTGTGACCTTTGTTGCATAGCCATATTTATACCCATATTAGGATCAAACAGTTGTGGCCCTATTGGTTGTGCGGCTTGTCCTCGTGCTTGTCCTAATACATTACCACCCATTGCTAAACCTTGAGATGGTCTTCCTAAAATAGTCATACCAACATCTCCAGCTAATGCTCTATTCATTTGGAATGCTGGTTGTGTATACTGATCTGTAAATTGTCTACGAGCTAATACCTCACCAAAGTCTGCACTAGCACCTGTACGACCTCTAGCCGCGGCTGCTTGTCTAGCTTGTTGTTGTATATCTCTTTCTTCATCTGGGGTTAGCTGACCTAATGCTCGTCTCTGAGTTTGCTCTGCTAACATAGTAGAGTAAGGATCAGCTTCTCTATAGGCTTCTACTACTTGTGGTGCAAACTCTCTCAATGCACCTACATCAGCTTCTCTTTGAAGTTGTAGAGATTCTCTCTGCAACTCAGATGCTCTGCGACCAGACTCTCCTAGTAAATCAAACAAGCCTGCTTGTTCCCTTCTTGGGGCTAAGTCACGAAGTTTAGTTTGCTCTAAGTCTAATTGTCTTTTGAGTTCTTGATACTGAGGATTATCTTTAGTGGTGGTTCTATACCCCGCTCTACCAAATCTTTTCCTTGTAGTAATCTCTGGGTCTGTTGATGCCAACCTATCTTCTAAACTAGCAACCTTTGCTTGTTGAGCTTCATAGCCTTCACCTGCTTTTCTTTCACCAAGACCAAAAGCAAATGTATTAATATCAGCTAACTCAAGGGCGGCATACTCAGGTCTATATGTTCTCTCAGCACCTAAAAGTCTTTCTTGCAAACGAGGATCAGTAATACCTCCATAGCTTTGAAAGCCCTTACCAAATAAAAATTCACCAGCTGATTGTCCCGGATCAATAGGATCTGGCTGATTGATTGTTGTTTTTCCTTTTCCTCCCATTATGCTTTAAGTAACTTGTTAAAATATTTAGTTGATAAATCTACTTTTGTAGGAACTCCATGTCTATGTCTGATTCCTATGAGTTTCTTTATCAATACATCTGGCTCTCTTGCTAATAAATCTAATGTTAGTTCCTTTAATACTTTTCTGTTTTCTGCGAATAAAAAGGCTAGGAATATTGAGTCCCCATCTTTTCTATCTTCTTCCCATCCACGAATAAATTCCCATCCATCGTCATAATTATAATTGTACCACATGTGTACACCCACAACTTCATCGCCATCTTTTATTACTGATATTGTCTTTTTGAGCATATGGTAAGTAACCATTGTAGTAATGATCTCCTTGCCCCACTCATCAAATACTTTTCCATTTTCCTTTCTTATACAGTAATCTACAATCTTTTCTACCTCCTTGGGTATACCATTTATTTCAAGCCATTTGCGAACATATGAAGCAGTAGCCATATATTATAAACTTGGTTGATAAATAAATCCCTTTATTTTAGATTCAGTATATAAGTCTAAGGAAGTATCATTTGACACATAATCCATAACAAATGTACTTTGACCTGAATTAATTGGGACAAATAGACTGTTTGAAGTTTCATTTATATTATTACCACTTATACGACATATTCTTGTAGATCCACCTGATGGTAGGCTTACATTGATTTCATTTGATACATTTTCTGCTTTAACAAATCCTTGAACTAATATTGCAGTAATTTTACTGGTGTCAAAATCACTTGGATTTCCTGTTGCTGTAAAGTCAGCTATATTATAAGTTCTAGTTCCACCATTAGCTACATTTGTTTGATTTAAATTAAGAGTTCCACCAGAGGCTTGTACATACTTAGGGCGCATACCATTAACTAAGTCCTTAATAGCCTTAGATGTAGCCAACTCATTATGAGTTGCTGATACCGATGTTAGGTCTTCATCAACAGTAATTTGTTCAACATTGCCAGTTTCATCACTTAGTCTACCTAGCACTTTATCTGTATCTATTTGCTGAATATCATCTAAGTTAAGTGCATTTGTAGCTATGTTAGAAGATGTTACTTGGTTAACTGCTAACTGCCCTAGTGAGTTGATTGTCATTGTTGAGTTATCAACTGCACCTGCGGCAAAGGTTGAATTACCAAACATCTGATTAAGTTTAGCGGCAGTTAACTGCTCGCCATTTGCGAATGTTTTTCCTGTGTCTACTGCTGCCATATTAAAATTCTTGTACTATGATTGTTGAAATTCCTCTAGGATGATCATTGTTATCAGTATCTGCTTGTGATCTATTTAAATAAATACTGTTTGATGTATCAATTCCTGTTATTACTAATTTAAATGTTAATGTATCGGAAGCACTAATGTCATAATTTGGATCATCTAATATTATGTGATAACTATATACACTCATTTGATTCTCATTATCAACATGAGCATTTATCTCAAAATGCATAGCAACCCTATTTCCTATACCTGTTGGTAATTCAAAATCTTGGTAAGCGCCATCATTTACCCTATATTGACACTTAATTGCATAATCATTATTAATGGTAACAAAGGCAGCACTAAGCATTCCTGATATAACAAACTTAGAGTCTTCTCTTTTTGGAGTTATAGTTACCTGCATTCCATCTAAATCACTAAAAGTATTTTCTGTTATACTAACTACACTCGCTGTTTTGTTAATAGTAGTAGCTATATTTGTTGACTGAGAATCTACATAAGCCTTAATGCTTTGTTGAGTAGCAACAGAAGTATCACTATCACTATTCATATCATTCTCATCCAAAAGGTCTAACTCCTCGACTGCTCCAGACCCGGCAGTTGTTCTACCTAATACCTTGTCTGTTGATATGTTTTGCATCTTAGCAAATGTGATGCCATCATCCTTTACTCGAATCTTAGCACCACTATCATATACCTCAATAGTAGAATCATCTACTGCTGTTGTATCAAATGTAGAGTCATTGACATGATCGTTCAATGCATCTGCTGTTACTGCATCACTAGCCCCAAAATTATCTGGATAGCCTGCTGAGTTGTGTCCTGATTTAATTACTCCCATTATTCTGCTTTGTTAATTGATCTAAATGTTTCAGCGGCAGCAACCTTAAATCCCTTGAATTTAGGTCTACCTAAAGTATCTTGTATCTTAAATTGCATACCATATGCTCTTTTATTACCTATTCTACCACGAAGGGCAACATCCTCATTTGTTTGAGTTATGTTAAATGTATTTAATCTAAAGTTTTGGTCAATGTTTTCAGCTACTGCACCCAATGTAAATGTAGCTGATTCGTCAGCACTTGACTCAGCAAGTACCTCAAAGTTATTGAATCTCTTTCTATCAATAGCACCAAGGTTATACATCCTTGTTGAGGCTACACCTTGGATGTTCTTCAACTCTGGGTTAGATGTTTCTCCCGGAATAGGTATATCTGTAATGATAGAATCGTCACCTAATACACCATCATCATATTTATGAACACCACCCTTTGAGTTTACTACATAAACTCCACGAGCATTACCACGACCTGCGACCACTAGGTCTAATATATTCCAATCCTCATTGATACCAAACCCAGTGTTACTTCCATTATCACTAACAAAGTCTACTGATTCCCAAGATTGATTTAAGAAGTTATATATAAGCACCACATTGTTTTCTGTAGCTTGAACTCTTGTTAGTAAATTCTTAGTAGAATCATTTGGGTCAAATGTATTACCAAAACCACCTTCATTTACATATTCTAGTGCCTCTCTTTCTGTGAAAAACACTTGAGTATTTTGGTTAGTTCTAATGTAGTTCATAGGAACTGCTATATAGTATCTATTATCAAAGTAAACAGCAGTTGATTTATGAGCATTCTCTTTGTTTATGTTTTGTATATTAGCACTAATAGTCTCACTCAATGGTAGTTCATTACCACGAAGGTTGTATTCATCTTGGAAGTTAATGGCATATACACCATTGTCGGATAAGAAAAGTATTTGGTTTCCTACTTGTATAATACTTTTACGAGCCAAGCAACCAACCTCATCAGTAAGATTCTTAACCAATGCTGCTTGTAGATTTAAACTATTAGCAACTAAGTGAATACTATTTCTATTAAATACTACTAATACATCTTCTGAGAATGAGTGAAGACCTACATTGAAATCAGCACCACCTGCATTAAATCTAAATTGTCCGAATATCTCGTCATATGTATCTGTGTCTAATAAATCAGACATAAGAAGCTCGTCTCTGTTGCCCCTATCTGAAGTCAATCCATTATCGTCAACATCATAAAAGAATGGTACGACCAATCTCTTTTGGTGGTAAATACCATAAGGTGGATTCGGCATATGAATATATCCCATACTTAGAGCTACCTTCTTTGAGAATACTGGTTGTGCTGAGAAACTTTCACCCTCTGTTACATGAGCATCTGTCTTAGCACTTTGTATAAAAAACTCAAAACCTTCAGCTATTTTTACTGTACCATTACTTGATGCATTAGTATTACCTGTTTTATATATAGCAAAGGTATCAGCACTTGGAACTTCAGCAACAAACCAGTCGGCATTTAAATCATTTTTAGTAGTTCCTTCTATGGTTATGGGATCACCTACACTAAGTCCATGGGCAGTAGCAGTAAATAATATTCTGTACAATGTCGCATACTCTGGATTTCCATGAGCATTATCTCCATCTGCCGATGATGTAAGTGTTTTTGTAGCACTCTCTTCAAATACTTTTGCTACATTAAACCTAGAACCAATAATTAATCCCGATACATTTGTGTCATGTACTTCTCCTAAAAATTCTAACTCATCACCAAGCTGATAATTATCAGGGTTCTTGTGAACCACACCTCTGTTTTCAACTTGTGCATATTCACCTGCACTACAAGCCACCTCAATAGGCTGAGTGTACTGACCATTGGGTGCTTTACTAAATGCAGGTATAACTCTACCAAAGCTACCTTCGGCTGCAGTATATGTATCAGCAGAAGCACTTGGTGATGTATTAGCTACTTGATATGTAAATGTATCAACATCAGATACAGTAATAGTAAATGAACCATTGGGGTCTTCATTTCCTATATCTAAATTTTCTATACCTATAAAGTCTCCAGTTGCTAATCCATGGGCAACTGTAGTATTAACTGTAACAGTTCTTGATCCACCGGGTCTAGTAGCTGATCCTATATTTCTTGATGAAAAGAACTTCTTGCACTCAAGTGGAGCTTGCTCATCTCTAAATAGTATAATCTTATTTAATACTTGTAATAACTGAGATGCCACAGGAACAGTCTCACCTTCCTCAAAAGACATATTAAACTTTGTCTTATTGTTAACATTAACTGCAACTGCATTTGTTACACTAGATAGAATAATAAATTCATCAGTAGATACAGAGTTATCACTAAATCTACAAGATGATGTTACCTCAGTATTTGTTGCATCATTTAATGTTAGCTCTACTGATCCACCTGCATGGGGTAGAAAAAGATGGTCACTAAGTTCTGCATAGTTAGAAGCACTACCATATGTGATCGGATCATTAGGGAATGCTTCCCAAGTAAGTACAATACCTTCTGCGACATTGAAGGATGTAGCAGTAGTGGTAAAGTCAAAGTCAAATGTAGTAGCGGTTACAGCAGTAATAGTCTGCTCACCATTTGGTGGAGCAGGATCAGCGCCACTAGCTTTCTTTATACCTTCTATGACTACCTTGTCTCCTACGACAAGACCATGTTCAGTTGATCCTGTTGTAATGGTTACGACATTAGCACTTACTGTGGCTGCCGATATAGTAAAAGGTAATCTTAATACTGTACCTGCACTTTCTTCAGCAGTAGTAGGTAACCTAACTGCATTACCAGCTACAGTAAATGGGGATACAATATTAGTTATACCCTTACGAACTTGCCACTCACCATTGAGGTCAAGTCTTCCATTTACACTAGAGCTAAGAAAACCTCTCTCTAGCTGATCTGGGCGCAGACGATTATTGTATCCCTTGAAGCCTAAGTCTAAGTCTTCGAGAGTACGATCGTCATTGTTACCATACTTGTCGTACCTAGCCATTTATTATTTACCTAATCTTTTCCTAAGTATTTGACCTTTGCTCTTCCCGGCTTTTGCCATTCTTTGACTAGGGCTAAGTCTATCCTTGCTTGGTAGTAAACTTCTAAGAAATGAACTAGCACCTTTTTGTTTCACACTAGCTAAGTCTTTATTAATTTTATCTGCTTCCTTAGTTGCAGGTTTATCTTTCTTGGGTTCAGCCTTAGGTTGAGCCTTAGGTTCTGTTTTAGTTTCAGTCTTAGTTTCTGTTTTAGGTTGTGTCTTAGGCTCTGTTGTAGGAAGTTTCTCATAACTTAAACCTTTTTCTTGTGAGTATGTAAATCCATACTTACTAGGGTTTTTAGATTTTAGAGCTTGTAAATCCTTATTCCAAGCTCTTAGTGCTGCCCCTACATTATCAAAGCCCTTCCAAGAATCCTTATTCATTGAATTTGGTTTCCTAGCCTTTAAGGCTTTCATTGCATCTTTATATTCTTTTTCTGTCATGATGTTATATTATTAAATTATTAGCACTTCCATCTTCGTAGTGCTAGTGCTTTACGAGTTGGTCTACCCTTTGAATCTTTCATTGGGCCTTTGACACCAGACATTCTGGCACAAAATGATTTCTTCCTAGCCTTGGCTTTACCCTTTGGGTTAGAAGATGTAACTGGAGCTTTTAAATTAGCACCAGTCTTTCTTTTGAAGTAAGCTCTGCCTGCGGCAGTTAGTCCACCCTTTTTACTTTTGTGTTCTTTTCTCATTCTTCTTCTTTCTAAAAATGCTATCGTAGTTTTGTTCGTAGAGCTTTTGATTATAGCCCTTCTTTGGTTGCATGCCCTTGCCCATTACTTCTTTCTTTTGTGTGAATATGGTATTCTCTTACTACTTGTTTTGGTTCTGCGAAATTTAGTTTTTTCGGATGAAGACATTTCTGATTTAGTCTTTGGAGTTTTCGAGCTAACTCTCTTCGAGGGTCTACAGGCTGGATATGATCTCTTGCTTCCTTTGGCTGACTTTCTTCCACAAGGCTTACCGGTTTTTATATCTACCCATTTCTCTTGATGCCATCTCCTAAGACTCATACCTTCTTTCTTTTACTATAACCTTTGGCAGTTTTCTTCTTACCACCGGGGCCTTTAACTTGTCCCTTACATACACGAACTGCATATGAGTTAGCATAAGCTGATGGATATACATCATACTTTCTTTTGGCGGCTGCCTTACCTCTTGCACATAACTTGCCCATTATTTCTTTTTCTTCCTTACCTTTCTTAGATCAGCACCTGTAATCTTGTTACGAGGTTTTGCTACTCTAGCTAGTTTCTTTTGTTTAGCACTATACTTACTGAATGGCATTAGCACTTACCTTTCTTCTTTCGCATTGTTTTCTTTGAAGGTGGTCTACCTCTTTTACTTCCATATGTTCCTTTTCCTTGTGGCATAATTATTTTCCTTTGTTTTTAAAGTAGCAGAATGCTACAAAAATTCCTAATATAATTGAAGTAACAAAACCTGCATCTGCTGGTTCTGGAACTGATGTATAATCAACACCAAACCTATAATCTAGTTCACCCCATCCATATTGAATTGAGTCATACTCAATGCCATCCCAATCATTGCGATTTAGCAATGGCACAAAGTAATAATACTCTTGTGGCTCTGGTTCTATGATTGGGCTGTAGTGACTCATTTCTTAAAAAGGGATGTAAAGATTGATGCAAATTCCTTAAATAATTTCTTTATAAAATTATCCTTTGGTAAGAACATCATTATAATAGATATTATACCAATGTATGCAAATGCCATAGCCATCAGATCATCTTTGTAGTGAGTTAAAATAAATTCTATCATGATGTTGGAGATACTGGTCTTACACTTGAGTGAGGTTTAACATCATCATCAAAGCTATCGAAAGGTGTTTCTACCTGTTCTATGGCATCAGATTTAGCCTCAGATTGCTCTGTATCGCCTTTTGATTCTTCTTGAGGGTCATCATTAGACTTGACTTCCTTAGCCCCTTCAGTAGGCTCTGAGGATGATTTATCCTCTTTTGGCTCTGACTCTTCTGATTTTGGTTCTTGGGGTTCTTCAGTTTCTGAAGGCTGAGAAGCATTATCGGAGGAATTATCTTGCGAAGAAGACGAGGTTTCAGGTGTGGTGTCCGAAGACTCAGCAGATGGTGTGGAAGTCTGTTGTGGTTCGGAAACCTCTGCTACGAAAGACTGAGCCTCAGCAACCTTCTCAGCAATAACCTCTTGTCCCCAATTATTCAGAACAGTAAAGTCCACAAAGTTATCAATAAACTGT
>Ga0098048_1001420_pt1 | contig 10538 bp, 7 predicted proteins | sample 13_taG_FD_75052 | JGI IMG/M metagenome (GOLD analysis project Ga0098048, IMG submission 75052) | Marine viral communities from the Subarctic Pacific Ocean - 13_ETSP_OMZ_AT15268 metaG | ecosystem: Environmental > Aquatic > Marine > Oceanic | place: Pacific Ocean | collected 2015-01-16 | reverse complement strand
TAACTACGTACTCGTTTCTGCAGTTGGTGCAGCTAACGGTGTTGCATCTCTTGACTCTTCTGGACTCGTTCCTTCTACACAGCTTCCTAGCTACGTAGACGATGTCATTGAGTTTGACCAGCCGCTTACTACGCCCGGCTCTCCTGTTACAGGTGACCTGCCTTCTGGTGAGACTGAGAGTGTTGGTAAGATTTACGTTGACACAGCTACTAATGATGTGTACCGCTGGTCTGGCTCTGCGTTTGTAAACATTACAGACTTTGCTACACCTGACCACAACATCAGTACGCACGGTGACGTTAATATTACTTCAATTGCTGCTAACGAATTGTTGCAGTGGTCTGGCTCTGAGTGGCAGAACCAAACGTTGGATGAGGTTGGTATGAGCATTGGTAACATGTCTGATGTAGACATTACTACTGCCGCTCCTACTAACGGCCAAGTACTTGCGTGGAGTAACACTGACAGTGAGTTTCAGCCTATCAGCGTCTCGTCTTTGTCTACGTCCGACTCAGTTGGCTCGTTGACTGACACTACTATCTCAGGTACTCCTGCTGATAACGAGGTGCTGGCGTACGACACTGCTACTAGTGAGTGGATTAACCAGACTGCTGCTGAAGCTGGACTGGCTGTTGCCTCACACACGCACACGCACGACGATATTACTGACTTTGATTCAGAGTCTGCTTCTATTGCCGATACTCAGATTGCCGCTGCTGACATCCAAGACCTGAACAACGTTACTAACATTGGTACAAACGGACAGGTGTTGCAGTCAAACGGTACGAACGCTTCGTTTGTTACTCTTGACCACGATGACATTACTGACTTTGATACTGAGGTTGACGCTATTGTAGACACAGTTATTGCTGCTACAGACATTGAAGATTTGAACAATGTTACTGGTACTGCCAGTGAAGGTGACGTTCTTATTTACACTAGCTCTGTCTGGACGCCTACTGCTGCTGCTATCTACGTGCGTAACTCTAAGACAGTTGCAACTAACGCTGCTGATACTCTCATCACAGAGAACACAGTTAGTAGCTACGGTGCAGTTACCGTAGAGTACAGCATTAGTGACGGAACTAACATGCGTATCGGACAGCTCATGGCTATTACAAACCAGTCTACTACAGAGATTACAGATATTTCTACTTCACAGATTGGTTCTGACGCTACAGAGCCTACCTTTACCTGTACAACATCTGGCTCCAACATTGTAATCAAAATCGTTAACGGTTCTGGGTACACTGTTAAGACAGCACACATGGTGGTTAACGCCTAATAGTATATAGGAAGCATGGCAGACTTAAGACAAGATTCATCAGTATTTGGAGAGCTTCTGGTAACAGGAGGAGGAGCGTCTCTGCCCGTGCACGTCACGGGTGGAGATGTTGACGCGGGGACGGACTATGATTTGCTTAAGATTAACGACGTAGGTTCTGGAACTGTTCTTCGGTTAAACACGCAAGCAGATGCTAGCCTGTTCGAAGTAGCATACACTGGAACTATAATCGGTAATAGCTATACGCTTCCACACTCAGCACCTGCTGAAGGACAACTCCTCACCCGTGCAACTGGCGCGGGTGCGGGTGTCCTTTCTTGGGAAAACCCAGCAGCTGCTCCTTTTACTGCAGACTTAGACGACGTTCTCAATAACACCACAGGCAACTCTACCTCACAGGCATTGACTACAGGTGCATTTAAAGCAACCTCTATCAACATCAACTCAGCGTTCATGTTCCCTACTGCTGACGGTACATCAGGTCAAGTGTTACAGACTGACGGTTCCGGTACAGTAACGTGGGAAGATGCTGCTAGTGGAGGTGCGGACGACCAGACGCTTGACGAAGTTCTGACAGAGGGCTCTACGTCTACACAGTCCGCTACTCTAGGAGGGCTTGACTTAGACACTACTATTGCGGACGGGTCAGACCCGACTCAACTTACAATCAGAAACACCTCTGCGTCTCCTGCTATTAATGACGTTGTAGGCAGCGTGGTGTTTAAGGGCGATAACCTTATAGGAACTGAAGTTGAATTTGCTAGACTTAAAGTAGATGCCAATGCAGTTACTAACGGAGGAGAGCGTGGAGAGCTAGCCTTGCAGGTTCGTAACAGTGGTGGGTCTATGGACGCGCAGATAAAAGTAAACGGAGTTGTCTCTTTTTACGACGACGCGTATTCCTTTCCCATCACAGACGGCACAGCAGCTCAGGCTATGTTTACAGACGGCGCTGGTGCTATTACTTGGAACGACGCTGTTAAGCTGTTACTGTCTCCAACCAGTGCCGGCTCTGGGCAGATTCCTATGACCGTTGCAGGAAGCTGGTATCCTTCTTTCTGGACACTGCCTACTACTGGTGGTAGTGTAGGCCAGTACCTTACAACAACGTCTACAGGAGTGTCAGGTTGGGAAACACCACCAACTCCGTTGACGTTAGATACTACTACTGATAACGGCGCTACCACTACTAACTCTATTACCACCGGTGTCCATACTATTAACAGTACCGACGCGCTTAACCCCGGATTGCAGTATAACTACACGGGCACTGCAACAGACGCTCCTAATGGAATTGTACTTAATTCAGACAACCTTAACGTCGATAATGCTTTGCCTACACTTACTTGGTCTGGTCCAGACTCTGCTGACAACCTAACGTACTACGGCGGTATTACCTGCGTGCCTACTGATAAGACCAACGGCTCTGAAGATAGCTACCTTTCACTGGGAAGCATGCAGGCTGGTACTTTTGTTAAAGGCCTTTCGGTTGCAGGAGATGTCGTTTCTATTGGAAGCGCTGTTGATGGCACTGAGTACACGATGCCTAACGACCGGGGTACTGATGGTGAGTACTTGCGAACAGATGGTAACGGCGCTGCAGAGTGGGCAACCCCGCTTTCCTACGCTGTTGAAATACTGTCCTTTGACCAAACTACTAATGCTGCTAGGTACATACCTTGGGGAAGCCGCGCAGAAAGCACAACGACTAACGCAACGGCAACGTCAACGTTTGCATGCACGCATGACACAATCCTCACTAAGATAGCCCTTAGGTTTGAGTCAGACCCGGGAGCTTGCACAATTCGAGTTCAAAAGCTTACGTCTGGCGCTGGCGCAACTACTACTGTAGAAACAATCTCTTTTACACCCTCTACTACAGTAGGAGAAATAAACGTTGTTAGTTTTACGTCGGCTTCTACGTTTGTCGCAGGTGACGCGTTTCTTTTAGAGTTCGGCCCTACTAATGTACCTAACGACGTCACAGGAAGTATTACACTGCAACTAGACCCAACATCATAATGGCGCCAGAAAATTCAATGTTTGAAGCGCAACTTGCGATTATGTCTGACCAGACTAACCGCGCTATGCGTGAGCTTGAGAAGCTCGAAGAAAAGATAGACCGCCTTGACCAGAAGGTTGAGGACAAGCTTTCCTATACAGGAGACAAGATTCACAAGCTTAGTAACATTATTACTAGGATGGAAGCAGAGTCTAAGTCAAATGTTAAATGGGTAGGCTGGGCACTAGCATTAGTTATTGCTGCTGGTGACGTGGTACTCAAGGTAATCTTAGGTTAAGACTTGCGGTACCGAATACAAAACGCTATATTAGCTAGATATGAAAGTAGTAAATACGTGGGGAAACCCAAACAAGCAAGCAGATAAGCTGCAGTTTAAAGCAAGGATTGGTAGGCTTACCGTCTTTGATTTCTATAGGGACGGAGGCGACAAGAAGTGGGCTCTTACCATTATGAACTTTTGCATCAAGCCATGAGCGACGAGCGTAAACGTTTTAAGGATACCAAGGTTGGGCAGTTCTTGTCTTCTACCGCTCCTCATATTGTTGAGGATGTGGCAGAGATGGTGCCCGGTGCTGGCTTGCTTAGAACTATCGCGCGCGTAGTTGCCGGGGACGGTATGATGACGCCTGAGGACAAGATGGAGTTTGCTCGTCTTGCCAAGGAAGAAGAGATTGCTGCACAAGAGCAAGTGACGAGGAGGTGGGAAGCAGACGCAAAGTCAGACGTAAAGCTGGCTAAGTACATTCGCCCAGTCACATTGATTGCGCTAACAGTCTTCTATATGGTCTTGACTGTATGGGACGGACTTGACATTACGTTCATGCCTCCGCAAAACTACATTGACCTTTTACAGTTTCTTATGATGACTGTATTCGGCGCGTACTTTGCAGGCAGGACCGTAGAAAAGATTAAGAAATAATGGCAAGCCTAAATCAGATAGCATACAACCTAGCGGAATCAGCTAACGACGCTACTAACACTGTACTCATTGAGCGCTTAAAGTTCATGATTGAGTACTACCGCGCACTGTTTATTCGCAGAGATGCAGAGCGTAGCTTTAATGTACCAGACCAGTTTACACAAACTCTTACTTACGAAATGGAGTGGGTAAGCGCAGTTGAAGCCTGTGGCGTTGCGTTGCCGTGTCAGGTCTTGCGTACAAAAGAATTGGTTCCTACGCCCGTAAACCTTAAAGGTGCAAGCGGGTTTCTATACGTAGGAGCTGTAGACGGACAGGAGAGTTTCCAATACGTAACCCAAGAGCAAGCGCCTTACAGCTTGTTCGGAAAGTTCTCAGGCACCGTACCAAAGTATTTCTACAAGAACAGCCGTATCTACCTCGTCAACTCTAGTGCTATGTGCATTGACGTTAAGATGGTGGCTGAGTCTCCTGTTACTGGAGGACTTGCTGGTGGTGGCGGAGTTACTTGCCTTGGCCCAGACGCCGAGTACCCTATCTCTATGGATATGGTTGCGCGCGTTACTGAGGCTATTATGGCTAAGGAGCTGAGAGCAGAGAGACCAGACGACGATGAGCAAGTTACAATCAAGTGAAGAAAGACTCGGAGCTAAGGACATGTTCCGGAAATACAAGAAGGAGAACCCAAAGACTGACGTAACATATTCATACTACCGAGCAGTGCTAGAGAGTTTCTCTAAGCTGCTTGCTGAAGAGTTGCTCAACGGAGCGGTCTTCAACATGGGACAGCGCCTTGGTACTTTACGTATTAAGAAGATTAAGCGCAGTCCAAATGCCCGCACCATCGACTGGAATGAAACCTTGATGATGTGGGAGGAGCAGGGGAAGAAGGAAGGGTTTGTCTACTGGACAGATGATACCTACTACCGCTGGGCATGGGATAAACGTAAGGCCCTTGTCAAGAATAAATCTGCGTACCGCTTTGACCCAACTGGTGGTGTTAAAGGATTAAAGAGACAACTAACTGACCGACTGCGCAACGACTCGTTTGCCAGTACAACCTACTCCGAATGAACTACAAGTTTGTATCTAGTAAAGAAGTAATTGGAAAGGTGTTCCGGGACTTAAAGCCTACGGACGCCAGCTGGACTATGGACGCACTTGAGTGGATTGGTGAAGCACTTGACTTCATTGGTTACCACGGGGCGTTTGAAAAGAAGGTTGACACAGTTACAGTTGCAGACCACCGGGCAGCATTTCCATGTGACCTGTACTCCCTTATACAAGTAGAGTACAATGGCCAAGCTCTTGTCTTTGGTACCGACACTGCAGCATACGATGGGAGTAACCGCTCTACGTCAGCAACTCCTAACACCAGCGGCACCACTTATACATCGGCAGTCTTTGAGACCAATCCCACAGACGACCAGTCTAGCCCTGCGTTTACTTTGCAAACTACTTCTAGCGGCAACCACGGCACTGACTACTACCTTGTTAATGCTGGGTACATTGTCACGTCGTTTGAGGAGGGAGACATTAAGCTGCATTACACGGCGTATCCCTTAGACGGTGACGGGTTCCCTATGGTTCCTGACAACATTTACGTTAAGCAGGCATTGGAGTGGTACATCATTCGTCAGATGATGATGGGCGGTTACATGCACCCAATCTTTGACTGGAACGTAGCTGACCAGAAGTGGGGACATTACTGCGTTGCAGCCGGTAACGATTTGGCATTCCCGAGCATCGACAAGATGGAGTCTATGAAGAACATGTTTGTGCGTATGGCGCCTAACATGAATGCTCACGCAGACTTCTTCCAAGGTCAAGAAACACAAGGCAGACTCGGACGATAATGAAACTTCTTAACGGACTTAACCAAGACGTAGCTCATGTTGACCAGCCCGGCGGTACATACCGTCGTGCTCGTAACATGATTCTTGACGACCTTGCCGGAGCTATTGCTACAGAGAATGCTCCTGAGATTATGCTGCCTAATCTTTCTGACGGCAATCCCTTGTTTGCTAACATGGAGATATGCGGTCAGTTTAAGATTCCCGGAGACCGTGTTGCCTTTGGCATCAAGGCTCGTGAGACTACGGTAAACCAATACCACACTGCTACACACATTGAGCAGATTGTGGAGATGGAAGCTGACGGCACGTTTACTGTGCTTGCTTACAGTGTGAGCGACTTGGGCTTTGACCCTACGAGTCCGTTCCAAGGTGTGGGATACGTCAATAGTGCAGACCAGCTTGTGCTGTGTTACACTGACGGAGTTACCCGTCCTAAGTACGTAGTTGTACAGGAAGAGGCGACCGAGGCTGCAGTAGTCTATGACGTGTTTCCTGACGCTAACTTTCCTATGGTACGTCCGTCTCGAGAAGGCCTTGTCTCTACAGCAGACGCACCCACTGGTGATATTCTTGCAGGTAACTACACGTTTATGCTTGCCTATGAAGTGCAGGACGGAACTAATAACCTAACGCAGTACGGGCCCTCTATGGGCTCTTGGCAGATTGGCGCAGGTGCTACAAACGAAGACCTCACCTTTCGTACGTCAGCTTCTATGAAGTTTTACGGACTTGACACAAGTTATAGGTACGTACGTGTTTATGCAATTCGAGAGTTTAACGGAGTAGAGACGGTATCTTACGTAGACCGTATTTTTATTACAGGGGAAGACATGGACTTTACGTACGTTGGCCAAAAGGTTAGCGACGCTACTAGTCTTATTCCAGATGCTTTGCTTATATCCCGTGTGTCTTACGACACCGCAGGGACTGTAGCTGTCAGTGATGACCGCATGTTCTTGGGCAACCTAACATCTTCTGATTTATCCTTTGACGAAGGCCAGTCTATTGCTAACAGTATTAACGTTAACTGGACTACCGACCACGAGGGGCTGTATGCTGACCGTTGGGATTTGTCTCAGTTAGAAAGTCCAGACGTTTTCTCACAAGCGTTTTTGAACTCTTACGACTTGCGTGTTCAGGATTACACAAACATGGACTGGACGTCGGGAGTTGTCAAACGCGGTGATATAGATAACGTTCCTGAAACTGAATCTTTTAAAGAAGTTCCAAGCGATTGGGCTGGTCTTTTAGGAGGCTTTATGCCCGGCGAAGTGTACGCATTGTATATTGCTTTTCTTAAAAAGGATGGTACATGGACACAGGCATTTCACATTCCCGGCGGTGGTGACAGCGGAGACTACAGCAGCGCAGCTCGTTTAAACACGGCTACTGTAGCATCTACAAACGTAGACATTAACAACACCTCTTCTACTCATAACCTTCACGTCTCTGGCCGACCCGGTTATACGGTTAACGCTAACGACGAGTACGACAACACTGATATTTGGAGCGACATAAGTCTTAACAATCTAGGGGTACGTCACCACTTAATGCCAACGGCAAAGCAGATGTGGGAGTCTACCCAGACCGCACGCGGTGGGGTTGATGACCTTAACGTACACGATTACCGTGACGAGTGGGCTGCCCAGACGCTTGGTTTATACTTTGACAATGTAATTATTCCTGAAGAAACTTCGAATAAGATTCAGGGTTACAAGATGTTTTACGCAAAGCCTGATACTTCTGCAGACCGGAGGATTAAGGCTTACGCTCCTACATGGAGGTGGAGGACAGACGACCAGACTGAGTTTGAAGACTTGCTTCGAATTTATGACCCCTATCTTTTAGCTACAAAACCTGCTATTAGCGGATGGGCTATTGAAGAGGTTTACAAGCAGATGTCTTACTTAGAGCAAGGCGGGTGGACTATGCAGTCTGCAAATGTAAACGATTACGCCTACTTGCCTGAAAACGTAGTAGGGGGCGGTGCTTTTAATAATATATACAGAGAGGGTTGCTTAGGCCTAGAGCTTAGCGAATCTGTTATGGCCAGTGACTGGCTTAGCAGTTACCCCGGTACTTATTCTCTTTCAACTATTACAAGCTACACTCCGTTTAACATCCACGCTAACTTAAGCGTTACTACGGGCTGGCACGTGCAGTCTGCATTTGACACAGCTACTAACGCTTTTCCTGTTTCTATAAGCACGTTACCTTTAGGCGACTCTATTCTTAATGCTAACTTTACGTCCACTTTTGGTGGGTTCCGAGAGTTCTTAGACGACCCGACTGCTACAACTAGTGATATTCAAGAAGACTTTACGTTTGAAGGCATCCTAGATAAAAGCAACAGTAACTATGGTATGGTCTATGAGTACGGCACTACTCCGGGCGCTTCTGGTGTGTATTACAACGCGCTTGACGGTGGTGACTCCGGAACAGCTACAGGAAAGCTTCCGCAAGGCTCTTACTTAGGGTTTGGTAACATGACTAGTTTTAGTTGTATTTACAAAGACTACGACAATTACCACACAGACTATGCTAGTAAAACACTGGCCGCTACTAACGACCTTGTGCGCGTAGATGCTGCTGGTACGTATAGGTCTAATGCAGTAGTGCGAGGGGGCGACACATGGATTGCACCTGTTGTTGTTGAGTTCTTAGATAGCACTGGTTTTGGCGACGACGCTAACAATACAACGTACCACAACAAATTAAACAAAACTAGTTACTTTACTTGGACGCATATCCTTCCAAGTAAAAATGACTTAGACGGTACTCTTACGCTTTCAGACCTTGCAAACGACTGGGGAGACACGGATACTCGTACTAAGTTTTTTGGACAAACTTTTAACCATTACAACTTTGGCCAGCACTGGACCAAGTTGGATGAAAAGAAGTCTGCTTTTCCTGCGCGCCAGAATACGCTAAGTACAAGCAATTTCCCTAACCGGATTATTCGCTCAAGCAAGCAGCAGTACGAAAGCACCAAAGTGTCATGGACGCAGTTTGCACCTGCTGATTACTACGACAACGCGTTGGGTAAGGAGAGTATTCGTAATCTTGAAGACTACCAAGGTGAGCTTATTATTCACCACGGGGACTCTATCTTTAAGACACGCTCTAAGTTTAACTTTGACGCGTCTGGTGCCAGTGTGTTTGTAGGTACCGGTGACTTGTTCCAAGCTCCACCGCAAGAGTTGTTTGTAGACGTTGCAGGGTATGCAGGTGTTACACACTGGGGTGACACGTTGCTGTCACGTGCCGGGTATACATGGGTTGACCGTGTAGCAGGTAGAGTGTACAACCTTACGCAGGGTCTAGAAGACTTGAGCGCTAAGGGCATGCGTAATTACTTTAAGGATTACTTCGTACCCCTTGATACTAGTAACATGTCACTAGCTGCAGGTGAGACACCAAACATTACTTCTGCAGAGCAGGGTGGGTTTACGTTGGGACTGGACCCTGTTAATGAACGGCTCCTAATAACCAAGCGATACCGCAACAACCCCGGCGCCTATCTATCCACAGGCGGCAATACTCTTAGCTACAGCCTTCGTAACCAGTGCTGGGCATCTGAGCATAACTACTCACCGTACCAGTACTTCCAGACATACAACCAGTTGTTTATCTTTAACGAGGCTGCAAACTCTGGAGCTAATAGTGCCAATGGTGATGACAACCTTGCTGCTGTGTTTAAGCTTAACGCGGCTGCTCCCGGTACTACGTACGATAACACGGGTGTTGTTGACGCTGCTGGCGTTACTACTTCTTACGTAGACGCTGTGTTTAACATGGGAGGGGCTATGCCTAAGGTTTTCCAAAACTTTAACTGGCTTACTCGTGCAGGTGAGGGAGAGAACGCAGGTGTTAAGACTGAAACCTTTGACCGTGCTCGCGTCTACAACGACGACCAGATATCAGACACCGCTACTAGTTTTAGGTTGACGGATAACCGCTGGCAGTTTAACCAGTTCCGCGATGTGTCTAAAGACTCTTGGACAGGCAGCTGGTTTAACGCAGACCAAACTACGTTTAGAGCTGACTCTGTTATTCTAGACAATAGTAAAGCTTGGTATCAGCAGAAGCGGTTTATCAGTGACTATGCTATAATCCGTTTGGAAACTTTGAATTCTACAGGCAATCGCCTATATTTACTAGACGTAGGCAGCACCGCACGCCGCGCTGTACGGTAACAATATAAATACTAACTATGAAGCGTAAGCGTATTAAGAAGTATCAAGCAGGCGGCTCTACTGCTTTCACCGCCGGAGCTGGCTTTTCTGGAACCGGCTTAGGTTCTGGTATTGGCGCGTTCGGGGGAATGGCTGGCGGTCTTATTGAAGGCGCCGACATGAAAGACGGGTACATGTCTACAGGAGGTGCTCTAGGTTCTGGTGCTCTTAAGGGTGCTAGTATGGGAGCTGCGTTTGGTCCTGCAGGTATGCTTATTGG
>Ga0098048_1001418_pt1 | contig 10553 bp, 12 predicted proteins | sample 13_taG_FD_75052 | JGI IMG/M metagenome (GOLD analysis project Ga0098048, IMG submission 75052) | Marine viral communities from the Subarctic Pacific Ocean - 13_ETSP_OMZ_AT15268 metaG | ecosystem: Environmental > Aquatic > Marine > Oceanic | place: Pacific Ocean | collected 2015-01-16 | reverse complement strand
TTTATCAAAAGCAAAAGCAATTTGTCTCGCATTCCAAATATCTATGTCCTTACCAACAAGTTTGGACATATTTTTTAAAATAATTTTTTCCCTTATTATAAAATCTTTTTTTAACTCTTCTGCTTTTTCTCTATTAACCCTGATACCTCTTTGTCGCATCTTAATTAATATAGGCAATAAATCTTTTTCCAAATTCCAAATCGTTTCAAGATTCTGTTTATGTATTTCGTGCTTAAAGCGCTGCCATAATAGGTACGTGAGCCGTGCATCTTGTTCCGCATAATAACCTACATGTTCAGCTGGTAGCATCCACATTTCCTGTTTTGGGTCTACCCCATGATCTTTAGCGGCTTCTCTTAGATCCGTTTCTGCTTTTAACTCGCCTAGGTAATCTTTAGCCAAAGCATTTAATTTATAAGTGTATCTATTCTCATCAATCAAGGCTCCAGCAACCATAGTATCAACTATTTCACCTTTTACATCAATTCCATAAGCTTTCAACCATCCAACATCATATTGAGCATTATGAAAAATTTTTCTGCAAGGTAAAGCGCAAACATCATTCATATATTTAAGAACTTGCTCTTTTATTAAATTACCACCACCAAAATGACCAAAAGGAAAATAACCTTGCCAACCTTCGGTAGCTACTGCAAATCCTATTATTTCTCCTTTTTTGGTAGCCCAACCTGCTCCTAAACCTTCATTGATTCCCTCATCTCTAGTTTCAAGATCAATGGCTATTTCTTCTACTCCAGACAGATCTTTATAATCGTTGGGCGCAGACCAAATATGTTTTTTAAAATTAAAGGTAAGTTGTAGGCTAGTCATTTTTACTTTTTATTATTGCTTGAGCTATTTGAAAGACGATTTGAGGAACTATTGAATTACCTAATGCTTTTATTCTACTGACTCTATCTCGCTGTAATTCGTAGGAAACCCCATTAGGAACTCCACGAAATTCACGTTCAACCTCCCACCATGTGTGTTGCTCTTCAGCACCTCTCTTGGAAGACTCTTGTCCCGACTTGGTTTCCAGCTGGGTTTGTACCCCATATCTTTGTAATCCCTTGCCGTTGGAGTTGGAAACAGAATTGAATCGGCTAGTGCTGGACTCCCTCTTTTCTTTCGGTGTTCGCTCCCCTTGATGTTGTTTGGACCGATCCGTGAGTCCTGAGTCGTGGGTGTTGGGTACATCTTGGCTTCCTCCTGCACTTTTATTCTGAGAGCTTTGGGTATCGTTTTCCCTTGCTCCTTGTGTTTCTCTGCTCTCTTCTCCCAACTTTCCAGACTCTCTGAACAATTGTCCTTCGCTACTGGAGTTGGATACATCTGTTTCAATGTTTTTCCCCTCTCTCTCAAGCCTGCTTCTATCATCACTTCCTCTTCCAATACTTTCCCTCCCTTGCCATTGGGTCTGCTCCCTGCTCCTGTTCTGGGAGTTGGATACATCTTCTTTCTCTCTATTTGGGCTACTTTTGTCACTAGAGTTATCTGACTGTTTGGGTTTTCCCTGATGTGTTTCTCCGATCTTGGTCCTCTCATTCCATCCCAAGCATTGGGAGTTGGATACATTGCCATTGTCTGTGGATCTACTTGTTCTCTTAGATTGGGTGGAAGAGTTCTTCCCTTCCTGTGACCCTGTTGAAGTTTGAGTGTTCCCTCTTTGCTCCTGGGTGGTAGATGGTCCATTGTGTTGGGAGTCGCATACATGTGATTCCCCCAACTCCCTTTGTCCCGATTCACCATACTTGGAGATACTTGATTTGCCTTTGCTGTTGGGGTATGTATCAAACCAGTTGTTTTCGTTGAAAGCGATTCCCCAGATCCTTTTTCTTTGGTGCCATGCACCGACACCGCTAGCTGGAATAACAAAACATCTGCTTTGGAAACCTTCTTTTTCCAAGTCATCTTGCACCTGTCGGAGTACCAAGCCGTTTTCGATGTTAATAATTCCTTGCACATTCTCCCAAACCACCCAGCTTGGTTTGACTTCGGTAATAACTCGAAACATTTCTGGCCAGAGATAGCGATCATCTCCTGTGCCTCTTCTTTTTCCTGCAACGGAGAAACTTTGACAAGGGAATCCTCCAGCAACGACATCTGCTTTAATTTCTTTTCCATTTATACTCCTTACATCTTCATATATTTTAACATTTGGAAAGTTTTTTTTCAAAACTTTTTGACAAAACTTATTATTTTCACAAAAAGCAACTGTTTCAAAATGACCAGTAGATTCAAAGGCATAACTAAAACCACCAATACCAGAAAATAGATCCAATACACTAAGCGCCATAATCTCTATCTATTATCATTTCTATATAATGTTTAGCTTTTTCTAAATCCTGTTTACCACCTTTCCCTTGATGCCTACATATATATTTTATTACATTACCTTCAGCAAAAAGAATTTTATTTTCATTAATAAACTGAGAAGGTTGTATTTTAAAATTTCTATAATATTGACCACCTTTATTCCATAAATCAGATTCTTTATTTTTTGTAATAGTCATTTTCAATCTCTTTTAGTAAATCTATGTAAGTCAATTCATCTTTATCTTCTAAGAATTCAGTGGTCAAAACATACCTATCACCATCATAATTCAAAACCATATGTTCTTTTTGATTGTTAAATAAAAACCTAGCGCCTGGATAATACTGTAATTCAATTAAACCGTGATTAACCTCTTTTGCCCCTCTAAAGAAAGTAAAAGAAGTATTGGGTGTTTGGATTATACTATTAATACATACACCTCTTGTAGAATCTGCATGCCAATTGTACATTGTCTTATGTTCCATTTTTAAAACTCCGGTTTTAAAGGGATGTCTTTCATATAACCACTTATAAAAATGATCTTTCATCATAATATCATTATCAATTAAGCAAGCAGTAAAATTAAAATATTCAACCCATTTCGTTTCTGGATCCCATATTTTATTATATACGGCACCATCGTGATAAGGGTGTAGTTTTAAATCTTCAAAATAAGGACTCATTTGCTCTCCTGTAGATATACCAAATAGTCTGAACCTATAGGGTAATTATATTTATAATCAGTTGAAAGAATATGTAAAGAATCTTTTGCTCTAGTAACCCCTGTATAATAAACTCTTTTTTCATCTGATTTCTCGTCTTTGTTCTTCTTAGTAAAAGAAGCAGGCCAATTTGTTTTAGAATATATAAGAACGTTGTTTGCCTCACCGCCTTTAACAGAATGAATTGTATCAATTATAATTTGAGGGTCTTGATTAAGAGTTTGTTGACCATATCTTTTTAGCAATCTTATAAAATAAATTATCTGTTTAGGTTGGAAATTTCTTTTTAATATCTTCCACCAAGGTTGTTTTTCTTGATCATCATCAAGAGCTAAACCAGCCCATTCTTTTAAATCCTTAAAATTAAAAAACTGAGTTTCTGAAATATTTTGCCAAAATTTAGGGGTTCTAAAATCCATATCAACTAATTCTCTTATGTATTTATACATATTTTCTGCTTGATCCCTAGTGATTTTTTTATTTTTTGTTATTCTAGTCCAAGATTTTATAGCATCCCATTGCTTTTGATCAAAGGATTTATTATTACGATTATCTGAATAATACAGTCCCGCATCCTTAGCGCACATTCTTAATTCATTAACAGTTGAACGCACTCTACCAAGAATATACCAAGTTCCCGTCAGTTTACCGAAAGGAACCTCATTAAAATTTAGATACCTTTTTACAAAACCATTTTTGTCTAAATGGTTATAATCTTTTTCTACACTATCTAATATACCTCTTCTAATTATTTGTGAAAAGTGGTGTATAGACTTCCCAAAACGCCTAGTTTTTCTAAGTATAACTTGTCTTCCAGGAAAGTAAGTCGTAAAATATTTTGGGTCTGCACCATTCCATTTATAAATACCTTGGTCATCGTCACCAGCTAGATAAACCCTTTTAACCTTATCTGTCATTTTATAAATAACAGACCATTGCAGTGGAGTAAAATCTTGAGCTTCATCAAGAATTAAGACTTCAAGTGGGGGAAACTCAACCTCATCAATGGCTCGCTCTATCATATCAGTAAAATCAATAAAAGAATCTTTTTTATAGTGCTCATAAGTGTCTATTTTTCTTAAAAAAATATCAAGGTTATCTTTTTTTTAAGATTCCTTTTTGTAAATTAAACGTGGATCTTGCATCATATTTTTAGCTTTATCATAAATTCCTAAAGACCAATCTTTATAAGTAAAACCATCATCCGTTAGTCTTTTATCAGATGTTTTAATTATTTTAGCTTGTAAAGCATAGTCCAACATACAATCTTTAGGGTCAAAAACTTCTTCTTCAAAATATCTCCTACAATATTTATGCAACGTTTTAAATCTTTCGAAATCATCTTCTGTGTATTTAGTAAAATTAGCTAAAGCTCTATCTCTAGCTGTGTTCACGGCTTTATTTGTAAATGAGATAAAAGCAATGTCTTTAGGGTGTACCCCTTTATTAAGATAACCTTTTAAGACTCTTTCTATTAAAGTATATGTTTTTCCTGTACCTGGAGGACCAAATATTTTAATCGTCTTTTTGTGTAGGTTCTTTTGTTTTTGGATCCCTGAATTTATCATGATACTCCTCATCCATTTCGCTTATTTCGTTTTTCTTTAGGTTTTTCTTAATTACTTGATGATTTACAAACTCAGGCATATCAACATACCATACATTTTTTTCACCCTCTTTATAATCCATTCTTTTACAACTCAACATCCTTAAAGCATCTGCGGTAGTGTGAAAGGTTCGTGAGGCGTGTTTCTTGAGAAAACGGTCAAGAGTCAACTTCTTAAAATAACATACATTGGATTTAGAATCCAACACCACATAACCATCTTTTAATTTATCAAATTTATCTTGCTCAATATGTGATTCAAAAAAATCTTTTAACACCATATAGCGCTCTTCTTCAACAGTATCTTTATAAGAGTGATCTGTAGATTCTATAGCTTTTTCAACTATACTTTTCATTAACAATTCAAATGGATCAGGACCTTTTCTTTGTTTAGGTAAGGTTAGCCAATAAACTCTATGTCTAAGTAATCTAACTCTAAAAGATTTTTCATCTTTCATATCTTCTGGAGTAATAGTGATTCTACGGCCTTTAAAATCAAATTCATACCACACACTTTTAGTATCTTGAATGTAGTTAATGTTTTCAAAAGCTTCAACAATCTCCGGCACAGCCTCACCAATACCTAATCTTCTAGTCTTACATAATTCTTTATTACATATTTGGTTATACTCAGGGTGTTTTGGAGGGCACTGAAACTGATAACCTCCTTTATGTACAGATTTAGTTAATTGAGATACCTCTGATTGACCCAAAGGTTTTGAGAACACTTGTCTGTTTCTTTTTTGTGCCAAGTCCTCTAACTGTTGTACAGATAAAGTGCTGTTTTTTTTCATTTCTAAAACAAGAATATTGAATAAAAAATTATTTCTATTACTACCACTCCACCCTTCTTGTATTAGTTTTTGAACACAAGGTGGGTAGTGTTTCCATTCAGATTCTGCCTCATATTCTTGAACTTTAAAATTAAAAAAATCCTTAGGATAAATCATCATATCTTGCGCAAGTTGTAAAAAACGTCCAATCATTACAGGAGTGTTCTTTGCATCAAAAGCAAACTCCATAGAGGCATTCATATTGTGATAAGGCATATTTACAGCTTTATTACATGGGAATATTTCCTGCGCTAAAAAATACTGTTCATTTATTTCAGATAATTTTGCAACGACTTTGTTAACATCAGCCATTTCAGTAAAAAATATAAAAATGTGTAGACCACCCGATTTTGATTTTACAGGAACAAAAGGTAAAGAATATTTTCTGATAATCTCTACATACTTTTTCTCTGAGTAATCTTTATAATTATTAGGGTCAACGTCTATACATCCCCATTTACAAAGACCATCCACTTCTGGTTTTAGGCCTAATCTAATTTTACCTTCAAGATGTTGTTTCCATATATCCTCTGTAACAGATTCATGCACAGTGACATAATTGGCTTGTCTTTTTCCCCTCTCATCGTCCTCTCCCGTAAGAGAGGACTTGAGATAACGGGAGTCATCGCCTTGAAACAACGATAACAATTCCTTATGCATTTACTTAAAAAGGAACTTCTTCAGTAGTAGTTGACTTCTGTTTGTTCATATCTTCAGAAAAATCAACCTTACCAAATATGTCAGATTCTAAAGCACCTTTATAAAAGCCTTTAGTAGCCTCCAAAACTTTAAGGTCTGTTGGTTTATCTAAAAATCTATTAAATTCAACTAACCACCCATACCAACTGTTCTGAGAATTAGACTCTTTAGTTGTTGTAAGTTTATAAACACTTGCCCAAGATGGAGGACAGAAAAAACCATTCTTTCCTTTTATTCTACGAGATTGCATCATAGAATTCCAAAGTTTTGATTTTTTCTTTTGGGTAGATTTCATTGTAATTAATGCGGTTTCAATAGGTTGGAAATCTTTATCAAGTATATAGACAAAGTGATTGCCTGTATCTTCAATATAATTACCATTTTCTAATCTATCTTTACCATCATCACCTCTGTTAGTTTTGTTCATAACAGCTGGGTTCGTATGAATCATAACAGGACGACCTGGACTATCCCCACGATCTCTCCATTCATTAAAGGTGTTGATATATAGACAAGGTACCACGTACACACCATCTTTACCTTTATATAAAGAACCTGTGATCTCGTTGTAAATATCACCTTGTCGTGCTTTTTCATTAAATTTACCATCGCTATCATCCAATACAGGAGAGTTAGCGTATAGTATTTTAAGGATAGGAAGTTTAGTATCACGGGCTGTGATATTTTCTGTTCCTTGTCCTGCAAATTCTTCCAGATTAGAAAGAGATGGAAGACTCTCTTTTTTTGCTGCTACTTCGTTCATGTTTACTCCTTGTTTTTTATCGTAGTCTTGTTTGCAATATATACCCCAAAAAGATCCATAGGCACCTGTTGTCCATTTTGGATTTGTTCTCTAACAAATGCCTTCAATGTCATAGGTTCCACTTTTTGTCTTTGAGATACATTATGTCCTTTACTCTTTAAATCTTCAATAAGAGCCGTAGCCACATTATCTTCAGATTTTGAAAAAAGTAAAGAGACGGTGTTTTTTATTAAGTCACCATATCCATTTTCTCTGAGCCAGCTAAAGGCATCATCGGTTTTGGATGCTGGTATCTTGGCGGCATAAAAAGGTTTTACTTCAACGGTTGACCCGTCTCTAAGTTTTAACATTGTTATGCCACTTTTTTGCATTAAATTAGGTATAAATTGCTCAGATAAACCTTGCTCAGTTTCTTTTAGCGTTTTTAAATGCTCTTCACACTTTGCAATTTTTTCCTGAGTAGCTAATAACCTATTACAAGCATCAGCAATATCAGTTGTCATGCTTGTATCAACCTTAATGTTGGCCGATTCTTTTTCGAGGTCCATAGACTCTCCTTTCTTATATTAAATAATTTTTAAAACTTTTTTGTTGTCAAGTCAAGAAAAAAAGTTAGGATATATTACATATTAATATGACGAAAGCTTCTTTTAACTACAAAACAAAGCCTTTTGAGCACCAAAGACAAGCTCTTATAAAAGGTGCAGATCGTAATAATTTTGCATATTTTATGGAGATGGGTACTGGAAAAACTAAAGTAGCCATAGATAACATGGCTTATTTATTCCAAAAAAATGAAATTAATGTAGTAATTGTGGTGGCTCCAAATTCAGTTTATAGAAATTGGGTTAATGAAATAAACACACATTGTTCTGTTGACACAACCATTGGAATTCATAAGGTAAACAAAAAATTTGAATACAAAGAAGGTAAATTAAACTTTTTTTTAATAAATGTAGAAGCATTTTCTCATTCATCTGGTGTAAAACTTTTATCAAAAGTTGTTGAAAAACATTATGAAAAATTAGGTGTAATTGTTGATGAGGCTACTACTATAAAGAATAGATCAGCCAAACGAACAAAAAATATATGCAAGTTATTCCAAAAATCAACTTACAAACGTATTTTAACAGGCTCTCCAATTACTAAATCTCCTTTAGATCTTTATAGCCAATGTGAGTTCCTAAGTCCAGCAATTTTAGGTTTTACTAATTATTATGTTTTTAGAGCTCGTTATTCAGTAATGAGGCAGATCCAAGTTGGGGGAAATAAAAATTTAATGATACCTCTTTATTATCAGAATTTAGATGAGCTTGAAGAGAAAATAAAAACTTTTTCGTTTAGGGTAAGGAAAAAAGAATGTCTAGACCTTCCTGATAAAATTTATGAAAAAAGGGACATTACCTTAACACAACCACAACAAAAAGCATATGGCGATTTAAAAGAGTATTGTAGAGCTATAATTGAAGATGATATGGCTTCGTACAACAATAAATTAACGGAAATTATAAAATTACAACAAGTTTGTAATGGTTTTATTAAAACGGATGATGGCGAAACCAAGATTTTTTCTAATGCTAAATTGACTGAATTAATGAATATACTTGAAGAAATTGAGGGTAAGGTCATAATTTGGGCTAATTTTGTTCATAACATAGAAGAGATAACTGAAGCTTTAAAAAATAAATACGATCCAATGTCTGTCGTACAAGTGTATGGAGCTGTGTCAGTTGAGGCTAGGAGTTCTGCTGTAGTTAATTTTCAAAAAAACGATAAGGTTAGGTTTTTTGTGGGAAACCCTAGTACAGGAGGATACGGCCTTAATTTAACTGCAGCAAACACAGTGATTTATTTTAGTAATTCTTTTAATCTTGAAGTAAGACAACAATCAGAAGATAGAGCGCATAGAATTGGTCAACAAAAAAGTGTCACCTACATTGATCTAGTAGCAAAAAAGACGATTGATGAATTTGTTTTAAAAAGTTTGAATAACAAACTTAAATTAAGTGCAAAAACTTTAGGTGAAGAAGCTTTAAAATTTTTATAAGACCTTTTTACATAATATTAATTTAGGCCTTAGATTATTGTAGTCCCAAACTCTTTTGCCTGTAAATTTTTCTTCTTTTGTTCCAGCAACTCTTTTACAAGTAAAACCTTTTGTTGTTCCAACATGAACCCATTTATTTTTTAAATAGAGTTCTCCTTTTCTAGGTAATTCTACTAAAGTTTCAAAACCCATAACCTTATCACCATATTTTTTTTCCCAATCATCTATTATTTTTTCTGTGAATTTTTTTAAGACTTCTGTTGTAAAATTTCTTAATGGGTATTGGTTGTTAACCTTTGATATATTATAAAATATATTATTTACAATCGTGTTTAGTTTTTTTAATTCCATCTTTTTTGCTGCTCCTTTTATGTTAAAAAAAACATCTCTAGGCATTAAACCTAAAACAGCAGAACCGCCAACAATATGCCCATAATAATTGTCACCATAAGTAATTGCATAACAAATATTTCTCCCTACAAATCCTTTAGGTTGCGAATAATGGTTCTTCATTAACTCTAAAAGATTAGAGTTAGTTCTTTTTGTGATGCTTAGCTTTATTAAATTTTTCAACTCTCTTAAACCATTTTTCTTCATACTCTGATAACAATTCTTCATTGACCAAAAAACCCTGATACAATAAATCTTTTGTACAAACACAAATTAGGCCTTGTTTAATATCACCAAAGTTTTTTTTGTGAGCTAATGCATAGGCCGCAATTTGATAATAATAATCTTCAATCCACTCTTCTCGTTTTGGTTTATTTGATTGTTTAAAATCAATAATTGTTGGCTTGTCTTTATATACACCAACTAGATCAGAAGAACCAGCCCATAGATTTTCATAATTTAAACTTACTTCAGTACCATATACCTGACTAAATTGATCAAGATTATCAATTATCGTATGCGCCATCATCCTAGGTAGTGTTCCTTTTTCAGATAAGTTAATATAACCAACGCCATTTAAATATTGTTCTAATACATAATGCATTTCAGTACCTCGTGATGAAGCCTGGGCCGTGATTCGTGCAGCTTCTTGGTAGCCTACTCTTTCTCGCCACCTGTCTAAAGATTTCTTTTTTTCAGGGCTCTGGGTACCTGATAAGATAGTCGTAACGGAGGGAACTTTATTATCGCCTACATTATAGGTTCGTCCCGTTTCTTCGTCATTTCTAGTATAAGATTTGTACTGATATTTTTTATTTATTTTAAAGCCAGAAACTTCAAAAGATTTATCTTTTCTTATAAGGTGCATAATATTTTCTATAATCTTTTGGAATAAATACAGGTCGCTGTCCCATAGGTTCAGAATGTGTATAAATTAAATTTCCTTTTTCATTTACTAAATAATTTTCGTCATTTAAATATTCCATCATAGAAAACATACTACAATATAATTTATTTTTTTAAAAGTTGTTTTTGCTTATTTTAGGGAGGTACTAAACCTCATTAGGGGTCTTGAAATTGCACTGACGGGGCTTATTTTGGCTCGTTTTTTCGCCATTTTTAGCGCATAAACAGGTATTTTAATGTTTGGCACACCAATCATTTATTTAGTCAACATAA
>Ga0098048_1001415_pt1 | contig 10571 bp, 9 predicted proteins | sample 13_taG_FD_75052 | JGI IMG/M metagenome (GOLD analysis project Ga0098048, IMG submission 75052) | Marine viral communities from the Subarctic Pacific Ocean - 13_ETSP_OMZ_AT15268 metaG | ecosystem: Environmental > Aquatic > Marine > Oceanic | place: Pacific Ocean | collected 2015-01-16 | reverse complement strand
GTCTTGCATGGCCTACATTTAAAGAATTAGCACGTAACTTAATTGATAGAAAACTTACAGGTCATAATGCTAGAGATGCCATTATACTTTGTAAAGACCTTGCAACGGCAGAGCAATGGAATATGTTCTATCGTAGAATCCTTATTAAAGATTTACGTTGTGGCGTTAGTGAAAAAACAGTAAACAAGGTTGCTAAGAAAATTGGAATGCCACAGTACAGTATTCCTACATTTACTTGTTCACTTGCACACGACTCAGCTAACCATGAAAAGAAAATGGTTGGTAAGAAACAAATTGAAGTTAAACTAGATGGTGTACGTGTACTAACTATTATACGTGGTAACAAAGTAGAAATGTTTAGCCGTAATGGAAAACAGTTTCATAACTTTGATCACATCATTGAAGAAATTAAAGAAGTACTCAAAGACAACCAAGCACCATATGATCTTGTGCTAGACGGAGAAGTAATGAGTGCTAACTTCCAAGACTTAATGAAACAGATACATCGTAAAGAAACTGTTCAAAATAGTGATGCAGTATTACATTTGTTTGATATTTGTCCGTTAGAGGATTTTAAGAGAGGCAAATGGGATAAACCACAGAGCTTTAGAAGTGCGGCAACCAAGGCTTGGGTAGAAAAACACTCAAGCGTTTTAAAGCACGTACAAGCACTTGAGTGGGAGGATGTAGACCTAAGTACTCCTGAAGGCAATAAACGCTTTGTAGAGCTTAATAAGACGGCCGTAGACGGTGGTTATGAAGGTGTTATGATCAAAGATATTGATGCACCCTATGAATGTAAGCGAACTCATGCTTGGTTAAAGGCAAAACCATTTATTGAAATTACACTAAAAGTCGTAGACGTTGAAGAAGGCACTGGACGTAATGAAGGCCGACTTGGTGCCATAATAGTAGAAGGAGAAGACGATGGATACAATTATCACCTTAACTGTGGAAGTGGTTTCACTGACGATCAACGTAGTAGCTTCTGGGCTGACCGTACTAACGTCATTGGTTCTTTAGTAGAAATAAGAGCAGATGCTCGTACTAAATCACAGGATAGTGAAACGTATAGTTTACGTTTTCCACGATTTAAAACGTTTCGTGGGTTTGACTCTGATGAAAAACTTTGATAACACAAGTCATCATTTTTAGTTGACTTTTTATCTTTTTGCTATATAGTTATTGTTACATTAGATTTTTGAAGGAGAGCGTCAGATGGGCATAGGAATAAAAATTCCGAAAAAGAAGAAGCCAGTTAGGCGAGTGTCTAACAAAGGTGGCGAGCCAAACTATGAAGGTGCCGCTGACTTAACCGGCGAACAATATGGCCGACTTAGGACATCAGCAATGGACTTCTATCGTATGGAGTTTAAACCTAGCGATTTTAAACTTTGGGTATTAGCTTACTGCAAAGAAAGTACTAAGTGGAAAGACAAAGTAGACGTTCTTAAGAAACTTCCAGATCACGAATTTCGTTCTTCACTAGGCGGCTCTTGTCGAATGGCTACCAAAGGCTTTCCAGACTTCCATGAAGGATATGCAAAACATTGGCTAGGCCTAGCAGGCACAATGGGTGAGATTAAACCTACTTCAGATTTTATTAACAAGTATCTTAAAGAACTAGAAGTTAAAGCTGATGAAGTTGTTAGCGATCTAAAAGAAAAAGCAGAGATAGAAGCTAAGAAAGAAAAGAAGAAGCCAACTATACAAGAACGTATCTATGCACAAGCATGTTTAATGTCTGAAGAGATTGATATTTGGTTAGACAGTTGGTGTGAAACACAAGAGAAGTTTGATAAGAAAGGCATGGACATTGGTAAGCATCTACGTAAAGTTGGATGTACACAAGCACATGCACGTAAGATTAAAGATTTTTACATTGGTGAAATTGAAGAACTTGATAATGTTGTAAACTTTCCAAGCAAAGCACAACTAGCCAAGATGAACGAATATGACCAAGAAACATATCAACAATACAAAGAAGCATATTCTTGTTACAGTACAAAAGCACTTAAAATAAAACTAGAAGCATTTCGTAACTTAATGGGCTCACTAGAAGTTGTTGTTGAAACTGCTAAAGCTACACGTAAACCACGTAAGCGTATTATAAACAAAGAGAAGCTCGTTGCAAAGTTAAAGTATGCAAAACAAGATGACAAGTTTAATTTAGCAAGTATTAATCCGCAAGAGATTATATATGCTTCAGAGCTTTGGGTGTTTAATGTTAAGACACGTAAGATAGGACGTTACCTTGCACAGAACTTAGATCCAATGCGTCAAGGACGTGAAGGTAGTGGACTTAGTGTAAAAGGTACAACTATTATTGGCTTCAACGAAGAAAAGAGTATACAGAAAACTATACGTAAACCTGAAGAAAAGTTACCAGAAATCAAAGGTGCAGGTACACGTAAACTGAACAAGTTCTTAGACGAAATCAATGCTGTAGACATAAAATTAAATGGTCGTATAAATCCAGACACAGTACTTTTAAAAGTCGTTCAATAAGTTGATCGGATAAATAATAGTATGAACAACAGTGATATTCCAAATAACGACCTATTAGTAATCAAAAATGGCTTGAATCAACTTACACAAGTAATTGAAACTATAGCCAATAGAGACAGCGTTGCACCATCCGTAGAAGGTATGGCTAGCGATTCTATATCCGGAGACCTAGTACATGGTGGTACTATTTCAGCATTTAAGAGTGTTGGCATATACGATCAGGCATCTAAAGTAAGTGTAATAATCAAAGACGACAGACTAGTTGTAGATCATATTGATGCCGTAGAGTTAAAGGGTGATATTAAAGTTGAAAAAGATTTAAACGTTGGTGGTATTATTACTGCACAACGTATTGACGCAGTTGAAATCAACGCTGACGTCAGACTTGAAAGAACAAGTCCTTTAGAGTTTAAGTGTAGCGAAACAGATACACCATACGGAAAAGGATTGATGTGGACAGGGTTTGGTCATACTAGACAATTAGTAATGCAAGCCAATCCAGATCGTATATGGGCTAGTGAGTCATTAGATTTGCACACAGATCAACATTATATGATTGCAAATTCTAGTGTACTAAGTTCAGATACATTAGGCGCAGGTGTTATGCACTCTAGTTTAACTAGTGTAGGTACACTAAGAAATCTAAAAACCGAAGGCAATATGAACATAGATCAGTTCATCTTCTACGATGGAGATGGGATGAGATTAGGGGTTGGCATCGATGCTCCAAACGGACAACTAAGTGTTGCGAGTAATGAAGCAGAATACATCATTGATCCTGGATACGAAAGTATTAAAGCAGGAACATATACTACACACGATTTAGAATTAATCACAGATGATATTACAAGAATCAAACTTAAATCAACGAATAAAATTGAGGTTGGTTCAGATACTGAAACAGTTACAACTTTTAAAGGGAAAGTTGGAATTGGTATTAATAACCCAGACACCGCGTTAAGTGTTGCGTCTCCGATCAAAGTTCAAGGTAAGAAAATAGAATTTGGAGAACACATACCAGACAATGGCATTTACAACAGAGGTGATTTGATATTCAACACACAACCTAGTCCAACAGGATATGTAGGATGGGTTTGTATTAGAGAAGGCACCCCAGGAGAGTGGAAACCCTTTGGTGCTATTGGAGCATAGAAGCGGTGGACATAAAAAGTAAAAAATTCGATAGAGAAGTAACACTATGGGCTTGGTTAGGACGCATTGCTCCTATGACAGCACTACTAGTATTAGCACTAGCAACAACTACAGAATATGACGATTACACAGATGTATTGGTTACAGGCATTGCTGTTACCTTTGGAACTATTGCGTTCTTTTGGTGGTGGTGGGTACTAAGATCCGTAGGCATACTTACTAACCTATTAGATAGTACATCTGAAAGATTTTCAGAAGTTGTTAAAGAACTAAAAGAAATTAGGAAAGATGTAAAAGACCTTCCGGTTAAAAAAACTACTCCTAAGCGTAAGTACGAACGTAAGCCTAAAAGTCAAAGTTAAAACCAAATACTAAACCTTTTGTTTCGCCTTCAAGTGCAGGCATAAGAAACATATTGTTATAGTTTAACCTTACCATTGGTGCAATATCATACTTCCATAAGTATCCTGATACAAGTCCTACATCAATAGATAGTTCTTCTTCTGTATACTTGTTAACTAATGGAAAGTTAACTGCTCCAAATGCACTCAGCTTATCTAGACTGTTATAATAAAGTCCTGAAACTGTTCTTTCTGTTTCACATTTTACGTATGGATGAACTTGATTATAATCTTGTTGTAACCCAATGTGTAAAGACAAGGCAAGTCCTACTGCCAGGCAACTCATGGTCGCGACGTCCGTATTGTATTTTTCATATTATTCCTGTGGTGGTTTATTATCGATAGGTGGAAGTGGTGGAGTGTTTAACGGTTGATACATCTCTGGCATTTCTCCGTTTGGCAAACTTCCGTCGGGCTGTCTAAGTTTTTCTTTATCCTGATCCAAGTGTTAAACTCCCTCTGCCATTATAGTAATCACTCATGCTCATGTTAAGTTCTAATTTCTTCGCATTAAAGTTGTTGTTGCCCAAAGTTAGTAACTCATCAGACTTAAATGTTGCAACAGTATCATTTAGTTGTCCTTGAGTTGCTCCATCATGAACAGTATCAACAACTCCTTGACTGTATCCGTATACTAAGTACTCAGCAACAACTCTAAGTTGTCCTGCTCTGTGATAATTAAACTCAACTGAGTCGCCAACTACTGTAGTTTTAATATATCTGTAATTCTCGCCTGTGTCAAGGGGGTGGTGCCAGAATGCATCATTGTCTGTTTTAATTTTATTCAAACAGTTTGCTTGAGTCATTCCATCATCAAATGTATGTACAAAACTACCTACAAGAGCTTCTGATCCACCTGTCATATTAGTATAATAGTATGTGAGTCGTAGTCTTGATGCATACCCATAATGTTCTCTAAGGTGGTTAGTAAATGTAGGTGCTGTAGCATGTGAGTTAACAAAATTACTACCACTGTCTGCCCAAAGAAGACTCCACAAGCTACTTCTATCTGGAGCAGAACCACTTGCCTTTTGCCATCTGTATAATGCAACATCTGATCCAGTATTATTTGTTATAGTACCATTGAGTACTGACCCACTGTTGGTCATCTGTAGTGAAACATTTTCTGAAGTGCCTGTATAGTTAGGATTACGTGCTACGTTATAACCTGTCGTAGTAGCAAGTAAGTTTGCAACTGTAGTTGCATTATTATTAGACCCAGTGATTACTGATCCTGAACCGTTTGTGAAACCAACGTTGTTTGTCCAAGCTATTTGTCTAAAATTACTAAACGTAGTTAGGAAAGTGCCACTGTCATATGAAGTATCATACAACTGGAAATATATATAATGATAAGTTCCGCCTGCCGCTACTGTTGGTAGTGCATTTATTTGACTTGTAAAATCAATACTGCCACCGGCAGGAATAAGTACACCAGTCTCATTATCTGTAATTTGTCTTTTTGTAGTTACTTTTTGATTTCTACTTCCACCAACATATTCTCCTCCTACATCAGCAAATTGAAACTTAGCTTTTCCGTATAGGTAGTTTACTCTGTTGGCTACATTACCTGGATCTGATATAACATAAACAGGTACAGCAGTTCCGCCTGTTGTGTTATCTGATTTAATATATCCAGCTAGGCTGTTTGCTGAAGCTGAACCTGTATACTGAGAAAGATCAATAGTCATTAAGTTGCCATCAGCTGTACCGTTGTTAGTTACTCCTGTTGTAAGTAAGTTATTATTTCCAGGGTCAGTTGTTGAACTAAAGTATAAATTACTGTTATCCCAAGTTCCAGCAGTCTTTGCCAAAACAATAGTCATGTCATCGTTTAGTGCTATTCCTGTTGAGTATTCTGTACCACTAAACTGTAATTTATTATTGGCGCTGTTAAATTCCATTTCAAATAGTATCCAAGCTGGGCCGCCGTCTGTTACACTAGAGTTAGAAAATTGTCCTCTAAACTCTGACATGGATATAGGATTAGATCCGCCGTACTCTGTTTGTAGATCTGAAAAACTAATTTGACCACTGCTTGGTAAAGCCATTTATCTCTTACCTTTTAAAAATTCTATTTCGTGCTTTAATTCTTTGATTGCTTCTACCAGCAGTCCTACAACTTTGTCGTATTGTACACCTAAGTATCCGTCTTTGTTACTGCGAACAATTTCTGGTAACACTTGCTCTACGTCTTGTGCAATTAGTCCTGTGTCGTTTTTCTTAACAAAGTAACCATCTTCGCCACCGTGTTGTTTCATGTATGCTTCAGTCCAATCAAATGTTACACCATTGAGTTGATTAACTTTGTCTAGTGCATTTGGAATGTTAGAAATGTTTTCTTTAAGTCGTCTGTCTGATGAATAGTATGCTGTGATGTTGTCAGTAGCTCTAATCTCTCCAGTAGTTCCTGAAGCGGCTGTACCAACACCTAATGAATCGTGTTGTACATCATCATCTGTATCAAGTGTTAATAGTTTACGTTGTGAACTTGCACCTGTTACTGTAGATGCCGCTAACAATGTTCTTGCTTGAGCAGGCATAGCAAATGTAGAAGCAGTACCTGATCCTGTAAAATATATTCCTTTGTCTGCCGCAGATGTTAATCCTGCTAATGCGGCTAAGTCTGCATCATATGCTTGTACGTTTACGCCAATGTCTGCATCAACTACCATAGTTGCATCGTAAGCCATTACGTCTGAACCAATGGCAACACCCAATGCTGTTCTAGCATCACTTGCAGATGTGCTACCTGTTCCGCCTTTAGCAACTGGAACTGTTCCTAAACTAATATCACCTGCTGAAGATAATGCAAGTGGACTTGTGGCACTAACTGCTACTGTACCTGTTGCGGCTGGCAATGTAATAGTTACATCGGCAGTACTTGCAGGACCTATTAGTGTTGCTTTATTAGTACCGTTGTTTGTTCCTTCTAAAAACTCAATCTTACCACCTGTTGTAGCAGTAGGAGATAGAGTAGGATCAGTTAACGTTTTGTTTGTTAGTGTTTGCGTTGCCGCAATACCAACAAGTGTTTCGTCACTAACCGCAGTATTAAATTCAGCAAAAGTTCCTGTTACAGTATTATCAGTTAAACTAATTGACTTGTTTGTAAGTGTATCGGTTGTATCTCTACCTACTACAGTTTCATCACTAACTGCGGTATTAAGTTCTGCTATTGTACCTGTTACTGTATTATCAGTTAAACTAATTGACTTGTTTGTAAGTGTGTCTGTTGTATCTCTAGCTACTACACTTTCGTCACTAACGGCTGTATTCAATTCTGCTATGGTTGTCGTTAATGTATTGTTTGCTAAGTTAACACTTTTATTAGTCAACGTATCCGTTGTAGCTTTACCTACGAACGTGTCGTTGCTATCGGGCAATGCCCAACTGTTACTTGCACTAGGTTTAATAGCGGCTATGATTGGTGATGTTAAAGTTTTGTTTGTTAAAGTTTGTGAACCTACAAGTGTTGTTACAGTACTGTCTATTGCCCATTCAATAGAGTCTGTTGCAGGTGTTGTTGTAATATCAATACCTGTTCCGCCTGTTAAGTTTAAAATATCTTGAATGTTGTCAGCAACAACAGGAGCTTCACCTGCTACTTGGATAGTTTTAAATACGTCTTTTGCTCCACCGTAATCAGCAGTAGCAACTCCACCACTGGTGTATGCACTAAATCCTGTGCCGTCAATTGGTGCTGTTAATTGTCTATCTGAATACAAAGCAAATGTAGTACCAGTTAGTACGTCCATGAAGTACTCGTTACCGTTAACGTTGGTCATTCCTACAACATCAACTAGTGTTACTTCTGTACCATCTGTAAATGCGTGAGCGTTAGTTGTTGTAACTACAACAGGGCTGGCCGCTGTGATGTTGCTAATTGATTTACTAACACCACCCACCAGTGCCGCAATAGTCATCTGGTTTGCATTATCTCTAGTAATGGTCATGTTACCACCAGCAACTAAATTAATATCGTTTGAAATATTATTAACGTCAGTTAGTCTAATTGCAGTAGTTGACAATGGAACAGCTAAAGTATATTCAACATCGAACTTAAATGTGTCTGACGATAAGTCTACATTATTCCATGCAACACCATTTCCTCGTATAAAGTTAATACTATCAGTTACATTATCCGCCTCGATAGTCTGCTCAAGAGTCGTTCCATCAGGTGAATAAAGTTTAACATATCTAAAAAAATCGTAATAAGCAGTCATGTTCGTATTTGTTCCTCTTGTATATTGTATTTATTAAATAATGCTATGCTTGTAATTGGCAACGGTGAAACTAGATATAACATTGATTTAGGTCTGTTTAGAGATACTAAAATAGGATGTAATGCCCTGTATAGAGATTATGCAGTGGATCATTTAGTCTGTTGCGACAAGCGAATGGTCAAAGAAGTACTAGAAGCAAACACATTTAAGGGTACTTTATATACCCGTAAAGACTGGTTTGAGGATTTCAAAGGAGTTGAGTGCTTACCCGACTTACCTTACAAAGGTACAGCAAGACCAGATGATCCTTGGCATTGGGGCAGTGGTCCTTTTGCTGTACTAATTGGAGCAAGATTAGCATATGAATGGAAAGAAACAGTTAACCTAGTAGGGTTTGATTTGTACAATGGAAATATTTACAAGGATACTAAGAACTATGCTAAATCAGATGCAAGGCCAGTAGATCCTAGTTATTGGATACACCAGATGAACAAAGTATTTGAACACTTCCCTAGTGTTACGTTCAATTATTACTCTACAGAAAAATGGCCAGATAAGTACTATAACATAAAGAATTTTAATTTAGAGGAACTTAAATGAACTACGAAGCAAAACATCACGATTCGTTTCCTACTTTGGTTACTAGTTTTGATATCGAAGGACACGAGAGTGAGAAGACCTGTGTAGAGATGATCGATGCTTTTAATGAGTATGGACCTGATCACCCGTTAGTTGCAAAAGGAAAAAGTAGTTATCAAAAAGGCGACGAACAGTTTTTAAACGATCATAAACTTATTCCTCTTTGGAAAACTATACAAGAATGTATTGATGTATACACACAGCATCTTGGTGTTGATTATACTCTATTATCAACTAGCTGGTTTAATTCTTTGTTCAATGGTGGCGCAGTTGACGCCCACAGACATGAACGCAGTATTATTAGTGGTGCATACTATCCGTATGTAGACAAAGGTAGTTCACCTATTGTATTTAGAAACCCTAACCAAGTAAACTTTATGAACTATGCACCCTTGGGGTTAACAGACTACAATAGATATGAATTAGAATGTTTTCCTAAAACAGGATTATTAGTTTTGTTTCCAAGTTGGCTAGAACATCGTGTTATTACAAACCAAACAGAAAAAAGATACACAGTTAGTTTTAACACAATTAGACATAGCGACAGAGCCGCATTTATGAACATACGAGATTATAGGATTGACCCGCATGAAAGCACAGATAGTTGATGGACCGTTTAGGAAAGCAAACTATCCTCTCTTTCCTACACTAGTACAAGTTTACAATTTACAAGATAACCCTAGTAACATTGACATAATCAATTACATTGACGAGCAAGAATTATCTGAATGGCCAAAAGACATTGGTGATGGTTCTTCAACTAGTCAAAACGAAATGAACATTCTTGATAACTTTGATATTAAAAAAGATATTGAAAATTGTGTAAACGAATATTGTATTGATGTTGGACTAGACAAATTAGAAATTGGAAAGAGCTGGATTAATATACAAAGACAGAAAGGCTACATTGCTAGGCACAGACACGAACTTAGTATTATTAGTGGAGCATACTATCCATTTGTAGAACCAAACAGTTCACCGTTAGTTTTTGGAAGTCCAATACTAGGACCTAAAATGGGCGAGATACATAACCAAGCTACAGAATATACTGCTAACGAAATGGAATTTGATGTACGTACAGGCTTTCTTGTATTGTTTCCAAGTTGGTTATATCATTATACAATTCCAAACCCTTCATTAAAACGAGTAACCTTAAGTTTCAATACATACCACAAAACACTTGACAAGTAGTAATTTTTAATATATAATATTACACATGTTAGAGGACTTTTATGCGTCGACCCTCTTTAAATACTCCGCCGTTATACTTATAGGAGAAGAATATGGCTTATTATAGCACAAAACATTACGGACACAACATAGGATTATCAGCGGTCTTTAGACAACCTAACGCAGATCATTCGCATTGCCATTTACTACATGGTTACAGTTTAGCATTTACATTTACATTTGGATGTGATAAACTAGATGACAAAAACTGGGCAGTAGACTTTGGTGGATTGAAACCTTTGAAGAAGTGGTTAGAAGATCACTTTGATCACAAGACAGCAATTGATAAAAAAGATCCACACTTAGATAAATTTATGGAACTGCAAGAACTTGACCTAGCTGAAATTGTTGTAATGGATGGTGTAGGTGCAGAGAAGTTTGCCGAACACGCATTTAACTTTGCAGACAAACTTGT
>Ga0098048_1001414_pt1 | contig 10575 bp, 17 predicted proteins | sample 13_taG_FD_75052 | JGI IMG/M metagenome (GOLD analysis project Ga0098048, IMG submission 75052) | Marine viral communities from the Subarctic Pacific Ocean - 13_ETSP_OMZ_AT15268 metaG | ecosystem: Environmental > Aquatic > Marine > Oceanic | place: Pacific Ocean | collected 2015-01-16 | reverse complement strand
CGCGTTCCGACCCGCACGCCTCGCTTCTAGGAGTACCTTTTTTAAGATGATCGACGCATTTCGCTGCATGTTTCAACCTCTCGCATTAGCCCGCTGTATTTGATATGCCATGATCCGATTAAACCGTGCTTGAAATGTGCGCTGCGCTTTACCACTTAATACAAGCTCGTCCATTTCGTCTATTAAATCCTCTCTAAGCCCTAGCTTTGGCACCATCAACTGCCCGTCGCTGCGTCGCTTCCATACGCGCCCCTGTCTGTCCTTAAACGCACCTGCGTAAAATCGCCCGCCTTTGCCTTTCACGCCAAACCGTGTGCTATTACGGCTAGCTGCTGCCTTGCTGCCTGCCCTTGCTGCTTTAACCTGTCCGCCTGCAAACGTGCTAATCGGTACGCCTCGCAAGTGCACCTTGATGCGCCCTTGTAGAGTGCTGAAATTGGCCTTAGTGATTCGTAGCCGCTCGCCAGTTTTAACTAGCTTGCCATTACGCCGAACACTGCTGTATCGATTCCTTACTAACTGCTGACTGATACGCAGATTTTTTGCGACTTCCTTAATAGCTGTGATTTTCACCTTGGTTAGCGTTTCGTTTACGGCTAAACGTGCTGATTTTTGAGCAATGGTTTCTGTACGCCTTTTAGCCTTGTTTAGCTGGGCCGGTTTAAATTTCAATTTTAATGCTAGTGCCATGTCTCAGCCTCTTTACTGTATTCTTGCGGCGGGCTTAGAATATCAAGCAATTTATTGAGTTCTTTTTTTTCGTCGGCTCTTGCCTGCTCTCTTTGGCCTTTTGTGCCTACCGCATCCTGAAAGCCTATCATTCGGCTAGCCGCCATCAGCTTGGATACCTGTTTCATAAACTCGCGCGCTGCCTGTTCATTGTTCACTTTTTAGCATCCTCTCTTGTCACAATAGCCGCATTACACGGTTTACACCACTCGGCGCGGGCACATAATGTGCCGTTGTATGTTCGATAAATCGGTATATTTCGGCGCTGAGTGCGGCAATAGTGCAATGCTGCACGCCTAGCCTCCGGCCATCTTTCGAACTCATGGCGAACTTTTTCGTTTACTTTTACCGTGTAGCACATTTTCTAGCCTCTAAAAATCCAAAATACGCCGCGCTACGTGTATCGGCATTGCTGCGCCCTGTCCAGCCTGTCGCCTTTTCAAAAAACGGCTTATTCTTTGCCCAATTACCGGCTTGCGGCGGGTGCAGCACATAGGGTATCTGTAAATGATCTAGCCATTGCATAAGCTCGAATTGTGCTTGCTGGCACCGGCCGACTGATAGCGCTACCTTAGCGTGTGCCGCCTTGCTTTGCTTGGCATTGCGTGCATAAACAAAGTTTTGTTTGAGCACGTTTTCCATACTAAACAAAACAGGATATTTACCCGCCTCCCTTTTCCACTGCTCTATTAGCTGTGGCGTTGTCTGGCTTTCTAGCGCATACAAAAAGCCGTCAACAAACACCGCTACGCCGTGCGCCCTGCTGTCGGGATCAATTCCAATAACTCTCGGTTTTTTTGTCATATAAAAAGCTATAGCGCTGGCTGTCTTGCGCCGTAGCCGTAAATGGCGCGGCCGTCGCGGGTGTCTAGTAGCGTGCTATCGTCACAAATAACAACCTGTATCCCTCGCCCTCGCAAATAGCCCACCCAATATTCAGCGTTTGGCTGGTCTGACTCCCTCGCTTGCCCTTGCGGGTGCGTATAGTCCGCGCCAAAAACGTAAATAGTTTTTACGCCTATCAAATACGCATAAGCTAGCATCATCGGAAATGAGTTTTTAAGGTAAAGCATTTGATTACCAAATAAGCGCGCTTGCTGGTCGGTTGTATCCACACCTAAATAAACGAGCGTAAAGTCGTCGCCCAAACTATCCCGCAACGGCAAAATCGGGTATTCGTGAAAATCCGCTGTTAATTCCCGCGCATTGCTGGGCAATTGGTGCAACATATCGATAACTGGATCGTCAACCGTGCTCGTCAATATTGGTATGTTTAATCGGTTGATTTGGTCTATATAAATTGGGTCGCGCCGGTACTCGCCTATTAAATCATCCATTACGAAACCAAAGTCGGCAATATTAGTGCGCAATGCTTTGTTAAGACTCCAAACTTCGGTGTATTCGTGTTCGTGCTTATCGATTGGGCTGCGATAGCAACCGCGAACGGCGTGCCATTGCCGCATAGTGTAACCGGCACAAACAATGAATACAGTGCTAGGTACTTGGCCGGTCGGGTGCTTCCATTGGTTTGTCATTTTGTATTTTCCTGCCTGGTATCTCTGGTAATTTATAAAAATCGGGCTGATTTAGCGCAATATCCGCCTCAAGTAGCTGCTGAACCGCTGCCTTTTCCACGTCCCAATAGACTACAAACCGCCGTAGCCGCTTGGTAATATCGGTGCGACACACTAAAAAATAGCCTGCTTTGTATTCTTCGGCTAGCGCTTGCGCGTCTTTTTCGGCCGCCGGTAGCGTGTAGCACTGGCTGCGCGGTATGCCTTGCGCATCGAATACGGTGTATTTCATCGCGTGCGGCTGTTTTCGATTATGCTGGGCGCGTCGCGCGTTTGCTCTTTAAGTATAAAGATTAATTCTTGCCCGACTCGGTAGCTCGGCTCTTTGGTGCGGCCTGTTCGCAATTTGTTGATGGCTTGCGCTGAATACACGCAACCGTTTTTGTTTAACTGCTGCGCTAGCCTGTTATCAGATAGCCCGCTTTGATCGATAAGCGCGGCCCAGTTAATAGCTCTCATGGTTATTTAATCCGTAGTGATTCGGCAGACTTTTCTAGCCGTGCGCCAGGTATCTCGTCGCCAGCTTTTAACGCCTCAGCAATGGCGCGCTTGTCCGGTGTGATCGTGGTTTTTACGTTTAAATAGTCGTCGGGTAACGCCTGCTGGTCGAATACGTTAACAATATTGCGGCCTTTCGCTAAGGTGATCGTGAATAACGGGCACTCAATTTTTTTAATTCCCGACGCGGCCATATTGCGCTTTAAATAATCAACTACCGATTGCTTTTTGTTGTTGATCACGGTTTTTCGAGCGCGTAGCCGCTCAATTTCGGCGTCTATGGCGTCTAGCGTGGTGTCGGTTTTGCGTATGACATTGGAAACAGCCACGGCTTTATCATTAAATGAAAGCTGTATAGCGTCCAGCGTATCGTTTGCGCTGCTAGCGTTGAGCTCGGTGGTCGGGTCGGCAATCGCTTCTAATAGCTCGCGGTATTGACCAGTTATTTCAATTAGACTTTGCGACATTCTTAAACTCCAGTTTTTTCTGTTCGTAGGCTACGGCTATTTGACGCTGTGCGGTTTTGCTGTCTCTCGCGTGCGCCTGTCTGATTAGCGCCTTGTATATGCTTTCAAATTCCTGCATTGACAATGCGCCTTTCATGGTCTCTATGTTAGCGGCTAGTTTTTCGGCGTACTTGTCCGCCTCATCTTTAGCCGCCTGTGCTTTGTCGGTGGCTTTATCAATCGTTTCTCGTGATACCTGCGCTTCTACATAATTTGGATCGTCAAACTGGCCAAGGAACACGTCAGCCGCAAATCCAAGCATTGACAATGCTTTTTTTAGCGCATCGGTCAGTGATTTTTTTGGGGCCTCGCCATCGGTCCGCCAATAGTTGCCTTTGCGCACAAATTGCACGTAAGGGGTATGACCAAACGCTATAACGTATTGATCTCGCTTTTCGTACCATAATTTTATTTGCACGGTATGCCATCGGGCTTGACCTATAACGTTACCCTCGCCGTCTATTTGATCGTGGCCGCCGTCGGTCCTTTCCTCTAAAATATCAAAGCCCCACCCTTTACCCACCGGCCCGAATAACTCTGTAGCTTTTTTAAACATCCAATACGCGCTAATCGCGGTTTGGTCGTTGCCATCTATCCTAGCTGTTTTGGTGGCACTGGGGTCGGTTTCGTCGGCGTGCTGCCAAACGTATAAATTATTGTTTTTACTCATGTTTTGTATCTCCATAGGTGTTCAGGCCGCCCATACTGACCAATAACCGTTTTATCAAGTTTAATAAGTAAGCCCTCGTCGCTAAGTGTAGTCATTGCCCGCCGAACGCTGGTTAAGGGTACAGCGTTCCTGAATAGCTCGCTTTGTACTTGCGAAGGGCTTGCGGCTTTCCTGCTGCACATGAACGCGGCAATCGCTTCATTTTGAGATATGGCTTTTTTTGTGTATTGAATAAGCAAGTCGCCGGCTTGCGACGTTGAATTAAAATACATTACTAGCCGCCCTCTTTTTTGCGGGTGTAAGCAACAAAATCGACAATCTGACCTTTCGTTAGCGTTTCGGCTTGCTGGCCGTTCTTGTCGTATAGGTGAGGCTCGCAAATAAGCGACTCAATATTATTTAAATTTTTGCGAGTGCTGTGGTCTGCTTCAATTTCATTGGCAATCGTTTTAATTAAATCGCTTTGCTTTTCAATATAGTCACATAGTTTGCGCTGGGTTTTTTGTGAGTCTATGTGCTGTTTTTGCAGCCATTTTACGGTTGATTGCAAAGATTTAGCGCGAATTTCTAGCGCTTCAATGCTTTCGCGCTGTGCTTTGATAATTTCTCGATGAAGAAAAAACCGGTTAATGGCAATAAAAAAACGTTTCATACTGTGCCCCTCCTATAGTTGGCTACTTTAATTTAAAGAGTAGCATCATTAAAGGTATGTTTTATATTATTTTGTTATTACTTTATTCCTTTGTGTTCTAAGCTGTAATGGTTGCCGTCGTTAAATCTACCGCCCCATGTGCCGCCGATACTCTCCCAATATTCGCCTAGTAGCCGGTGCGATTCCGTGCTAGTTAAATAGCGGCCATCCTTAAACAAATTAAAATCGACGGCTAACCGTTGCTTGTGGTTGCTTTTGGCGCTGCTGTAGCTTTTTTTTTGGCCGTGCTTGCCGTGTACGCGCGGATCTCGATACGCATCACCGAACGTTAGCTCGTAGCCTAATATATAAGCATGATTGATAAGCTGCGCAATCATCAGCGTAAATCGGCGCTGTTTTTGTCCTAGTGTTTCGGCCATGTCTTTATATAAATGTAAGTATTACATTTTCTGATAGTTCGTCGGTAATACTACGATGTGAAGCAACCACCCCCAATCCAACGGCAGTTTGTTCTGACACACCTAAATTTAAGTAAAATTCTGTATTCGCTGCGACCCCGTTGTTTTCCTCTACTACTATTTCGTAGCTGGTCGATGCGGTTAGCGAAACGGTGCCCGTTTCTTGGCCGCTGCTGCCGCTTTCACTAAAGTTAATTAAATTGCTACCGCCTACTGGCCTAAAACGCAAAATTGCATTGCTGGTTGTGTTTGTCCTTCCTTCAATTCGCGCAAAATAGTCAAACGTACCTCCTACTAATAAGCGAAATGTTTTGGCGACCACTGCGGAACCGCTATTGCTTAAACTGCGGCTTAAAAGAATTGGGATAATCTCACCGCCTGCACTGTCGGCCGCGTCATTATTGGCTATTGCGTTTTTATTGATTCGCGGCGCGCCGGTTGCACCTTCCGCGAGTGCTTTTACGTTCTCTTTGTAAGCCGTCATAAGCGCTTCGTCTACGGGCTTGCCCGCTGTGGTCGCGCTCGCTGCTATGTTTGTCCAAGTAGCCACGTTTTAAACCTCAAATAATTGTGAATGGCTCGTCACCGTTTGGCATTGTGCCGCCCGTTGTTGCTATCCAACTATACGCTGGATTAGCCGCGCGGCCGGTGGTTGTATAGTCGCCGGTGCCGGTCGGGCAAATAAACGCGCCATTGCCCACCGCTGATAAAAACGTTAATGCGGTTACATCGAGCACGGCATCGGCGGGCGTAAAATTCCGACTAGTGATCTGCATCACGCTAGCCTTAGCCGCACCGCTAATGCCTTGGCATAAATCGCTTGCAAGCTCTATCTGGTCGCCAGTTTTGAGTGCCGCTTGGTCGTATTCAATCCGGCCCTTAAATTCTATTGGCACCTGTTTGTAGCGGTTTAATAATCGCGTTGCTTGCTGGCCTGCTATAGCACTGGTATGCACCCACCGACAATAAACGCGCTTAATGGCAGGCTGGCCGTATTGCTCTGGTGCCTCGGCGTCTAAATCAATGCGCGTTTCTCGGTTGTCGAAGTTATTAATCTCGTCAAAGTCGCCTAAATAATCCCGCACGCCGAAGTAAAACGTTGCACGGCTTACCCGCTCTTTGTCTAGTCGCTTAATACTGGCCCGCTCTCCTAGCTGGCTGTCGTCAATGACTGTTAGCGTGCCCGTTTCAGGAACGTTCGCTTGCAATTTAATCTGTGCGGCTTCGTTGTCGTACCAAAGATCGAAACCTGTCTCTAGCGTAATTTGCTCTAATGCTTCTTTAACGCTAATTGGATCGCTAATAATGTTTTTTAAATAGTAGTTGCTGCCCCATGTGTCTACGTGTGCGGACCACTCGCTAAACGGCACGGCGCTGCTATCAATGCCGGCATAGTCCTGCAAAATATCTTTTAATATCTCGTCTAATCGATCGGTCGCACTTCTAAAACCACGGTCAAAACATAGCTGCACGTCGTCGCCGCTGTCGTGCTCTGTCGCGGTGGTGTTGGCATAGCCTCGCCCGCTAGCCGCCACCGTCAACGAATCACCGCTGCGCCCTGTACACAAAATCAATTCATCATTGACCAGGATAATGCCGCTGTCGCCGGTAGCCGCCAAATAGTCGTCACCTTCACCCGCTTGCAATGGTATTGCTCCCGTCGTCGCATTTATTGCCGCTGATAGCGTGCCGGTGCTGGTAGCTGGTATTTCTGATTTTAGCGCGTCCGTTAGACTTAAAATATCTTTGCCTTTGATAGTGACCTGGCCGTTATCATCAGGCCCGACAATCTCATCGATAATAAAATTTAGCGTTTTATCAAAATCGCTAATTGTCGCGTCGCTGCCGTCGCTTGGCGAAAAGCCAAGTTTTAGCCGCATCGCTCGGCCTTTGTAGTATGGGAACCGCGCGAACAGCTTGCCAAAAAACGTGCCACTGGTCGCAATGTTGCGCGTAGCAAAATAGGGGTCTGTTAATACGTCATTGTCGGTAAAATCTAACAGCGTAACCGTTAGCAATTCGCGGCTTGACAGGCCCTTGGCTGGGTTTAGCTTTGTGGGCGCTACGTTAATGCGCTTGATACACGGAAACGCTTCGACGCCTTCTATATGCGCACGGTCGCCCATACTGAAGCGCGCTGTTAATACGTTACCGCTTTCGTCATAATTTGCGGCGTCTTGGCAGTTTGATCGCCCGTTGTAGCATTCTGCGCCTGCTGAACCGCCTGCCGTGCATGGGCTTTGGCCGTAGCTGTGCTTGCACTGACCTAGATCAATTTCAAGTATCGCGTTGTCAAAGCTGCCCGCTATACCTGCGCCCGCTGTAAACGTCACCCGCCTACCCCTTTAACGTTAAAATCGACTGCCATTTTGCAAAGCCCACGATACGCCGCGTTTTGCGCATCTTCTGACCAGCAAAACGCCGCTTCATTTGGATAATTTTCGTATTGTGGCACAAAGAAAAACGGACGCCTCGAGGCGTATTCTAAAAAGGGCGCCCAGGTGCTACGCATTTCTGCCTCGCTTATACCTTGCTGCTTAAATCTAACGGATTGCGGTACGCGGCGCGCAACGCTGCCTAAATACTCGCCGTTGCGGTTTAACTTATTCATGGTTTTATAGTGCTTGAACAATAACGGCGCAAATCCATCGCCTATAGGCTTACCCGTAATTGCCTCGCCGATTGATAAATGTGCAAACTCATGCGAACCGGTGCCATTAATCAAATTAATTCGCCAATAACGGTGCGTGGCCGAACTCGCCGCAAATAAATGCGTGCCGCCCGCCATAAACCCGCCCTCTGCAACGTTTGTATAACTGCTGCCGTCGTCGCTGCCCTGTAATTGAACCGTGACTACGTTATGACCGGCTAAGCCGATAGCGTTAGCGGTTAACGTGTTACCAGAACCAAAATCTAAATTTATGGTTGCCGTGCTGCTTGATGTATCTAACACCGCTTTTGTCGAGAGTCGGCCGTCTACACCTTTTGCAAACGGGCCGCTAGCAGTAAAACCTGTGCCAGTCACCGTAACTGTCGCTAAGTCTAAATCTTGCCCCAATAAGTATGCGGTCATACACCCACCACGCTAATCGATTGCCCTGTAACATCTTCTAGCGCGGGTATTAAATCATCAGCGATAAAATCACGCACGTTTTGCGGGTCCACAAATCCGGCTGTGTTGCCAAAATCAATATTTATAACGTTAGCGCCGCCGCTGCCGCTGTCTAAATTGACGCTATCCTCAATAACGTTGGTTTGTGATACCTGCGACGTTAGCCCGCTGCTGCTACTGCCGGAAGCTGACACGCCACCGCCGCCGTTAAATTGCTGCGAGCGTATGCTTTGAATCTGTGCAGCCGTGGTAGCCGCCGCTGTTGCTGCGAATGCCGCGCCAACTATAGGCCCGCCAATATTGTTGCCGTATCGGTACGCGCCGACTACCGCCGCCTTCGCATTAATTAAAGCCTCGCTGATTGCCGCGATTTTGTTTATATTGAAAAACGTTTTATTGAGCGACGCCGCGCCCGCTGTTAGCTGGCTAAAGGTTTGCACGCCTAACTTGACGCGCTCTTTGCCGGTGGCGCGGTCTAATGCCAGTAATCGCAATTTCCACTGGTTTTCTATGTCGTAAAGTCGGCTTAAATGCTGCTGTGCTAGCGCTTCTTCGCGCTCGTATTGCTCGATTAGCTGGTCGTCGCGGTCAAACTCATCTTCGTTTAAAAAGCCAATTTGCGCCGCTGGAAACGTCGGCCCGCTGCCGTTGTTGGCATTGGTGCCACCGCCTAACGCGACCGAACCACCGCCGCCACCGCCGCCGGTTTCGGCTTCTTTAATAGCCTTGGTTAAGTCTAGTGTTTCTTGCAGTAATAGATTTTTTTCAGCCTGTATATTGTTTAATTGTTCTTCACGGCCTGCTGCATTACGCCCGCCCACGGTGTCCCGTAATGCAATCATTATTTGCAATTCTTGCCGCGCCAACTCGTTTAACCGCTCGCGGACCTGCACCAGCCGCCGCTGATCTTCAACCGCGCGCAATAAGCCAAGCTGTTCTAGCAGTTTTCGTGCGCCGACAATTGCGCCGGTAAACGCATCAGCTAAACGGCTAACAGGCTCCGCTACTGTATTTAGTAACGCATTGCCCACGCCCGCCGCCGCGTTCTTTAGTCGGTCCCATGCGTCGTTTAAGTTTGCGGCTTTGTCGGTTAATTCCTGATCTATAACAACGCCTAATTCGCTTGCCTGCTGGGTTAACGCATCAAAGCTGCCGCTAGTTGCATTGATAGTACGCAATAGGCGGACGCCCTCGCTATCAAATAGCTTAAACGCAAGGCGCACTTGGTCGGCGTTATTATCAACGTCGGCTAGTGCTTTGCTTAATACTTCAAATTGTTGGGCGGGGTCTAGCTGGTTTAAATCCTGCGCGCTGATATTCAGCTCGTCCAATGCTTTGACGGCTTCGCCGGTACCTTGCGCTGCTTCGGCTATTCGTCGGCGTGACCGCTGTAGTGCTTGCGTAAACGTATTAAATTCAACGCCCGTTTGACCGGCAATAAATTTAAGCGCTGATAAGTCTTTTTCGGCAATACCCAGCTGCGTGCTTAATTTGCCAATTTGATCGGCTGACTTAGTGGCTTGAACAGTTAACGCCGTTATTGCTGTGACAGTAGCACCGGCAGCAATCCCAAACGAACGGCCGGCCGTTTTTGCTAGGTCTTGAAAACGTTTATCAACGCGGGCTAAATCGCGGCGCGTGCGGTCGTCTATTCCTAGCTCGTAGTCAATTCTCGGTTTTGCCATGCTCCCGCCTACGTTCTGAAAAGTACCATTGCCAGCCGTGATACTCGTCTACACGCATGTGTTGGACTTGCTCAACGGTCATGTGCAATTCTAATGCGAGCGCAAACATGTTCTTATAGCGCTTGGCTCGCTCTATTAGTTTTTTTCCGCGTCCTCGGCGCTAACCTGCGCTTTTTGCATCGCTAGCGCAATGTCTATTAGTTCCTCGCCGTCGGCGTGCTTCATAAGATCATCTAGTTCATTAGGCGCTACCAAGTGCTTTCCCTCCGCATCTAGCGCGCGCACCTGAAAAGCTCGCGCGGCTTTGCGCATTTGGTTTTGCTCGCTGTCGATCTGTTCTTGCTGATACAACGTTACCGGCCTAAAATAAATCGGCCCAAACGATTTAGTATCAACGCGCTGCAATTCGCTCGCTAAAAAATCGGCTTTTACTTTGTCTACAAAACGCGGCATTTGTAAAACTCCTTTACTGTAATTGATAGTCTAAGCGACGATTGATAGTCTAAGCGACGGTAGCCGTTGTTAAATCGCCATTAATACTCAAAGACGCGCTAAACGTCACCAGCGAATCATTTCCGCCGGATTGCTCTATAGTTGTTACCGTTGCGCCTCCGGTGGTGGTTTCGTAATACGTTGAACCGCTGCCGCTTCCGGCTGGATAAACCTCAACGTGCAATATATTGCCAACGGT
>Ga0098048_1001411_pt1 | contig 10586 bp, 10 predicted proteins | sample 13_taG_FD_75052 | JGI IMG/M metagenome (GOLD analysis project Ga0098048, IMG submission 75052) | Marine viral communities from the Subarctic Pacific Ocean - 13_ETSP_OMZ_AT15268 metaG | ecosystem: Environmental > Aquatic > Marine > Oceanic | place: Pacific Ocean | collected 2015-01-16 | reverse complement strand
TCTTGAGTGCCACCTGCACTAGTTAAAGAGTCGTCTTGGTACTCATATTCGCCATTACTAGATTCTTTGGAAAGATCCACAGGAACTTCGGCTAAAGGGTTAGATCCGTCTCCAATAATAGTTGATTCAGAAGGCGTTGAGCCGTTACTTAATATCCTATAAACTTCGTATTTTGCTACAGGTCCACCTTGACCTGCTTGTGGTGGGTTCCATGAGAGTGTGATTAGTGCCATGCCTATATTCTCCTATTTTTGATATTTAAGTTCAAACGATTGTATTACAACGCCTTGTCTATGCTGTTTGTCGTACCTAAGTTAAACTGTGTCTGCATTCCATCGGTGACCTCTTGTGGGGTAAGACCAAATTTACAGTTTTCATTAATTGTCGCACTTCCAAATGAATTATTTGGGATTTGGTCAACTTGAGAATTGTCAACCGTATAGCCTATATCTCGTAACATACCTGATACAGTCTTAGTTAAATATCTTGTATCCCCTGTGCCATAATGACCTGCAAATATGTCTTTTCTAAAACAAGGCATTGTGATTGCTACACCGGGGTTCAAATAGCAACTAGTTTGTTGGTAGGTTGTAAGATCTGTAATTGTTGGGATCTGCTCTTCGTAAAAACCTTCAAAATTTGACGGTACATTCGGGGTTTCAATGTCGTAAAGATGGTTTTCAAAAATAGGCATACCCATACACCTGTTTACTCCGCTGATTTGCTCAAAGTAAAATCTATAGTCTCTTTCTCCGTAATCCCCATTATACTGTTCGCAATAGTTGTCGGGTATAGGCTTCATGATATCAAAACCAAAAATAAATTTAAATTGATATAAGTCCTCATACTTCACGGTTGTGTTTTCATAATCATACCACTGATTGGTCACGATGCCTGTTTGCGGATCAAGGACAGGGACTAACTCTCTTTTAGGATAAGTTTGACCGCAGTGTTCGTTAAGAAAAGTGTATAAATTAGTATGGTATGAATTAGTATCATACCACCAATTCCCAAGACCTAAGCAATGAAGTAGCTCGTGCATAGCCACGAAATAAAGACTAGGTAGTCCAAAAACAGGGTCTGTTGAGTAGTCTAAAGCACCTATGTCGTTTGTATCAATTCTAACAAACCCTTTTGTAGGTCTAGCAAATTTTACAGGGTATTGACCCCACGCACCTCTAGGACCAACCATACCCTGAGCTACATATTCAGTAATACCTGCACTGCCCCAAGTTCCTCCACTCCCATCAATATCTACTTCTTCGACATTGATTTCAACAGTCATAGTGTTCTGAACAACTCTTTGAATCCTTGCCCCTGCATATTCAAACATCTTTTTTCTATGCTCCCCTACAGTTGTCCCATCCCACGATGATGGAAATGTAAATTCAAACAGTGAGTCTCTTTGAAAGTTTGATATTTGAAAACTTTCAGGTATTGCAGGGCTGTCAGGCGTAATCTTGCCGAATGAAAGATTATTCGGTACTAAAGGAGGGTCGTAGACTACGCTTTTAGGGTCTAGATTCGTTGGTGTGCTTGGCTCGATAAAAGCCTGATTCATGGTAAAAAACCTTGGCTTACTTGGCTCAAGCAACGCTGTACTTTCTAAATTGCTAGGTACATCAGGCGGTCTTATCCACTGAGCATCAAAATTCCGAGGCTGTAATGGTGGATCGGGTGTAAATTGTGAACCTGTTATAGTTGGAGCAAGTGGCAAGTCATGGACTATTTCAGATCTCAAACTTCTTGGCTCACTAGGTGATGCCCTGTCTGAGCTTAAGCCAATCGGCATCCCCGGTGGCAACCCTGACAAAGACTCTTCAAATTCAATAGAACGCATGTACAGCCAATACATTCCTGACTGTGGGTCAAATGTAGCAAATGATTCAGACAGGTTAGTTGGATGCTCTTTTTCCCATTGTCCTTTCGCTTTCCAATTAGCCTGAACAGGGTCGGCATATGCTTTAAAATCTTCAGCCCCTCTCTTTGCTGATTCGTCTTTATAAATTTCACCGTCATGTCCGAGCCAAAAAGGTTGCGTTCCGCCTTCACCACCTACCACCTGTTGATTCACAGATGCAGATAAATTAGTGGATGGGGCTTGTTCAACCCTATAACCTGTCTCAGCCTGATCTGCTTTCGGTGCGTATAAAATATGACAGCCCTTGTCCGTGTGGACTAGGATCTGCTCATTTCTAGAGGACAATGCTGTAATCTTAGTCGCATTACTTCCTAAAATCTGAACCCTACTTAGACTGCCTGAGTATTGGTCAGTCATTTCAGTTGAGTATGGGTCATGTTTATTTGGCTGTGTAATTCCTGACGGTTCAGAAATATAGACAACTAATGGGTCTTCAGGATTTCCTGATGCAAAAATTGTTTTCTTGGGACCTTGTACATAAAATCTACAATTTGGAAATTTTGAAAAGTCCTGATCGTACATGTCTGTACTTGCAACAAATGTAGCCCTAGAGCTAGGGGCTTGTTTGCTGATATAAACTGCTTCGCTCGATCCGTCCCCAAAAGCGTATAACCGATCACCAATCGGAGTTAGGTAGGCTTTTGTTTTTTTAAAGTTCGATGGGACTGCCACATCGTATTGATCTCCGAACGATTCAATCTCTGTGTTCTCAGTAGAAAGTACTGTGATGTCATGTATCTTTCCAAACCTACTAACGGAGATGAATGAATTTCCGATCCCATCATCCATAGCATGGATGTTATTGTCTTCACTAGATGAAATATTCTCTATATCCCCTACCTTCTTCCATATTGGTCCCGATCTTAGCCCACCGGGTCCATGAGGTACACAGCCTTCTACAACACGAAGACTTCCTCGATCTGCGTCATCCCTATGGGTTTCAACGCCTGTGAATGAAGGTATTCTAAAAAATCTCACTTCTTATCTTTACTCTTATCCTTGTATGGAAACAACCGATTGAGTTTTTGCTGTCTTCTCTTGCACGGTTCGCATTGCTTAATTCCTAGAGCGTTAGTTACTTTTTTAACTGTGTCTCCGAGTCCTTTTGATTTTTCTTTGTCTGTCATATGTTTTGAGTAAATTTAAAATTTTCTTCATTATTGCTTGAGCAAGAATTATCAGTGTTCGCCACACTCAGTTCTCTCGTTATTATCGTACCACACTTATCTATAATGACCCTAACCGTTTTATTTTCAGGAACCAAAGCCCACCAATGGCAGTATATTTTAATCTCACTCTGAGTGTCTTTAGGTAGGCACACATAGTGTACCTCTCTTTCCTCTTGCCCTGTGTCATCCCCTGTTTCAAAAAACGGATTATTCCCATTATTGCAATTGAACCCTGAGCTTGCACCGTTGTACACAACAGAGGTATCTAAATCAGCACCTTGTGCATCCCACTCAAATGTTATCTTGCATATGTCTGAACAAACACCGCAATCAAACTCGATAGGAGGGCAAACACAGCAACCTTTAATCCTAGCTGTCATTGTTTCTAAACGCTACTTGTATTGTTGAAGACTCACCGTTTTCGCATATTTCTATATCCTTCCAAGACAGGTCGCCCGAACCACCACAAGGCAGAGTCATCTTAAAGGTCATTGGAATTGAATCTGCCTGTGATTCTTCAGGGGTTTCCTGAACTAGTAGACCACATTTAAACTGTAATTTATTTTTCTTTGGATACATAGACACTGTAATTTCCTGTGTGCCTGTTGAATCACACGCTCTAGTCACCTCAGCAGTCGTACTGTTTGCCCAAAAACCATCTACTACATTTATTTCAGTTGATGTAGGACAACCCTCAGCATCACCGAGCATAGGAATAAATGCTTTTTTATTCTCGATAGCTGAAATACCATTGATTGTCGACTGAGTGAAATCTGTTGGCAGGGTTAAATTTCCAACACTTACTTGAGGAATGTCGACAGGGTCAACATCTTGAATATCTAATAAATCTGCTTCGTTTTCTTCTATAAGAGCACCTTCGACCAATGTGGCTAGTCCAAAAGTAGTGCCACCGCCACCGCCACCGCCACCATCTGATGAAAGGTTTCCGCATTTATCCGATGAGATTGTGGCAGTACTTACAGTTATTGTACCTGTTTGCGATGTGTATTCTTTAGTCTCTAGTTTTTTAGGCAGTATAATAACTTTTTTCTGCTCAGTTGGTTTAGCCTTAATCTTGTGTAGCTTTTTCTCTAGCTCGGTCTTTTTAAGATTTAATTTTATGCCACAGCCATTATCACATGTGGTAATATCGGAGTCATCAAAAGCTAAAAAACTAGCACTATTTTCAACAGTAGCATTAGCATCCTCAACGATTGTGAAGTCAGAAAGTCCTGAATTAAAAGTCATTTCATCAGGTGGATTTGGTGCGTCATCAGGTGTAAACATTTTAGTCAACTGCATGATGGGACCTGCTCCACCACTTGTACTTGCTAGGGCTGTGGACACAGCGATTGAACTTGGTGTGCCAACGCATCCATCGCCATCACCGTCTCCTCCGTCATCGCCCTCTCCATTTCCACATCCACCCCAAACTATAAATTGTTTATAGGGCTCATCGTTTTCTTTTTCAGTACCTGCAACACCCATCGGATCTGCGTCCTGAAAACCTGCATCACCACCACCTTTGCCACGATCAATTTTTGCACAAAGAGCATACCAAGGGCAGTCTCCACCAATGACTAAAACATCACCGTGTGCTACTTGGTGTTCATTAGGCTCGTCTTCAGCTCTTAGCTCCGAAAACTCTACAAACGCATCTCTTGCATCGCCTAAAGAAACTATTGTTTCAGGGTCGGTATCCTCCAACCAATGGACAATAATTTGCCTAGACTCGTTTCCACGATCAAAAAATTCAATAGTCTCAAGACGAGAAATGTCGCCTTTAGCCTCATCTACTTCACTTAATGCTTCTTGAAGTTCAGATTCAATTCGGTCAATGTTACTTTGAATCTGTTCAAGTTTTTCAGCAGTAAGATCGCCACCAAAGTCGGTCATGATATGAACACTGTTTTAATCTTCCAAATCCTAGTATTCCCATGAGAAAATATAGGAGCAATAGAAGACCCACCTGTGGATGAATAGTTGCTAGAGCTGTCGTAATAATGAGTCCAATCCATACGACCACCTGTTCTCATAATCGGCTGTCCTTGGTACATTGGATATGGGTCGTCCTTTTTATGGACATAGTTAAAAATGTAAGATTTAGCAGTCCCTTCAGCTACTTTAATGTCGCCTTGGTCAGCGATTTCATCAGCTTCACTATAGTTACCGTCTCCACTAGGCTTTGGACTACCTGCTTTAACACCTGTTCCTGAGCTAGGAAATTTTATGCCATCCGTAGTATCTATTTTTTTCCATGTGTTAGGAAGAGCCTGTCGGAAACTAGCAATTTTATTGTTTCCATCAATGCCTACGAAGTGAAAGTCCATAGACACAGCAGGTCCCAAAGTTGCACCCCCTCCATTAAAAAAGGATGATAGTTCTTTGCCCGGATCTGAGCCGACAACAAATGAAATATATGTCTTGTAAACGACCTGAGAAGTTCCGCCTTTTGCACTCTTACCGAGCCTTAAAACTTTCACACCGTTGCTATCAAAATCAAATAAAGACGGAGGTGCAGAACTGCCCGGATTTGACTTCTTACCCTCGTGGCTAGTCCAATAGTCTGTGACAGGTGCGACCCATGAAATTGACCATACATCCACGCCCGGATTTGATGTGTCAACTGTTGCGGATGCTCTGACCCAACCTGCCGTAAGAAAGCCTATCGCCCTAGCGTGGCTCAATGCATCAGATAAACTTGCATGTGGTTCGTTATTTATACTTACAGAATTCGCTACAGACACTCCGTTAAGTTCGACCATTGGTTGCTTCAGTCCTTCAGGTGTATTACCTGCATTACCAAACACATTATACCCAAGCGTCCCCGGTTCTGTAGACTTAATAACTTCAGGTAAATAGTCCCACGGATCAATATTTGATATATTAGAATTGTGTGGATGAGTAGCCCACTCAATCGCTCCATAGCCTTTTGAGTGTTGGGCTCTTAAAACTGTGTATTTTCTTTGTAGCTTTTTAAGATCGCCACTTTCAGAAACACTTTCCGAATGCCAAGTGTCACGGATCTCAACATAGTCTCTATTAAGAACTGCTTTTTCTATAGAACTCGAAGGTTCAATAGCTTGATTGACTAATACATAGTCGTCTCCAAATTCATCGTCAGGCGTTCCGACGGCTAAAAATAATGGGTTTTGAGGGTCTTCTATCCCTTGCTTTGATGCTCGTGGTCCTTGAACCACATACTTCCTAGCTAATCTATTAAAACCAAGGCTAGAATCCTTGGTTACTTTTGGACGACCAACTAAACGAATTGTTAAGTCCTTAGCCATTAGTACCCCGGTCTAGTTACAAATCTAAGCGATCCTTTATGTCGTTGAGGTGTGATTAGATTTCTTAATCTTTTCTTAGCTTCCTTTGACGCACGATCAATAACTTCTTTATTATCACCATTATACCTTGGGTCTGAAAGTAGCTTACCCTGTGCGATTGGGAATAGTATATCCCATACCATGTCCCCCGGCAATCTAGGCTCATCTGTGTCAGCAGATAGTTCGGTAGGTACGATATTGGCATATAGCTCAACGCTATATGCCTTGTCAGGTACAGGATACAAATAGAGTCTAGGTACGACTTTATTATCTGTCCCTTGATCTCTACTGTCTACATAATACCAAATTGGTCTGCCTTTATCAGGCTCGTTTTCTTTATAGTGCGGAAAATTTAATCCCCGACCTGACGGAGACCTAAAATCCCAAGCAAATAAACTTCTTACTCTTATCTCAGCTTCAGGACCTGTCATTGGCGACAAAGGACCCTCGCCAACAAGCTCAGGTATTTTATCCACAGAAATGACTTCAGGTGACAGGTCTGCACCTGCCTGATCTTTTTCATAACTAAGTGTAAACGCTTTTTCCGCCCACATCGGTCGTGAACCGTCTATCGGGGCGTAGCATTCTCGGTAGGCTTGGTTCAAATAAATAGCCAACCTTTCTTGATCGACAGGTGGTAAATCAGAAACAGAGTCAGCACCTAGCATAGTAGATAGCTGATCCTTTAAGGACAGAAAATTTATAGCCATGCTATAACAATACTATGCCGTGGCTAATTCCTCTATCGATTGCAAATCTGTATCTGCCTTCTTCTTTTTAGACACCTTTTTAACAGGGTTTTTTGTATTCTGTCTAATAATACCTTCTTTAACAAAATGATGGTCAGGCTCTTCCTTTTCCTCTAAATATACAGAAAAATACATATTATTGTATATTTTACCCATAGTCCTAAAGATGTCATCGACTTCTTTTTGGTTTTTAGGTTCATACGCAAAATGCCTAATCGATCTATCCCATACAAAGTTGTACCTGAGCTGAGACATTCCTTTAACTCTAATGTTAGGCGTTGAGCCCATTTGATTCGATTTTCCTAATAATATGATTTTCATGATATAAAAAATAGCCTTCCCCTGCGGAGCAGAGGAAGGCTATGTTAAGGGTTAATTAACAGAGAAAAAAAACATTAAGCATTCACTAATGTTAAGCCCGGAACCTGACGAACAACTTCGATGAGTTGAACAGCAGGTACACGACCACGAGTGTCATGACGAGCACCCATTCCGTAAACGGATTGGACACCGACAGCGCTCAAGTGTGCTTCGTTTCCGCTGTTGGAAAAGTCATCATAATGAAAGATTTGTTCACCATAGATTTTTCCTTTAGCGAAGTACATTGCGTCTTTACCCATTGCCAATGCATAACCGATTGGAGTACCAACAGCGTTTGCCTGAACAAACATAGCACCTGCGTTAAAAGCATCTCCGCTTTTAATTTTTGTGTCAGTTGAGTTGAACACAGCGTCACTCTCACGAGTAAGTTTAGCTTGTCCAAACTGTGCTAGACCGTTTGATGAAGGGTCGACTATGTCTGAATTACTGTAAGAATACAGTGCAACACTTCCGTCAGTATCAATACCGAGAATGAAGTATGCTCCATTGTCGTTAGCACCTAATGCTTCTCCACCGCCACCGGGAAGATCGATAGAAGCACCACGGAAGTTTGCCAAGTAGTCTCCATCTCCTCCACCAATAGTAACAGTGTTGTCACCTGCATCAGCGATTGCGTCGAAAGCATAGAAGGTTGGAAGTAATGGTGATCCTTGACGACCACGAGCTGTGTCAATCAACACATTGTGATTAGCAATGATGTTGTTGTCCCATTTTGCATAAGAACCATTGTACAACTTGTTGTTCTCACCTCTAGCGTCAGCTTGAGTGATTGCTTCCAAGTAGTCAGGATCTGAACGAAGTGGGCGTAAGCAAGCGTCAGGAGCAAAGAACAAGTAACCGGGGATGTCTTGGTTAACATCTCCACCTGTGTTCATTGGCTCAGCACCGTTAGCGATAAGAGCTTGTTTTGCTTCTTGAATGATGTCGGTTGATAGACCGTCAACATATTTAAGAGCTCCACTTGCCCCTGTTCCGTAACCACTGATGAAGTTAGATCCGACAGTATTGTTCAAGCAGATCTGACGCAAAGCGTACTGAATCTGATCCTGTTCGGTTCTAGCCATCCACTCAGACATAACTTCAGCAGAAAGCTGATCGATAGTTTTGCCTGTGAATCTCATGAGTTTAAGAACTTGAGTCCAAGCAACAGCATGACGAACTAAGTCGACTTCAATGCTGAATGTTCCGAAATCAAGAGTATCAGTTGAGTTCTTAAGAATTGCTTCTCCACGAACGCCTTGTCCTCTGATAGGGGCAACAGTAGTGAATGTTACTTTGTCTGATCCACCTGCTGACAGGTCACGCTTTTCAGTGATTGGTTTACCACTTCCTTCTCCGCCAATAAATTTAGAGAAAACATTTTGCTCTCTTGCATCTCTTGATACGAGCTCAGACCAAAGTCTTGAACGCAAATCAGAATTAGCATCTCCTTTAAGAAGATCAGCGTATGATGTGGTATTAGTGCGAATATCAATGTTAGTCGCACCGTCGCTTTTAATAGGGTCATGTGGGGATAGTGTACTCCCGAAGTTTTTAGTAGCCATTTTATTTAGTAATTAGAGTTTTTTAATTTTGCATCTAACTATCGCAGTGGCTGAGCCCCTCCTGAACTGCCTAATAGACTATAAATATCTTTTTTATCCATGTTCGGAAGCTGAGAGATCAAACCATCTGCTGTAGCAGGTGCGTTTACAGGTTGTGTAGTTTGTCCTGTCGTCAACACCTTAGCCTGATTACCCATCTGAGGTTGAACCTGTGGTTGTGGCTGAGCTTGTGGCTGTGGCTGAACCTGCGGTTGTACCTGCTGTTGTGCATTCGGACTAACGCCTTTGATTACCGCAAATTCATTTGCCATAATCTCACACCATCGTGGTGACGAAAAGATAACTGCATAGTCAGGGTTTTGCTCAGATTCTGACAAAAAGTGGTCAAATTCTTTGCGGTAAACAGATTCTTTGTTATCCAATTCAGGATACATTTCAACTGCTCTTCCCCGACTCTCCAACGCCTTTTGCCGTTGGGTTTCTTCAGCTTGATACTGTTGATTCTCCAAATCACGCTGTTGCTGACCCTCCAACTTATTGATTTCTAATTCCTTTCGGAAAACATCACGCTGAAGTTTCAATGCTAAAGCCGTGTCCAATTCTTCATTAGCCTCATTTATTTTTGATTCTAACTCAGTAACCTCATTCTTTATTGCCTGTATGTTGTCTTCATAAGTTGGGGAGTTATCCACCACCTCTTGTTGAGCGACAGGCTCAGGTTGAGTATTTTGCAAATTTGTTCCGTATATAATACTAGACGCATCTGCAAAACTGCCCTCAAAACCTGATGATCGGTACAGATCAATGACCTGCTGATCTCTCTGATTTCTCGGACGGACTCGTCTTTTAGCTAAGCGTTCTTCTTCTGATTCTTCAGAATCTAGCTCTTGAATTTCGGTTTCTTCAGGCTCTTCACTAACTTCGCCTGTCGGCTCAGTAGCGATTTGCTCTTCAGTCTCCGTAATCTCGGAGTCTTGGACATTGCTGTCTTCGACTTCGGTCGTTCCCAATGCATTCCGAAGGTCGTCGGTTGACACATCCGAAATATTTAAGTCTGTTTGAGGGGATTCAACCGCCTCAGTTGTTTCTTCCATGCCTGTACTATACTAATGTTATACAGGCAAAAAAAGCGGTTGTATTTTAATACGCAGTTCCGTAGCCGTAAATACCCTTTGGTTTAGAGGCTAAACACTTACCTGCCTTTGCACACTTCGCTTTGTCCTTGCATTTTTTACAAGGGGAGAATTTCTTAGTTTTTTCTTTCTTCATTTTTATAGAATCTTATTAGTTTCCAAATCATGTAACTACAGGTCAGTAAACCTGCAATTAGACCGATTAAATCGTTCCACTGTCCAAGTGTAAAAGACAGCCCTGTCCCAATCATCCCGATAACAGGTGTTGAGTCACTCATGAGACCACCTCCAATATTACATAAACTACAACGACTGCACCTAGTGCAAATACCGCTTTACCTTTGGTATCAAGTGTATGAT
>Ga0098048_1001404_pt1 | contig 10607 bp, 11 predicted proteins | sample 13_taG_FD_75052 | JGI IMG/M metagenome (GOLD analysis project Ga0098048, IMG submission 75052) | Marine viral communities from the Subarctic Pacific Ocean - 13_ETSP_OMZ_AT15268 metaG | ecosystem: Environmental > Aquatic > Marine > Oceanic | place: Pacific Ocean | collected 2015-01-16 | reverse complement strand
GCAAGAGTTAATTGATTGGGTTAAATCTTGCGATAAGTTGCAAATGGGAGAACTTTATAGCGAAATGAAAAGAATGAAAAGGGGGTGGGAATAATGCCAAATAAACATTTTTGCCAAGGACCAAGATGTCATGAACGAGTTACAACAGATAGGTTTTTAAAATCGCGTGGAGTAATTCGTGGACGATATGCATACTTAGAAATGGATTATCAAAACCACCCAAATGGTTATTATGATAATAGAAGAAGTAAATATTTTTGTAGTACTGCGTGTGAGAGCGAGTGGTTAAATAATCATATGGAAAACATCGAGCAAGGTCGACCGATTGAGTTCATCAGACAAAGACGGGAAACGGGTGGCTATGCTAAAGTTAAGAATGAAGAAAGTAGGTGGGGTCCAGAATATTCTATTCAAAGGGTTGACAATCCTAGTTAAATAAACTAGGATAATCCTATTAACAAAGAAAGGTATAATATGAAAAAAACAATTAAAAAAGAGTTCTTACCAGGTGGCGCAAAGCGTCAAGAGATGTTGGACAAAGTTCCAGAATATCTTTTAACGCCAGGGCTACAATCTCACAAACACATGTTTTGTATTGATGTGCTTAAGATGACAGAAACAGAATATCTTGAGGCACTTAACAAAGCTACAAACGGTGGCATCGAGGAGGCTGTATGGAACTAAAGATTATAGAAAACACTAAAGATGAGCCGACGCTAGAGTCGGCTCAAAAGTTTGTTGGTGGATATGTTGAAGGCATCTCATTCCCTAACGGTGATTATCTTATAGTAAATGAAGAGGGCAAGCTTAGAGGTTTAGAACTTAACGAGACTGCAACTAAGTTATGGCGTGAGACATTTACAAAAGATAAGTATGCATTTGGTTATGATGACTGGGTCAGTGGTCCGGCTATCTTAATCAAAAAACAAGCGCTCAAACGTTGGGCGTAACCTTTCTATCTGGTACCTCTGTCAACGATAGAGGTACCAGGCCTCTTTTAAAATTTGCAATTTTTTATATTAGTTAATCACCTTTTGTAAAAAAGGGGTCCCAATATTTGACATATATGCTAAGTTTTATACATTGATATCCATGAAATACTTTACAAAACGTTTATGAACCTAGACAAAGAAAAATTAAAAAAATTTGAAAAGTTGCCACCTGATGTAAAAAGACAATTAGCTCTTTATATGAACAAGTGGAAAGAGAAGAAAAAGGAGTCTCAGATAAGAGATGACTTCATGGCATTTGTAAAACATGTATGGCCTGATTTTATAGAAGGTTCTCATCACAAAAAGGTAGCACAAAAATTTAATGATATAGCAAGTGGAAAGATTAAACGTGTTATAATCAATATGGCACCTAGACATACAAAGTCTGAGTTTGCATCATACCTATTACCTGCTTGGATGGTAGGTCGTAATCCTAAATTAAAAATTATTCAATCTACAAACACAACTGAATTATCTGTAAGGTTTGGTCGTAAAGCAAAACAACTTATGGATTCACCTGAGTACAAAGAAGTATTTCAAACAAGACTTAAAGAAGATTCTCAAGCTGCTGGTAAATGGGAAACACAACAAGGTGGTGAATATTATGCTGCCGGTGTTGGATCAGCGATTACAGGTCGTGGTGCTGATCTATTAATTATTGATGACCCACATACTGAACAAGATGCAATGAATGCACAAGCATTGGAAAGAACTTATGAATGGTATACATCTGGTCCACGTCAACGTCTTCAACCAGGTGGAACAATTGTAATTGTAATGACACGATGGAATCAAAAAGATTTGGCGGGTAGATTAATCTCTGCACAAAAAGAACCTAAAGCAGATCAATGGGAAGTTATAGAATTTCCTGCCATCATGCCAAGCGGTGAGCCTCTGTGGCCTGAATATTGGAACATAAAAGATTTAGAAGGAGTCAAAGCATCTATCCCCCTTTCAAAATGGAATGCACAGTACATGCAGAATCCAACCGGAGAAGAAGGAGCTTTGATCAAAAGAGAATGGTGGCAAGATTGGGAAGGAGATTTACCACCACTAGAACATGTTATACAATCTTACGATACAGCGTTTATGAAAAAATCCACCGCTGACTTTTCAGCGATAACAACATGGGGAGTCTTTACACCCAGTGAAGATAGTGGTCCTTGTTTGATATTAGTTGATTCCTTAAAAGGTAGATACGAGTTTCCTGAATTACGTAGAATTGCTATGGATCAATACGGATACTGGAATCCTGAGACAGTAATTATTGAATCTAAAGCCTCTGGGCTGCCTCTGACATATGAACTTAGAAAAATGGGAATCCCAGTTATTAACTTTACACCAAGCAAAGGAAATGATAAACATACAAGAGTGAACAGTGTTTCTCCACTGTTTGAGTCAGGACGTATTTATGCGCCTAAAGAAATGGAGTTTGCACAGGAAGTCATTGAAGAATGTGCTGCATTTCCATATGGAGACCATGATGACTTGGTTGACTCTATGACTCAAGCTGTGATGAGATTCAGACAAGGTGGACTTATCGAACACCCTGAAGACTATCAGGACGAGGAGCTACCTCAAAAACAAAGGACTTATTATTAATGAACCCAAACGCAATAATAAAATTTTTACAATCACTTAGACGTCTAGCTGAATCAGGCGTGGTTAAATCTGCAGATGAAGCGATGGATTTTGCAAAAAGAGAGTTTGGTGAAGTTTCAGATTTATTAAAAAGACAGATTGAACAAGTATTTAGAAAACCTCAAGGCGGTATTACTTCAATTAAAAAACCTAAAGAAGGCGAAGTTATCGAAGCTGTATTTAAACCCGGTGTAGACAAAAGAGGTAAGAGAGTAGAAGAGTCACCGAGTCAGGCATCAGGAATTATGCAAAGACTAGAAAAACAAAAAGACGATCTTTTCAATATGTTAAAAAATAATCCATACAGATCAGGTGGGCCATTAGATCCTAAAATGGGACTTGTTAGAACTGCAGCAAGACAAGTTTTACAAAAACTAGCTAGAGAAGGTAAAATTAATATTGCAGATGAAAGAGAAGCAAAAGCAATTATAGAAGGTTATCAAGGTGGTGTTGATCCAATAGAAGTATTTAAGAAAACTTTTGGTCAAGACACATTAAATGATCTTTCTAGCCTTGGTGATGAGTTGATTGAAATAGAAAACAGAGGTGGATCATTTACAGAAATTACGAAGATTTTAGATGACGAAGGATTCTTTGATTTAAAACAACCTAAAAATCCACCGCAAGGAATGACTGACGATGAGTTAGAAAAAATGCTAAGAGATGATAAAGAAGAAAAAATTTTAAAAGATTTTGATCCAGAAGATAGAGATCCAAACGCAATGGGTGGAATAATGAGAGCTAACTATAAAATTGGATCTGGAATCAGATTAGCTAAGTTCTTAGCATCTAAAGGTAAAGATTTAAAAGAAGAAATTAAAAAAGCTGTTGATAATATTTTTGAATCAGGTGATTCTAAATATGATGCTGACGCTGCACTTGATTCGATGCTTGAAGAATTAGGTGTTGACAGAGAGCTGTTTGATCAAAAAGATATTATCAATGCTTATGGTGAAGCTTATGGCATGATTACAAAAAAAAGAGGATTAGGTGGTAAAGTCCCTGGAGGCCAGACACCTGGATCAAAACCAATAAAACAAGGAGATGAAATTACTTCTGAAAATTTTGGAGATTCACAATTTGCACCAGATACATCAGAGCTAGAAAGAGCAAGAGAACTTACTCCTAAAATGGTAGAACGACTTGAACTTAAACAAAAATATCCGGGTATTGATGATGATTTATTAGATAACATTATTGCAGATCCAGATCCACAGCATAAAGCACAAGTTCTAGCAACATTAGATCAAACTTTTAAATTAATGGAAACAGGTAAAGGTCCAGACGAAATTATAGACATTCTTGAACAAGGTAAGAAAACTAGAAAAGATAACGCCGAAGGTGGTCTAAATTATTTGATGGGGATGTAATGAAGATAGGCGAATATGAACAGATGATGGCCTATCTGACTCGTCCAGGTTTCAATGGCGGCAGCGGTAAAAAACCAACTACAGTAGAAGAATTAAAAAAATCAGGTCAGATTGTAACTGGTGATAAATACAAACCAAGTAATCCAAAATTAATTAAAGCAATCAGAGATTTCGAACTTAGAAATCCTAGAAAAAATAAATCTGAAGGTGGCTCCATGGTGCCTGAACCAAAACCCCTTACAGAAGAAATTTTTAAAGAAAATGCAGATCGTTTTATAAAAGGAGCACTAGGTGGTTTTCCAAAAGATGAGATGATCACAAAGCTCCAAGAACAACTAGACAAGGTTCAGGAATCAGGGACCTTTAGTAAAGAACAAGCAATTAATTTTATTAACGAAAGAACTAAACAACTAAGAGAATTTATAAAACAAAATCCTGGTGAGACTTTACCAGGACTAGAGACTAGAGAAGGGTTTAAATTTGGAACAGAACCAGATACCATAAAAGAAATAAAAGACCTTTTAGATGATGGAAAAACTATAAATGAGGTAGCTGAGTTCTTTAAAGTCAGCAGATCAACTATGAAAAGAGCTATGGCTGATGCAGGAATTAAATTAGTTGATCAAGCAGCTACGACTGAAGAACTAACAAATATCTACAATACTTTAAAAACAGAATTAGGTAGAGATCCAACTATGACAGAAATGGTTAATGAGTCAGGTCGACCGATAAAAACAATTAAACGTAATATAGGTGATTTTACTTTTTCTGAAGGAAGATCTCTTGAGGGCGCTGGACAAAAAGGACTTGATGCAGCTAGAGAATATTTTAAAACTAGAAAAATAGATAAACCAACTCATAGCACGATGGATGGAGGAATGGTAAGGTTTCCAAATCCTGAAATGGAACAAGAATATATAGATGATTTAGTTGAAATATTTTCAAAACCCAAAGCTGCTAGAACAAATGAATTTTTAGCAAAAAAATATAATATTTCTTTAGACTCTGTTGAAAAAATTAATAGTGTTTTTATAAGAGATATGAATTTACAACACCCTCCGGCTGATTCAGCGGCGACTAATAAAAAAAGATTAGACAGGGTAGAAAAAGTTACTGGACCACAATTTAAATACCAAAAAGGAACTCCAGAGTACCCCTTTCATCACATAAAACAAATAGGTGGAGAAGTACCTCTTACAAAAAATGATGTTGCATTTATCAGTAAAGCTATGAACTCTAAGTTATCTCCATACAATAAAAAATTAAACAACATAGCAGATGAAATAAGTGATACCATTACGGCATCATTTAAAGCAATGGAAAATAAAAATGAAGGAGAAGCTTTAGATCTTTTAAAAAAAGTTGATGTATTAAACAAAGAGGCGGAAAGCATTGTAAATGAAGCAGTAGAAACATTACCTAAAAAATACAAACCCTATATTGGTTTTAATAAATTCTATGCAAGAACAAATGAATATGGTTTTCCTTTAGATGATAAAGTTAGAGTAGAACCTATAGGTGGTGGACAGCAAGCAGGTGAAATTGAAAAACCTTTGACTAAATATGATGAAAAAGAAGCTATTGATTTTAAAAGAAGGTTAGAATCAAAGTTACGTAAAAAAATAGGGAGTAAATCTCGTAAAAAAATAGGAAGTAAATCTCAAAAAGGATTCATAGATCCTAAATTATTAGGTGCAGATAAATTAGCTAAAGCAATTACACTATATGGACCTGCAGCAGGTAAAATAGCACAAACAACTTTAAAAGGTGCAGGATCAGTTTTTCCTGTTGAAGGATTATTCATGGGTGACATGCAACAACGAGGTCTCTCTCCAAAAGAAATGGCATTAGACATTGGTACAGTAGGTATAGGTACAATTTTTAAAGACATAAAAGAAAAAGCGGACTACGTAAAATCAAAAGGGTTAGGTGATGAATTACAAAGTGCACTTAGAAAACAAACGGTAGCTCAACAAGCTAGACCTACATTAGGTGGAGTTGAAGGTATGTTTAAAGAGCCAACGCTAACAGATGACGAACAAAGAGCTTTGAAGATGTACAATCTTGATGCACAAAATATTATCGACATGCGAAGACAATATCAATCAGGTGAGTATGAAGAAATGGATAAAGCGTTTGGTTACGAAGACCCAATCATGAGAGGTGGAGCGATGAATGGCGGTATTATGAGATTGGGTTTCGCAGATGGACCATCAGATCCAAGTAAAAGAACGTTTATAAAAATCATGGGTGGCCTTGCATCAATACCTATTTTTGGTAAATTTTTTAAACCTGCAGCTAAAATTACAGAAGCTGCAGCACCGGTTATACAAAAAACTTTTGAAGGAGCACCAACACATTTTATAAACTTATATAAAAAAATTAAAAATTTAGGTGATGATGTAACAAAAAAATCTGCAACTAAAGAAAGAGAAGTTGTTACTGAATATGAAGACTACAGGTTAACAGAAGATGTTACAACAGGAGAAACAACAATTCAAAGAGTTAAACTAGATAGTGACTTTAATTACTACGATGAAAATTTAGCAGAAGAAACATACATGAATTATAAACCTGGAATAGGTCAAGCTGATGAAACAACAGGAAAAGTTGCTGATGAATACGTAGAAGATACTTCATATATAAGAACAAGTGGACCACAAAAAGGTGAGATTTATGATACTGTTGATGGTGTACCTGATGACGTGATTCAGGATGGAACTAAGTTTGAAGATAATTTTATGGATTTTGAACCAAAGAAAAAAAATGACAAATAAGTACCCAAAGAAACACTTATTACCTCCTGAGTCCGGACCCCTGCCTCAGGGCTTGAAATTATCATATAATACTGTTAAAGATGTAAAACTTACGGAGAAAATAAATGGCAACAGACAAATCACTTCCAAACGAACCAAGAAAAACATTTGAAGTTCCAGGTGAGGAAGAAATACAAGAACAGGTAGTAGAGACAGCTGAAGAACAACAAGAGTCTCCTGGTCCTGTAGAAGTACTAGAAAATGAAGATGGATCAGTAGATATAAATCTTGATCCAGCTGCAGCAACACCAGAAGGTGGTGATGAACATTATGCAAACTTAGCAGATTTTTTACCGGATGAAGTATTAGGAAGATTAGCGTCTGACTTAAATGCAAAATATCAAGATTACACTTCTTCAAGAAAAGATTGGGAACAAACTTACACAAAAGGTTTAGACCTTTTAGGTTTTAAATACGACAACAGAACTGAACCTTTCTCAGGTGCATCAGGTGCAACTCACCCAGTTCTTGCAGAAGCAGTCACACAGTTTCAAGCTTTAGCATACAAAGAATTATTGCCAGCAGATGGACCAGTAAGAACACAAATTTTAGGAGCACCTTCTGCAGAAAAAACAAGTCAGGCAGAACGTGTTGAAGATTACATGAATTATGAAATCATGGAGAAGATGAAAGAATATGAACCAGAGTTTGACTCTATGCTATTTCACTTACCACTTTCAGGTAGTACATTTAAAAAAGTTTACTACGATGAAATGGAACAAAGAGCTGTAAGTAAATTTGTTCCTGCAGATGATTTAATTGTTCCGTACACAGCTACCTCATTGGATGATGCGGAAGCAATTATTCATCGTGTAAAAATTTCAGAGAACGATTTAAGAAAACAACAAGTCGCTGGTTTTTACAGAGACATAGATATTGGAAAACCTGCAGATAAAGAAACTGCAGTTGAACAAAAAGAAAGAGAACTCGAAGGTGTAAGTAAAACTGCGAACGAAGATGTTTACACTTTGTTAGAGTGTCATGTTGATTTAGATCTTGAAGGTTTTGAAGATGTCAATCAACAGACTGGTGAGCCATCCGGAATTAAAGTCCCTTACATTGTAACTCTTGAAGAAGCATCAAGAGAAATATTATCTATTAAAAGAAATTATGAAATAGGTGATCCAAACAAAAATAAAATACAATATTTTGTACATTTCAAATTTTTACCAGGTTTAGGTTTTTATGGTTTTGGTTTAATTCACATGATTGGTGGATTATCAAGAACAGCAACCGCTGCATTAAGACAATTACTAGATGCCGGAACCCTGTCTAACTTACCTGCAGGATTCAAGATGCGTGGTATTAGAATCAGAGATGATGCACAATCAATTCAACCAGGTGAGTTTAGAGATGTAGATGCACCAGGTGGAAATTTAAGAGATTCATTTATGATGTTACCATTTAAAGAACCATCACAAACTTTATTACAATTAATGGGTGTGGTTGTTTCAGCAGGTCAAAGATTTGCATCTATTGCTGACATGCAAGTTGGAGAAGGCAATCAACAAGCAGCAGTTGGAACTACAGTAGCTCTTCTTGAGCGTGGTTCTAGAACTATGTCTGCTATTCACAAAAGAATTTACTCTGCTTTAAAAAATGAATTCAGAATTTTAGCAAGAGTATTCAAGTTATATCTACCTCAAGAGTATCCGTATGATGTAGTTGGGGGCCAAAGAATGATTAAACAATCAGACTTTGATGATAGAGTAGATATATTGCCAGTTGCTGACCCCAACATTTTTTCACAAACACAGCGTATATCCCTCGCGCAGTCAGAGCTGCAACTGGCACAATCTAATCCACAAATGCATAACATGTATCAAGCATACAGAAATATGTATGAAGCGTTAGGTGTAAAAAACATTGATCAAATATTAGTGAAACCACAACCACCACAACCGATGGATCCTGCTGTAGAGCACATTCAAGCATTAGGTGGTGCACCGTTTCAAGCGTTTCCTGGTCAAGATCATAGATCACACATCACAGCTCATTTAAATTTTATGGCAACTAACATAGCTAGAAATAATCCAATGGTTATGGCAAGTTTGGAGAAAAATATTTTTGAACACATTAGTTTAATGTCACAAGAACAGGTAGAATTAGAGTTTAGAAATGAGATGCAACAGCTACAAGCTATGCAAATGCAAGCACAAGCTAATCCAATGATGGCTCAACAGATACAAATGCAGGTTATGCAGGTGACTCAGAGGATAGAAGCAAGAAAAGCACAATTAATTGCTGAAATGATGGAAGATTTTATGAACGAAGAGAAGAAAATTACGTCACAATTTGATAATGACCCTATTGCTAAACTAAGAGCAAGAGAATTAGACCTTCGAGCACAAGAAAATGCTAGAAAAGAGAAGGAAGGTGAGGACAGAATCAATCTTGATAAGATGAAAGCAATGATGAATCAGCAAAATCAAGACGAAAAACTAGAACAGAACGAAGAATTGGCAGAATTAAGAGCTGATACGTCAATTCAAAAAACAATTTTAGGTAAAACGTTACCAAATGCAGATTCTATGATGCCTAAAGTTGACATAATACGAAAAGGAAACTAAATTAACACTTATAAGGAGATAAAAAATGGAAAAATTAGATAAAATCCAAGATGTTAAGGTTGGTGAGCAGCAAACTGAGATCGATCCAAGATCAAAAACTACTGCAGACAAATCTTACAACTTAATTGGCACTGGTGGACCTGAAGAAGAAGTAAAAGGTCAAGGCGCAGTGTTATCAGAGAAGAAAAGAAAATCTAAAGCGTACTAATTATGTGGTTTAGTGCAATTAAACTAGCTATAAACGCTGGCAGTCACATTTATAAAAAGAAACAAGAAACTAAAATGATGATGGCCAATGCACAGGCTAAGCACGCAGAAAAAATGGCCTCTGGAGAGTTAGAATACTCTGGCAAATTATTAGAAGCTAGACAATCGGACTGGAAGGACGAGGCGGTTCTCGTAATTCTCACGCTGCCAATTTTGGTGATCGCTTGGGGGGTCTTCTCGGACGATCCGGGTGCATCAGAAAAGATAAAAATGTTTTTTGAACAGTTCCAGCAGCTGCCGTCATGGTTCACAAATTTGTGGATCCTTGTAGTGGCGTCAATATATGGTATAAAGGGTACACAAATATTTAAGGGAGGAAAAAAATAATGTTTAGAAAAAGATATTTAACCGGTGGTCAAGCTAAACTAGATGCAGACGGTGATGGAAAAATTTCTGCAAATGATTTTAAATTATTAAAAGCTAAAAAAAATAAAAAACAAACTAAGAAAAAACCATCTATGATGATGATTGCAATGAAGGGTAAAAAATAATGGCTAAACTTTGTGCAAAAGGAAAAGCTGCAGCGAAGCGAAAATTCAAAGTGTACCCTTCGGCGTACGCTAACATGTACGCGTCCGGTGTGTGCTCTGGTAAAATTACACCAGGTGGTAAAAAAGGAAGTAGAAAAAAGAAAGCCGGTGGTGGAATGATGCGTGACTCATATAGAGTTGGAGGTCTTGCTAGACGTAAGAGAATGGGTTGTGCGTAGTTATTATTCAGAAGGTGGTTTAAGAAAATGGGTATCGGAAAAATGGGTAGACATTGGAGCTCCGAAGAAGAATGGAAAGTATCAACCATGCGGGAGGTCAAAAGGCTCAAAGAGAAAATATCCAAAATGCGTACCACTTGCAAAAGCCACACGGATGACAAAAGGGCAAAAGGCCTCTGCTGTCAGACGAAAAAGAGCTGCAGGTAATCCTGGAGGAAAACCAACTAACGTAAAAACATTTG
>Ga0098048_1001400_pt1 | contig 10615 bp, 16 predicted proteins | sample 13_taG_FD_75052 | JGI IMG/M metagenome (GOLD analysis project Ga0098048, IMG submission 75052) | Marine viral communities from the Subarctic Pacific Ocean - 13_ETSP_OMZ_AT15268 metaG | ecosystem: Environmental > Aquatic > Marine > Oceanic | place: Pacific Ocean | collected 2015-01-16 | reverse complement strand
TACTAGCCTGGGCGCTGTACCTGGGCTTCGAGGAAGAGTGGATACCCTCGCTAACGAGCCACCTTATAATTTGCCTTGTTCTTAGGTACTTTGGAGTTAAGCCTTCGGGCCCTAAATACTAGCGATCTCTTTGGAGATGTAGCCCTTAGCTATCTCTAGGTTAGCCAGGTAGGCGGCGGATCCGGGCTCTGCACCTAGCAGTATCTCCACAGCTATACGAATGTCCTCGCTTGGGGTTCGCACCCGGGGTTGGTCATACTCTTCTTTTAGCTCAGGGCTATCTGTGCCCTGACTGATAGCTCGTTCAGGCACACCATTAGGGAAGTTCATGATGTCTGAGACTAACTCAGAAATAGGATCCATCTCGTTACGAAAGCTCACAGGTATCCCCATCGCAGAAGGCATCATCACGCTCATGCGTCCTGGTCTCGCTGCTGAACTCAAAACTTTGAATCTTGTTTCGTATCCCATCGTACTCCTCCTTGGTAATCTTAATGTATGGCGCCTGCGGATATACCACAGACGGGTCGGCCATCAAGAAGCTAACACTTTTTAATCCATCTTGGAAGCAGTCCAGAACCCTTTTAAGCTGATCCCGCTCCTCAGGCCTGAACGTGACAGTTATGCTTACTTGGTTGTCCGCCCAGTACTTCTGTAGGGACGCTGCGTTGTGCATCTGCTCCCATATAGATACCTCATCCTTGGACCGGTCGAAGTCCTTCTCATGTATTGGGAAACTAACAACATACGTGTTATCCGCGTAGCTGTCTTTCTCCACAGGAAATCCAGCGTCGCGCATTACCGGGAGCAGTGGAGACATGTCATTCACCCTTACATTGCGAATGTAATACTCACTGTGTGGGTAGTGTATACCTGGTGTAGATCCTGCCAACAGGGATACAGTTCCACTGGGCTTCACGCTCGTAGTTTTTTTAGATCGCGGTACGCACAACCAGTCGCTATAGATTCTATCCAGTCTCTGTATTTCACCGTAGCCAGTGTCACACATATCTAGGTACTGCTGCCTGCCAAACTTAGCCATGGCCTGTACAATACCACTCTGGCTGCAACCTATACGCCTATTACGCATCATCACTGCGTTGGTACGTTTGTAGTGAGTGGGCAGTAGTGTTACTGTTTTTGCATACAGATACGCATACTTTAGCGTCTTAATGTAGTCCTCAAGGCTGTCATGGTTACCAGGGAAAGTCTCTACTAAGCAGCAAAGTTCGTACGACTCTAGGCTCTGTTCCCCACAAGGATTTACCCCTCTAACCAACAGATCCTTGTCATCCCTAGGGTCTTTCATCCTAGAAAACTTTTGGGCAGTACCTCTCCAGAACATTCCTACATCAGATCCCTGGGAGATCATATTGGATAGAAGATCATAGTCCATCCCAACTTCAGCGAATACGCTGTTGTTGGATGCCCATCTGTGAGACATAAGCTTCTCGTGATCATCCTTTAAAGATAAGAACTCCTTATCTCCTGGATCACCAAGCATAATCTCCGCAGTACGCCTTATACCGCCGGAGACAACGCACTTACCAATAAGGTTAAACATGTCCACTATAACGGTGGAGCTCAGAAGGTACGGCTCCTCACTCTTAGGCTCCAGGATCTCAATGAGGCTCGCTACTAAGTTTCGTAGGGGCTCAGGACCGGAGCACTTGCCCCCGAAGGTCTTTAGTGGTGCACCTTTAGGCCTAATTTTGCTGTAATCTATCTCATAGGGGAGCATCTCTATTCCCGCATAGGAGTCAATCACTTTACCCACTAGATTAACCCACCCCTCTCGGGAGTCTTCTACCACGTAAGGAGTTACGTCATACTCCGGCACTCGTATGGTTACCTTCCCTGCACCCTTAGTGTCGGCACCCACTCCTACGCCTAGCATGCTCATGTCCATTAAGAACTTGAAGGGCTCGGAAAAGTTAGTATTACTTAGATTTTCGGTACTTACGAAGGCACAGTTATTAAGGCACGCGCCCCCTACTTTTAGTAATGACTTTGTACCCATGGACCATAGTCCTCTTCCAGGTGGCAGCCATTTAAACTCCCACATGCGCTGATACATCTGTTGCGCCGATCTCTGGGCCTTAGTAGAGCTCCAAGGTATGTTAATAGTAGTGCAGTGCACTCTCTGGGATTCGTATACCCCCTCTACCACTCGCTGGCATGTCTGCCAGAACTCCTCAGTACTACCGTCCGCTAATTCTCTTGCGTAGGTTCGCTTATAAGTGAAGTATCCCAGAGGCCCCCAACTAGGATTAGCTCCAACGTACTCTTCTATAAAGTTATTTTCTAGCTTAAACATCTATCCATGCTCCGTATGACTCTGGATACAACTCTTTTATGACTTCAGCCATGGCTTTAGCCATCTCCTGTATCTCTACCTGAGAGTCTGAAGCTAGTCTAAGCTTCAGAAACTTTAGTATATTTAATAGGTTGGCTGTACACCAATACTCAGTGTACATAGACTGAGGAAGCACCATTCGGGCCTCCTCTCTAGAGATTCCTGCACCCAGCATCTGGTTGTACAGTTTAACAGATTTGCTATTATGAGACTCCAGAGCCTTGCTAGCCGTAGTCTGCCACGTGTGGTTACTGCCATCCACCTTAGATACAACAGGGTTGGTGCACCCAGGATCTTCTACTGAGGCCTGCCGGTTAATCTCAGCCTGCCTACGGAACTCCGTTGGTTGGTACAGGCGTATTCCAGCGCTTGTGTATCTCCTAGATACCTCATTGTAGCTCCAGGTGCGATGGCGCATGTGTTGACGGGCTACGAATAGGGGTACTGCAACTCTGAAAGTTACTGTACAGTGCTCGAACGGGCTGGTGTGCTTATTGTCTGCCAGGTACTTGATGAGCTTCTTATCTTTATCAGTCAGCTCGGTGTTACCGTGGTCGTCAGAGTTGAAAGACACTCTAGCAGCATCAACTACACTCTTATCAGTTCCCATGTGAGATATGAGCCTTACCTCACCAATCCCGTCTCCATATAATTCTACAACATCAACCATGCTTACTCCGAGGTTAATCCATGTCCGGTACCAAAGTTAAGACCCTATACAAGAATCTGAAGACGCAGAATGAGTCATCTCTAGAGACATTTCAAGAGCTACCTATAACTTTCAGAGACGCCTCCAGCACAACTCCAGTTCCCCTGGATATCTACGTGTCTGAGGATAAAGCGAGTATTAAGCTTCCTGGGCCTACAGGCTCTGAAAGTTCAGCTGCAATAAATGGTAATGGAGCACCCGTACCAGACTCTACCACACGGATATTGCTTAGTTCGGATCCTAGCGCCCCACTTGCAGCCATAAAGGCAGCTACTGCTGCCAACTCTGCCTACGTATCGGTAGAGTCAGATCCTGCTCTTGGTGGAGCACAATCAACAGTAGCTAGCTGGGGTTCTTCAGGTAAGTCTGCTATAGCTGTAGCAGGTAGTGATATCTCTATGACTGCTTCTACTTCTTCAGTAGGCCAGCAAACTAGGGTGCTGCTAGAGGGGGCGGACAATAAGGTGTCGGTGTCTGGTTCTTTGCACGTAAATGTGGAGGACCATGGCAGCCCCTTAGATGTGTTCTCTGTTAACTCTGAGACCTCGTCTGGAACTCTTACTGCCATTATCTCAGCTAGCGCTAATGCCTTTGGCGCGGGAGCTTCATATACCGGTATCTCTAGCGACTTATTCTCAGTAACTGCTGGCGTTACTACTATAACTAGTGACGTAACCATAAACGCCCAAAACCAGGTAAAGATTGTTCTTGATAACGACGGATCAGAATCAGAGGTATTTAAGATGGACCTGGAGGGAAACTCTCCCAGGTCTATTATATCTGTTCATACTGATGGTGGGGGCTCAGACATATCCACTCTAACATTGAGCCCTAATCAACTAAGATTATACGGAGATACCTTATCAACAGTACAGACAACATCTGACGGATCTACTGCCTCACTGGTTGCTGGTGGTACCGGGTCTGAGGCGAAGATAGAGGGAGATCTGGTTAAACTAGACTCTGGTTTGGGTACAGTCACAGTAGACTCTGGTTCTACTACAATAAATTGCACCTCAGGCTTATTCACCATAAATGCTGATAATGCTCTAGCTTCTAACTCAGCCGAAGTTAGGCTCGGTTCAGGAGTACTACATGTTGAGACTAGAGACGCGGATACACAGAGAGTGGCAGAGCTGAAGGTGGACTCTGGTGGTGGTAATCTTCCGGAAGTCCGTGTTACAGGTGCAATATTACACGCGGAGCAAGGAGTGTCCATCTCTAGCGGGAATGTGGTCATCGCAGGCAGCGATAGCACAGGACTATTGTATCTGCCCAATGTGCCTACGGAGTCTGTCGATTCAGATATCTACGCCTACTACCTTGGTGTGGAGTTACCAAGCGGCAAGGTGTACCGCAATACTACTGGATTCTTCACGGGCACCCATGTCTATCCGTGTAGCGAGGTGATTCCAGTAGGGTCCGCAGTAGAATTGGTAAATGGGGTAGCAACTATAAGTTCTACAGCAGGCTCCCCCGTTTGTGCTGGCGTGGTGGTGGCCTCAAAGGAGGTTACTACTGAGATGACCCATTCACTGAGTGCGGGGGAGAGTATACAGGGGGTAACGCACCTAGCTAGAGTAGCCTCAGTAGGCGACTGCCGCACTTCAGGATTGCTTGGATTCAACATCTGCAACGAAGGTGGCGCTGTACAACCTGGTGACCTGCTAGTTACTAGCAATACACCAGGCTACCTCATGCGCCAAGTAGATGACGTAATTAGATCATCTACAGTGGGTAAGGCCATGGAGGCCGTTGTGTTTGACGAGAACGGGCAAGCTACTGGCGTGTACGGGTACCTGTACTGCGGTTAACGCCTGTCCTGGGAGTTTACATCTGTTAGTACGTAGTTGTCTATTCCCTGTGAAACCCTCCTACCTCCGTATCCCATTAGGCGACCTAGACCATAAGTACCAGCAGCTATAAGAGCGGCCTTCCCGGGATTAGCCTTTATGTAATTTAGTCCTCCCTTCGCCATCGTCTTGAGGGGGGAGGAGTTAACTTGTGAACGTAGTGAGGATAGTTCAGATGTACTCCTAGCCACATGCTTGCCAAGAGCTTTAGGTGACATTAAGCCTCTCCCAGCTACAGGATTAAACAGACGAGAAAATTCTGCCTGCTGCAGCTTAGCAAGCTGATTGCTGTAGTGCTAACCCCCCATAAGCCGCCATACCTGATACTCCAAGCCCTGCACCTAGAACACCTGATGCCTGCCCAGTACCACTAGATACATCTCGGTTGTACCTACGGATGGCATCAATGTCTGTCTTTGAGTAGGACGGGCTGTATGCCACCTTCTCCATTGCGGCTTGCTGTCCTAGTATATATGCTGCTTCAAACTTGTTGTTCATGCTATTAACCTATGTATGAGTACAAAAAGTAGATCACCCTGACTATTACCAATCTGTAGGTATGGAGGCCATAGAGGTGATCGAGGCGTTTAATCTAAACTTCTCATTGGGTTCTGCAATCAAGTATATACTTAGATCCGGCAGGAAACCAGGAGAGGCGTCTTCAGAGGATTTACGTAAGGCTATTTGGTACCTTCAACGGGAGCTAGGCAGGACGCAAAAATAGGGGGTGCATATTTGGCATAAGTAAGTGTAACTAACCACTTTAATGGAAGGATCATTATGTTTGTTACACTAACTAAGGAGGCTCTCCTCCGCCTCGTTCTTGAGGTGGCGGTGGGCCTATCACCAGGTCAGTGCGTAAGTATTGATCTGCTGGGATTCCAGGCAGGTGCCCCCATACTAAACCTGCCGAAGAACCATACAGGTGAGGCTCTAGTCGTGGTTTGGAAACCACACCAGATTAAAAGCCTCACCGGGGGGGTGGTGCCTAAGCAACCGTCTATGGGGGCGATGCAGTTGGCCTTAGGGGTTAAACGCCCCTTTGTCTGCGCGGGACCAGACAAAGTCTCACCCCTCCTCATGGTCCACGAAGTGGGTCACCTCAAGGAGTTCCTTGAGGGGGGCGATGAAGCGCTGAAGGGAAAATTTTCTTTCTTTGGTCTACCCTCAGAGAAGCATCTGAGGGCGGAGGAATACGCTGACTCATACCTCTTCTCCAAACTCAAGGAGAACAGGGCAGCTCCCACCCTCTGCGAGAGGTTCGGTAGAGCTCTTCAGAGCCTCACCAGCCGGGACCCCCGCCTGGCTGAGGAAGACCCATTCATCACGGGGTATCCCCGTGACTCTGAGAGGGTGGCTGCCTGTAAGGCGGCACTCTCGGAGTGACGGGGGGTGGGGTGGGTGGGTTTGCGGTTGGGTCTACTCTTTTTTAGCTACTAGTTGTTCTGGTACCTTCAACGGGAGCTAGATAGAATAAACCCGAGTCTAACGAAATCTGGAGAACTTAAGAAGTAGCTGTTGTCCGGTAGGTTAACTGGCTCACCTTTAAACACTGGAGTGATCTCTCTAGCGCTGTGGTATCTCCAGTCTGGGTTGTGCCTGAGGTGTATCTCTATAACTTTGCCTCCAATGTACTCCACATTAAAATACGAGTGGTTGCTTAATAGAGGTAAGGCTATATCTGGTAATGGTACATCGTCTTCGGTTCGTACCCACTTAGACCACTTCCACAGCGGTGCGTCTGGGCTCCTGAATCCTTCTACACATAGCACCTGGCTAGTACACTTATAGTCTACACTGAGATGCCTGCCTGTGAACACCTCGCACCAGAAGTACCCGTCTGGCAGTGACATAGTACACTTATCTAGTTGTACTATATCTGCTCCACGACCCATACCTAGAAGGTTAATTATAGGCCTAATGATGTACTTACCTGGTTTAGGTACAGGCACTCCCTTTGGTCCACATACGTGGCCAGACCTTCGGGCTACCTCTAGTTTGTTAAATACCCATCTATCTCTATCTGGGCACTCTAGCCAAGCTTCTGCGTCTTCTCTGTACATGAACTTCTCCGTGGGTCCTCTGGTCCAGGCTCAAACTGAACCTCAATTCCATGCTCCTCTAGGTAGCTTACTCCGTTTTTACCTGCGTAGCCACCCCCTACAACAATCACCCTGGATACCCCACTATGGTGGAGTAGCTTAGAGCACATCATACATGGTTCACCCGTTACTAGTAGCCACGCTCCGTCGGTCTTAACCCCCGAAGCTGCGGCGTTACAGATTACGTTCATTTCTGCGTGGTGACACCCTACCTCCACGTTGCACCCTGAAGGTATGTTCTGTGTGTCTCTGAGGCAAGTGTCTCCGCCGCAGAGGTCGCCGCCTCCCCTGGGACCTCCATTGTAGCCGTCCATTAGAACTACGTTCCTAGTGGGGTCTAGAAGCATGGCGCCGAACTTACGGCGTGGACAGTTAGAAGCACTCGCCAGCTGGAGGCATTGCTGTATCCGTATCTGTATGTGCTTGGGCTTCATGGGGTATTCTCCTTGGACGCAAAATTGGTGGGCTGGTTTGGCATAAGTATATGACAGGGAACATTACATCAGAAAAAGGACAGAAGATGCTTATCATCATCCTAACATCGCTTCTAGTGATCGCCGCTGTGGTGATCACGAAACTCCTCAAAACCAATAAGAAGCTCTCGTTCGATCTCGAGGTCAAAGAGCTCGAGTGTCAGAGTCTTTTCGGGACTCTCCAGGACGCACAAGAGGAGATTAAACAATGGGAAGGGCAAAGGTAAGCTCCTCCTTCGTGTGGGTGCAGCTACACCTAAACATAGCAAATAGAGCGCTACCCGAAAGGGTACTTAGCGGGCAGGATACGGGCACCTAGTGTCCAGTGAAGTTCTCAAGCCGACTTCACATTTTAGGTGTCAAGGTAGCCATTCCTCAACGGTCGGGGGCAGTATAACCTGGCTAGGGTCCTTGGTCTTAATTGGGTTCTGTCCTGAGAATACAGATAGCTTCTCTATCATTGCTTCTTGGAGCTCACAGATCTGCTGGGTTCTTAACTCCAGCTGTATCTGAGAATCTCTTAGGCGAGATATTAGGGCAGCTCTGTCAGAATTAGCCGCTGACAGCTTATCTTTTAGGTCGTCAACTTCAGCTGGGTCTCTACCACTAGCTATAGCCATCATGGAGCTAATGCTACCTGTGAGCACACCAAGTATACCAATAAGCACATCACGGTTCTCGTCAACAATTTTTACATATGTCAGGAAGAGTATGAGCCCAACTATGATCAACAAGAACACTACGCTGAACCACCAGCCTCTACGGGCTTTGTCTATCTGGTTCTTCTCTTTGTTTGTTTGCTCAGCCTTGTCCATATACAACCAACCTATATATCCATGCCACGTAGTCGACCCAATCTAAGTAGTGTATACCCCAGAGCTCTCTGTTGTGCGGATACGACACAAACTTAAACCAGAGTATGCAGTAATATATTAAGTTTATGTAGAACAGCTTCCAGAGGAGCCACCACACCCACTCCATTATTTTACGGTCTCTGGCTCGACTCTTTATCTTATTGGGTCCACCTATACGCTTTACCTTTTCGCTTCCTGGTGGGGGTTGTAGGCTCTCTATGGTATCTCCAACGGCGTAGACCTCCATTGGGCTATTTACACCCTTGAACTTGTACAGCCCCATACAAGCGTACCTGGTTCCTTTAGGTGTGTAAGTGTTAGTTCTGCCCTTAAGCAGATACATGGCCTGCTTAGTTAGTAGTACCTGCCTGGCCTGACATAGAGACATAGTTCTAGCGGCTATGTTTTTGCTTATGCCCTCGAGCTCCACTCGTTTGGCGTTAGCTGCCACAAACACATCATCCTGTATGACCTCTACTACGGTTCCCCAGTGTATACCTATACGAGCGTCCAAGTGAGTTCTGGGAGGCACAGCTGTCTGGTAATGTAGGGAAAAGTTAACTGCGTCTATTACCCTGTCAAAGCTAAGCAAGAACCCGTCTGATCGGTCTATCTCTCTACCGTTGAATTTGTACACTAGAGATCTGGCCAGTCTGTCGTGATATTGGAAGTGCTGTGCAGCCCTCTGCGCCCCCACCTTCTGCACGAACTGAGTGCTGCCTATAAGGTCTAGTAAGACTATTGCTAGAGTCCTGTCTTGCATTTTTACATCGTAATCAACCACAGCGCACCTCCAGTAAACATTATGTCATAAGCATATGTATCAAAGGAGGTTTTTATGCTTGATACTTACACACTGGTCCACACGGATGGGGACCTATACATCTATGACCCTAAGGGTAATCCAGAGGGTACTCGTCAACTGTGGATGTACTGCAACTTCCAGTTGCCCAACAATTTGGTAGCCCCTCTGCTACTGTCTGTTCTTCAGTTTTTGGAGCCCGTGGACCCTCGGGAAACTGAGGGATTTAAAGTATCGCAGATTCAAAACTGCTTCAAGGTTCAAAACAATATACGGTATCTATTTGGGTATATAATCAACCTGCAAGACCAGATAGGGGCCCTGGAATCTACTATAGGAACCTACCCCCCAACTGGATCTACCACTCATTGCCCACGAGTGTACAGGTTAGGAATACTGTTCTTCACAAAGTACGGGAAGTGGGTGCATATCTCCCGCAACAAGCACCTCATCGAGGCGGCCTCGATCGGAGAGCTGAGGAAGTCGGATATGCCTAACACAGTTAAATCATTCTCTAGCGCGGGCGAGTGGAAGCACCGCGTGAGCAGCTACATTACGGAGCACAAATAATGGATAAAGATACGGAGTGGTGCATCAGCCACGATAAAGTTTGGGAGCCTGGGGTGGTAGCCCACTACGGGATGGTCAACGTATTTCGAGAGGACCGGGAGTGCCGGCCCGGGTGGCTAGACACAATTCACAAAGTCTCCCACTACGGAGACACGGAGGAGCTATGGGTGGAACTCAAAGAGTTCCTCAACAAGGATCTACTGAAGACCAGCAGAGAGATGCTCAAACACTGTTGGGATTTGGACCTCAGTATGGATGAGCCTATCTGCGTGGTCGACCTGGGCAAGTACAAGTTCTGGGCCCAGCGTAGGTACTCAACCCTGCTGTGCACTTGGACTATGCTTGATGCCCCGCTTGACCTGAAAGCCGCCTGCGAGCTGTACAGGATGGTGGGAGTTGCTGACTGGATGAAGAGCGCAAAACGTAGTAGCTGATTTGGCATAAGTAAGTGTAGGGAGACAATAGGTCTTATCAATTAACGTCCGGTGCTTAAGGAGTATCATTATGGGCATCAAAGACTCTTACAAAAAGTACCTTCAGGAGGAGATTCAGATGGCCGCTGCCGCACAGGATATAGATCTCCTGTGCGCACTCATGGAAGAGTGCGAGGATCTAGATGTGGAGCGCGTGGAGGAGCGCGCGGAGGAGAGCGCGGAGGGGCATGCTCCTCCGCGGCGTACGGAGGAGCCCGCCGCTTGGGAGCAAGCGGTGACTGGAATCATGGCGGTGACTGGAATCATCGTCATGGTCGCGGTATTCCTGGCGCTCTGTGCGGCGCCAGATCGCTGGTAAGGTGATCTGAAACCCACCCGTCCGGGTTGAGGGCGGGAGCCTGCAAGCAGAGGCTGCCACTGCTTTTAGCTATCACAGTACTACGCAAAACTAGGTACTGGATT
>Ga0098048_1001396_pt1 | contig 10628 bp, 18 predicted proteins | sample 13_taG_FD_75052 | JGI IMG/M metagenome (GOLD analysis project Ga0098048, IMG submission 75052) | Marine viral communities from the Subarctic Pacific Ocean - 13_ETSP_OMZ_AT15268 metaG | ecosystem: Environmental > Aquatic > Marine > Oceanic | place: Pacific Ocean | collected 2015-01-16 | reverse complement strand
GGGAAGGTTAAGTGGGCAGATGTGCATCTTGATGAGCGCTATGTGTACCTTCCGCACACGATCACCAAGACTGCTGTGTCGCGGAATGTGCCGCTGTCAGCTAGGGCAGTAGAGTTGATACGAAGACTCGACCACACCAAAGAAACGATGCTAGGCGTCTCTGCCGGCGTTGTAAGCACAATGTTCAGGAAGGCTGTCGCGGACTGTGGGATCGAAGACCTTACGTTTCACGATAGTCGGCATGAAGCGACAACCAGGTTAGCAGGGAAGCTGCAAGTTTTGGACCTCGCTCGCGTAACCGGGCATCGAGACATCAAGCAACTGATGACCTATTACAACAAAGACGCGCGCGAGCTCGCAGATTTGCTTTAGTTTTTAGCCCAACGCACCACATCGGCTTTAAGCCAGACTGAGCCGGTGCCCCGAGCTTTAGGGAACCCTGGCTGCTTCGCGACTCGCTCTGCGAAGTATCGTTTTTTAAAATGCAGATAATCTGCGCACTCTTGAGCATCCCATAACACTTCATGATCTTTTGGCGCCTTGCTGATTTGATGCGCGATCTTTTCCGCAAGCAGATCGTAATCTATAGCGAGATCCATAGCGCCACCACCATGCTTGTAATGACAGAAGCTATTACAAAGTTTAACAGGCTGCTCTTTTGCGGGAGGTTATCCCCCCATCGTCTTTGCTTAAACATCGTTATCGATCCTTGTTATCTCTTCTTCTTCGCTGAAGGTTTTGAACCCTCTGGCACTTCTAAATTCTTCTTGTTCTGGACAGTCGCCAGTCTCCAGTTCCATCGCAATTAGAAGCTCTGCGTAGTGAATAATCTTCCTTAAATCGTCCAGGTTGCCGGTGTGTTTGCGCTTCCATCGACACGCATACTTCACGATGTTGCTCTCTGCTGCGCCCAGGCCATTCTTTTGGCAGAAACGAATTGGTTCTATCGCAAAATTCTTGTAATGATCACCAGAAATTTGGCGGTCGAATGGGTTGCTCATTGTCTTGCTCCTGTTCTTCTAATTCTGTCTCGTCAAAATCGTATGGTCGCCATTTAGCTCTCACCCAGTAATCGGCAGGCTTGCAGAGCCACACTTCTAAATCGAAACTCTTCTTTCGAACGCACCGCCTGCACAGCGCCGTCTTCTTTTTGATCCAGTGATCGCAACCTGGACATTTCTTGTAATGCTCTGCCGAATAGCTATGGGGCAAGCGCTTCACAGAAGTGCTCACAATCGTTTTTTGTATTTCGAAAGCTGTTGGGTACGGCGTCATCGAAAATCACGCACCAGTTGAAGATCAGGTTCTCGCAATAGCCGCAGGATTGCCGCGGGTACTTGAACTGTATCTTCGTTGTGCTGACTTCTCGTTTAGTCGTTTGACGCTTCATCAACCAAGCCTTCGATGATTGATAAAAGTCGCGACAGCGTTTCTGCGATCTCATCTTGCTGATTCAAAAAACGATCCATGTCTTCGCCTTCGACTTGTATAAATATTTTGCTCATCATTAATCTCCACAAAAACACGGTATGGTTTCATCGTCATAATCAAACAATGCACCTTGATCTGACGCTATTATTTTCATTTGCTCATACGACGGCGACTGCCGATCAAATTGATCGTTAAATTTGACTTCCTGAGAAATCCACCAATCAGCGAGATGTGGTTGTGCTTGAATAATCGACACTCTTTTCCCCCGACCTTTGAGGAAACATAAATCGCAATTTCCCCAGTCCGTAACACCGTCATTGTTTGGCAGCTCTAAATCAAAATTTTGATTTTTCCAGAAAAGTGAAACAAACCAGCGCGTTGTGCCATCTACATACATTGGGCAAAAGTTGTCTTGACCTTCGTTTACTTTGTTATGGATCTTGATTGCCCGTCGTTTTTCATCGCCCCGTATGCCTATCATTGTCAGGAACGGTGATTGCAACCCCACGTCTTGCGCATACCTATGAATAGTGCGCACTTTGAGCTGGCCAGAGCACCATCTACCAACTGAATTTGGCAACTGGCCAAGGTCAGATATAACTTTTTCAAATGGCTCGCCGTTTCTGGCAGCGCTGTCGTAATCGACGATCTTGTATTGATAGTCGTAATTTTTTGAATCTGGCTTTTTGGTTCTGCCATCGTATTCAAGCCACGTTATTGGCACATTCCAGTTGTCAGAACATGCCTGCACAAAATCCAAAGTTTGCGGCATTTCTTTGCCAGTGTTTGCAAACGTTACATGTACGTCAGTAGGCAAAACACCGTCATGCGCTTCAAGAATCTTATAGAGCATATATCCGCTGCTCCGACCGCCGCTAAAGCTGACGATTGCCGGTTCATCTATGAAGTACGGGTTCGTTTTGCTCACCCTGTTACCTCCGCATTGAAATTTTCCCGAAACTCATCGACGCCTGGGTCGCCGATAGCTTTAACGTCGCGTGCTCGGCTTATCTCTTTCGACGAGTACCCGCCAAGGCCATTGATGAACTCATGGCCAGTCAATTTATTTTTATAGGTGACGTGCTCTTCAGTGCCGTCTTGCACCTGGGCCCAGGTCTCCAAGAGCTCAGGGATAAACAGGTGCTTGTCGCAGGCCAGCCTTTGATCCTCGACGCTGATATCTTTCTTATGACGAGCGCATGACCACCGCGCATCACCATCGATCTCTGCTGTCGCGAAAGCACAGGTGCGGCAGCTCAGTGCGGGCGTTTCATAGCCGTGACAGAGGAAGCTGTGGTCGCAGAATTTGCACTTGTAGAAAGAAGGATCGTTGCTGATGCCCTCGGGCGGACGATCGCTTGTGATGATATGTTCAGCCTTGCGGATAAGAGCCTCCGCAGCGGGCTTGTCGTATTCGATTCGCTCGTAATACAGCGCATCGTTATTCTTATTGACTGCCTGGTAAAACGCCCAGGGCAGATCCATCAGATGCATATAGACTTGCATCTGCGCGTAGTGCTCGGGCTTTGACTTTTCGACGCCTTTCTTCTGTACGTCTTCGAAACTTTTTGCAGCGTGCGTCTTTTGCTCGCTGACGTGCGGTACTTGCGGGGCTTCACGCAGCCCCATGACCACGCCGTCTAGGCTGCCTCCGAAGTGACCACCAACTGCCTCGACCCTAAACTGCTGTTTAGTATCAGGGTCAACATCCCACACCGTTACGCCTGCCTGAGTGAGCAGATGATTAAACCAATCCTCTTCTCGGGCGCCGCGTGCAAAGAGGCGTAATAAGCGCGCAAGATGTATAACGACGGTCCCCCAGCGAAAACTAAACCACAACTCTCGCTTGCACTCGCGACCGATTATGCTGCCGCCGAGGTGAGCCCGGCCACCATCGGTGGCCTGACCCGACTCAAGCGCTCGCTCCACGGCGTTGAGGGTAGTATCTGCTGGCTCTGGTAATGCCACCATGCTTACTCCCAGGGCTTCTTACCAGCAGCGGCCGGTGCGGGTTCTGGGGTGGCAGCAGGGGCAGGAGAGGGCGCGGCAGCAGGAGTCGCGACAGCCTGCAATGCATCGACTGGGGAGTACGCTTTGATCTCGTTAGATGCGGCATAATCACCATTCGCTGGCTGTATTGCGACCTTGATAGTCATAGGCTTATGGTGCAGCTCTTCGCTGTCACCGATTGCACTTTTGCCCACCGCCCGACAGATGCTAGAAAGATCGCGCTGCGCAATCTCTACGGCTTTAGGGTTAGGGTTGTCGAGATTTAGCCTAGAGCGTATCCACTTGCCAGCGTACTGGTTGTCGATCACTTCAAACTTCAGCTCTAGGTAATTGCCAGTCCCAGCTTTTGTGGGCTTCATTTCGCTATCGATAATGACAGCCTTATACAAACCCTCGGGGATCGGGTCGTACTTACTGGGCTCGTCAGTGAAGCTAACTTCATCTGCTTGAAAACTTAGTGTCGCCATTTTTACTTCTCCGTACTTGTTGCGTTAACGATTGCTTGTTCGAAGGCTGCCCAAGTGAGGTCGATCTCATCTGGTAAGCCATATCGATTTTTTGCGATGTAACCTGGCGTTTCTGTGGTGCAGAGCACGCGCTCGCCAGTGCTAATACCGCGCACTCGCGTCTGGTTAAATCCTTTGTCTTCTTTCTTTGTGATGATCTTGTGCTTCGCGAACAGCACGCTATCGACTGACTCTTGAATGAGCCCGCTTGCTTTTGCATGCAGCTTGATCTCGTAGCGGTCGTAAGATTCAGTGTCTGGGCTGTTGTAGGCGCGGATGTGGGTGTGCGCGATTAAAATTAGCGACATGTTTTTGTGCATGCGCAATGAATTGATAGCAGCTAAAAATTCACGCCAGTAATCGAGCGCGAATACATATCCTTTGCCGTAGCCAAACTCTTCAATCGACTTCTTGCCTTCAACCTGGCAGACCTTCTTCCAGATCAGCGGCTCTAAATGATCTAAGCTATCGAGCACTAACGTCTCGTAATCGTGATCATGTTCAATGAGCGCGGTGATTGCTTCGATCAGCTCGTCATATGATTTCAGCAGCGGAAACGCAGACAGCTCTAGCGCACCTTCGCCGGCTTCAGTTTGCAAAAAGATCGGATTGGGCGCGGCAGCCGCAAACGTGGTTTTACCCACGCCAGCAGAGCCGAATATGATCATGCTTGGCGGCTTCAGGCCGCTGGTCTTTTTGATTGCAGATAGATCGATAGCCATTAGATCTCACCCCCTGTAATCGAAACGTTGGGCTTGGCAGGGGAGTGGGTGAAAGCTCTCGCGATCTTGCGATACGTCTCGGGCTCGTTGTTGCGCAGATACTTCAAGCGAGCAACGTCGATCGTTTGCGTGAGCTTCAATGGCAGCATGTTAGCCGGCACACTTTCGCGAATTGCTTGCAGGGCAATGTCGTCGAGCTTGTAGTTGTTCTTGGTGGTTAGCTTGATCTTGCGACCAAACGTTGTGGTGGTTGTCGCACTGCCTTCCTCACGTTGCGCAAGGTGCGGGATGAGCTGTTGCTCGATCTCAATGCGACGGGCTCGGCAGTTGTCTTCCAGCGTTTTTTGCTGAAGCCACTGCTCGGCTAGTACGTCTAAGTTTGGTTCGTTATGGGAGGGTGTAACTTCGTTTCTGTATGCATCCATCGTTCATCTCTCGTTTCATGTCGAAATGAGAGCATAAACGATTATTGTAATCGCTGTCTACCAAATGGTTACATAAATTATTAGGCGCGCATTTTCTCGTTAATATAAAGACCAAGAACTGGTGACTTCGAAAAGAGATTTTGAGCTTTTGCCGCGCGCACCAATTCGGCAACGAATTGCTCTGGGATTTGTTTGCTGTAAATTCGATTACCATGGCCCCACAGCATGTGCGTCTTTCTGACTTCCATGATGCAGCTTGCTGTGCCTTTTCTTCTTAGGTTGAGCAGGAATTCGTTGTTTTTCATGTGCTGCGCGACAAGCGGCTTACGCGACCAAAAATCGTGACAGGTCATCATTTGCCCCTGCCTGTCGTTATTCGCACAGCAAGGTTTGTCGCATGTGCCTACGCAGCAAGAGCCGACGTGCCAAATTTCAAACTCGTCTGTAGTGCAACAATGATAATTTTTATGTAAGTAAATTCTATCTACGGTGTCTCTAACAAAATCTGACGCCTGCTTGCTGATAATGGAGCCGACTATCTCGTTCATTTTTCTCCTGCTTTCTGCTTCCGTGATTTGATGAATAAATCTTTCACATTGAGTAAAACTGCAAATTCTTCTTCCGTCAATAGTTCAACGTCTAATAATTTCGCAATTCGATCAGAATCGCTTTTTGAGCGGACGTTTGAGAACATTTCTTCGACGAGAAATGATGGCTTTACGTTAAACAATTTGCACAATGCTGCGATTATTTCTTGGCTTGGCAGACGCGTTGCCCCTGGCATTTTTGCTTGTTCCCACTTGGCGATCGCGTTGTGAGAAACTTTTACACCATATTGTTCGAGCTCTTCAGCCATTTGCCGAAGGCTAAGACCTCGGGCTTGGCGTAGTTCTTGAATCCGTTGGTGAAACGGCACCCTACTCATACTGGCACTCCTGTCTATTTAGTTGCTCGAATGTAAACCTGTAGTTGACTAATAGCAATACTAATTTCACTTCTTGTAATCGCAAAGGTTCACAAGTGTAACCATTTGGTGTACATTTGATTTTTTTTGATTAGGCGAGAGAAATGACACCGAGCAGTTTTTGGCAAGATATCAACGTAACCGAAATGGCCGCACAGCTCGGTTTATCACGGAATGCTGTTTACAAGTGGAAGAAAAGCGAGAAGGGCATACCCGCTGAAAGAGCAATAGAAATTTGCTCAATATGGGACATAAAAAAATCTGCAATTCGGCCTGATTTATGGGCCGAAATAGATGATTGAGGCGCATTTGGAGCCTGTAGACAAAGCGCGAGCGCTTTTTGAAGAGGGCTTGACGATCATTCCGGCGCACCCGCAGCAGAAGGTGCCTTTGGTTAATTGGCAAAAATACCAAGGCAAAGAAGTCTCGACAGACGAGTTCGAATACTTTGCCAGCAGCGCTCGGTTTGCCGGTTGCAACTGGGCGATTGTCACCGGGAAAGAGGTTGTGGTGGTTGATGCTGACAGCGCCGAGGCCGAAGCCTGGGTCAAAGAGCACCTACCTTATACCAGCAGAACAGTCGCGACAGCACGCGGTCGGCACTTTTACTATCGAGCCAATCCGAATCTAGAGATCAACAACTCGACCGACCCTGACAGCAAGATTGATGTGCGGGGAAGAGGCGGGATCGTCATCGCTGCCGGCAGTATTCATTCGACTGGCGCCATCTATGAAGAGACGATCGACCAAGGCGTGGATGGCGATTGGCGAGAGCTGCCGATGCTGTCAGCGATGGACCTCGAAAAGATTAACGTAGAGAACAAGCCCAAGCCGCTCATCGATGCAAACCAAGGCGGTTGGCATGACGAGATGATCAGATATGTTGGCGCGCAAGTGCAGCGAGGGCTGACGGACGAGGATATTTTGCAGACCGCAACGGGCTGGACACAGCCCGGCTACACTCATGAGCAAACCTTTGCAGAGTTCAAGGTGGCCATAAAAGGCGCCAGAGATAAGGGGTGGGACCAATTACCAGAAGTTGCGACAGCCGAGCAAATCGCTGAGATCACGCACGCGCTAGCACCTCAAGCGCTGGACATCGGCAACATTGCAGCGCTGCCCAAACGAGAGTGGGTTTATGGCCGGCACTACATTCGCAAATTTTTGTCAGTGACGGTCGCTGCCGGCGGTACGGGCAAGACGGCTCTAACATTGACAGAAGCGATGGCTATGGCAACCGGCAGACCGCTTTTAGGCACAGAGACACAGAAGCGCAAGGTGTGGGTGTGGAATCTTGAAGACCCTCTCGACGAGCTCAAGAGAAGGTTGGCCGGCATCGCGGTTCATCACGGCGTAGAGCCAGAAGAATACGCTGGGCACCTGTTCGTTAACTCAGGTCGCGACAGCAGCGTTGTGCTTGCGGAGAATCGGGGCGGCGAGCCAATCATTTTGCCAGCCGCGGACATCATCCTCGATTACATCAAGCAGCATAAAATCGACGTCATCATTGTCGATCCGTTCGTCTCAAGTCATAAGCTGAACGAAAACGATAACGGGGCTATGGACCTGGTCGTCAAAACTTGGGGCAAAATCGCAGAGCAGGGCAACTGCGCTGTCGAGCTCGTGCATCACGTTAGGAAAGCGCAGAACGGCCAGTCAGCCTCATATGGTGATGCCAGGGGTGCATCGTCGCTGACGGACGCCGCCAGGCACGTCAGACGATTGATGAGTATGACCTATGAAGAGGCGCGCAACGCGGGCCTCGATGAATCAGAGCGATGGCGGTACAGTAGAGAAGGCGACAGCAAAGACAACCTTGCACCACCAAGTCGCGACAGCTCCTGGCGGCAGATGATCAGCGTGCAGCTAGACAACGGCGACAACGTGGGCGTGCCCGAGAGCTGGCAATGGCCCGATCCATTCGATGAGATCACCGTGGCGGACCTCCACGCAGTGCAGGCGGAGATTAGGAACGGCGAATGGCGAGAGGACGTGCGCTCAAAGAATTGGGCAGGAATCGCGATAGCCGACGTGCTCGGGCTCGATTCGGGCCTCGCTGAAAATAAGAGTAAGATTAAACAATTGCTTGCGACGTGGTTAGAAAATCGTGAGCTCAAGGTCGTTGAGCGGGCCGACACTAGCAGGCATATGCGCAAGTATATTGAGGTTGGAGACGCTCCCAAATGGCAGATCAGCGAGTAACTTGCAGCATTTGCAACACCGAAAAGCCTTTAGAGGATTATTGGCCCTCGGAGGTCGATAAGAGACGCTGCCGCGATTGCCTCAGATTGTCGCGACAGCGCCGGTACAACAACTCAGCAGAAAAATACCTTTTACGGGCTGTGCAAAAGCTCAAACATGTTCGCGTCAAAAACGGCTTCGATTGGACCATAGAGCCCGATGAGATCGTCAATCTCTGGCATACACAGAGTGGCAAATGCGCCGTTAGCGGCCTCAATATGACCCACCACCGGGGCGCAAAAGACAAGAAAATGCCTCTGAATGCGTCCATCGATCGCATTAATAGTGCAGAACATTACATTTCTGGCAACGTTCAACTGGTCTGCTACCAGGTCAATATGATGCGTCACACGCTCGATGTGGGCGAGTTTGAGTGGTGGATTCGGACGATTTATGAGCACCAAACACGCGATTAATAACTCGGATTACGACAACTACGACAACTACGACAACTACGACAACTACGACAACTACGCGGACTGCGACAGTTGCGACAGTTGTGCGACAGTTGGCCAAAATAACTGTCGCAGTCAATAAAACCGGGGCTTTGCGGGGAGTTTGCGACAGTTGCGACAGTTTGTTTTCTGCGACAGTTCATTTTGAAACGATTAACTACAACAATATCAACAACTTAGAGAATCTGCGACAGTGCGACAGTTGCCCCTATATATAGATATATAACTGGCGCACTGTCGCGCCAGCTTTATCTACATATATTCTGCGCGGCTGAACAGCCGCCGCATTGATGCTGTTGCAGTCAGTAGCGCATCAAGTTTTGCTGTCGCAATATTTAGGCATGGCTACTTTGCATTTACAGATCGATGACTTCGAACCCGGCATGACAATTCGGGTGAGCCTAGATAATGATGAGTACGTTCTTGAGCTGGACGATGGCGAGCCCGACGAAGCGCCTGAGGATGTTGAGGAACCTAAAGTCGCGACAGCAGACGCGCAGCGGTTTGCGTTCGGGGGTCGGCGTGGCGGCTAGTAAGTTAGAGGAATCGATGTCGCGACAGCTTGATGATGCTGGGATCATTTATGAGCGGGAGCAGATGTTGATCCCTGGTCGTCGGTTTAGGTTTGACTTCGTACTGCCGCAGAGCGGGTTGATCGTGGAGTGCGAGGGCGGAACCTGGAGCGGTGGTCGGCATACCAGCGGGATCGGCTTTAGGAACGATTGTGTGAAGTACAACCTGGCCGTGGAGCATGGTTATGTGGTGCTTCGATATACGTCAGACCTTATCAAGAATGGATCGGCTATCGAGTCGATACGGCGGGTGCATGAACGATATGCCGTTCAGACGCCCGTAGAAGCTCTCTGAGGCACGATCGTGACCTCGGCCAAGTCAGGGCAAAGGGGTGCGAAACCGGCGGATAGATCGGGAAAAAAGACGTTTCACGTGGAACGATATAGTTCACACAAAATACACCGAATAAACTTTACAGACGACTTCGAAGATTTCGACTATGAGAACGATGTCCGACAGGTCTTGCGCGACTTAGGAGTGAGCGAATATGGCGGGTAGACCCATTGACCAGATGAACATGAAAAGGCTGGACGACATCGGTGAGAACAACCTGTTCGATCGATTAGCTGCTGGCCAAACAATGACCGGCCTGGTCAAAGAGTTGGGTGTCGGCAAGAGATTGTTCTACAAGTGGATGAGATCGGTAGAGGGCAGAGAGGATCGTTACTACGCAGCTCGCAAAGAGTGGGCGAACTATTTAGCCGAAGAGACCTTATCGATTGCAGATAACATAGCTGATGCCAGTGATGCGCAGGTAGCTAAGGTAAGGATCGATACGCGCAAGTGGTTGGCCGCGCAAGCAAATCCAGACAACTGGGCCGCACGCAAGGATCCATTGGTGCAGATCAACATCCATGATCAACACCTAAAAGCACTTCGAGATATTGTCAGCGAGCAGTAGACACGCGCAGAGGCGCACTGCGGGCGGCCAGTCTGGCGCGCGCGGGACGCAAAACCAAGCAAAATCAGGCGCAAAGGCACGTTAATATTAGTCTAGTATGCGTAACAGCCGTGTACGAGTGTTACAAGCAATATACAATGCTATATAAATCAATGACTTACGTTTGATAGGTAGTCAGGGATGGTGCGCGAGATTCCAAAGCAGCGCAGCCACGGCGCCAGGATTTTGCGGAGCCGCGGAACCCCCCCTTCGAGCCTGGCCGGGGTGGGGGGATAGGGGTTAGACCCGCATGCACCAAATTTTTTTTTGAAATTTTAGGCAAAAAAAGGCCCGGCTGGCGCCGGGCCCGGAAGGCCGCAGTAAGGGGTTGAGGGGCGGCCTACTTTTTCTTAGCAGTTTT
>Ga0098048_1001395_pt1 | contig 10635 bp, 11 predicted proteins | sample 13_taG_FD_75052 | JGI IMG/M metagenome (GOLD analysis project Ga0098048, IMG submission 75052) | Marine viral communities from the Subarctic Pacific Ocean - 13_ETSP_OMZ_AT15268 metaG | ecosystem: Environmental > Aquatic > Marine > Oceanic | place: Pacific Ocean | collected 2015-01-16 | reverse complement strand
TACCCATATAGTTTGTAAGATTAAGACCAGTTCTCCCCGTTGCAGTATCTGTCAAACTAGATACATTTAACGAGTCATCTTTCGTAGGTGTTCCAGTATTATCCCACTTACACCACGCCTTTATTAACCCCTGTTGCAGTTGCATTGTAGCAGAACCGCCCTCAGAGGTGATGGTCACATTGCCAGCAGAAGTCTTGCCAGTGAGTTTGTCTGTAATAATCTCACTCATGCTAGGTCTCCTATTGACGTAACCCAAACTTTACACAAATCAAGCATGCCACCATCAGATTGACCAGTTGAACCGTAAGCTGTGCTGTATTGAATTGTTGTTGTGGTAAGAGGGTCTATCGTGTTGTTTGAGTTTGTGCCAACAACTACTGTACCCATAGCCCTTGCAGAACCGCTTTCAACGGTAGCCCCATCATCATTGCTGTTATATAAAGTTGTAAAAATGCACCTATCATGTTGAGATGAATAAGCTGACGTTATATTTAGTGTATAAACCCCTGTCTCCTCATCTGTAACACTGGTTACGTTGAGTGAACCCTCAATATCATTATTAACACCATCCCAAGAAATCCACTGCTTAGTAGCCTCTTGCTTAGTCAGCGTTACAGGGCTAGTGCCGTCTGATGCTACGATTGTATCTGCTTTCAATGTACTCATAGCGTCACCAATGTTCCACCAGCTTCAACAGTCAAGGTAACTCCTGTGTTGATAGTCAGTGGCCCTGTTACGTTAGCGTTCTCTGTTGCGAGGATGGTTGTGTTAGATGCAAGGGATTGTGCGTTAGTGCGGAAGATACCACTTGCCTTAAAGTTACCCTTGTTTTCTGCGGCAGGTGTTACAGACGCTGCCGACACACCCATATAGATTACAAAGATATTACCTGTTCCGCTTGACGGTGCTGCAGTAAAGGTGAGTGTTGTACCGTCCGGCACAGTGAACGCATCAACACTTTCCTGTAAGACACCATCTACAGATACTAGAATATCTTCCTGAGTTACTGTCTGACCCAGAGTAAACGTGGTTGTAGACCCGTCACCATTAAACTCTTCGGTGGCAGGTCTAGCCTGAAAACTTGCAGTGATAGGATTACCGATTAAAGGCATTATCTATTCCTTATGAACTGATGGTGTCAACTACAGAGACCCAAACATCTGCGCTGCTTGCGGTATCGGACTGTACCTTTAGTACGTCACTTGCTTGCATTACAACCTTTGCTCCACCATCAAGCACCTGCAAAGCTGACCCTGCAGGTATAGGTGCATCCTTAACAATGTAGTAGTCGTTAGACCCATCGTTAATAAACACATCCATGTTGATTTGGGAAGTTGTAACATTAGCAATATTGATACCTATAAGCGCATCATCGGAATCAGCGGTACGCATAGTTACTGCGGATGTACCAACATTCCTTGCAATGTTTCTTTCAAAATCCTGTGCCATGATTTCTCCTAATTAATTAAGTATAATTATATCATACTTATATACGTGTGTCAAGTGCTAAAGAGCAATTGCCATTGCCACTGCAAAACCTGCTGAAGCACCAGTAGATGCTATATTAGTTAGCTGTGACCCATCTACTGCTGGTAGTCTAGCTGAACCATCTAGTACAACTACGTTACCTGCTGATGTACCTGTGTCTGCAACTGCTGCTGTACCCAGACCAAGAGTCGTGCGTTGTGCTGTAGCATCAGCGTCATCCAGCAGTGCTTTACCTGCTGCTGTCAGGTCATAAACTGCAGCCGTACCAGAACCAGTAAACTGGATACCTTTATCTGCTGCAGAAGTTAAACCTGCGATTGCCTGTAACTCAGCATCCAAACGTGCATTGGCTACAGTGCCGGATAACTGAGCAGCGTCTATTGTCTTGTTAGTCAGGGTTTGAGTAGCTGTTGTACCTACAATCTCCTGATTACCACCAGCAGGTAGGGTCAACGTGTTTGTTACAGAAGCTGAATGAGGCTGCGCTATAACTGTTTGACCGTGCGAGTTAGACTCACAGTTAAATACTACAGCACCCGGATTAGTATTACCCCTAACAACAACCGTTCCTGTACCGTGGGGTGCAAGGTCTAGGGTAGCGTTAGAAGTCGTTACAATGTCATTACCGTTAGTATCTAAGTCACCGCCAAGCTGTGGTGTGGTATCACCAACAACATCGCTCAATCCACCACTAGCCGCTACAAGGTTAGTAATGGCTACTTTACGTAGTGCTGTTGCTGAGTCATCATATATAAGAGCAAAGTCGTTAGTTGTGTCTATTGATGTTTCTGCAGTCTGTCCAGTAATTACTGTAGAATCTACATTTAAAGTGGCAGAGCCAGATGTTGCACCGCCTGAAAGACCGCTACCAGCAACTACGGCTGTAATATCGCCAGTAGGAACAGCAGCAACCTGTGCATCAACATATGCTTTAATAGACTGTTGTGTTGCTAACTGAGTGTCACTATCTGAAGACATGTTATCTTCATCCAGTACAGCAGTACCGCTTACTGCAGTATTTAGTACAGGAGAAGTCAGTGTTTTGTTAGTTAGGGTTTGTGAGCCTGTAAGGGTAGCTACAGTGCTATCTATTGCAAAGGTTACATCATTACTAGAACCAACTGTGTCAATGCCTGTGCCGCCTGTAAACGTCATTGTTTCACTATCTAAATCAATAGACAGTGCGCCACCTGAGTCAGCCTGAAAATCTAAATCTTGTGCAGTTACTTGAGCGTCTACGTAGGCTTTAATTGACTGCTGTGTTGCCAACTGAGTATCACTATCAGATGCCATGCTGTCTTCGTCAAGAATAGCCGTGCCACTGACACCTGTATTTAATACAGGACTTGTGAGTGTTTTATTTGTAAGAGTTTGAGTATCTGTGAGGGTAGCTACTGTGCTATCAATATCAATGGTCAAAGTCTGACCAGCACCCGTAGTATCAATGCCTGTACCACCAGCAATAGTAAATGTCTGGCTATCAAGGTCTACAGATAATGCACCACCTGAGTCACCTTGAAAGTCCAAGTCTTCCGCAGTTAATTGAGTATCTACATATGCCTTAATAGACTGTTGAGTAGCCAATGCAGTATCACTGTTAGAGGCCATATTGTCTTCATCAAGAATATCTGTAACAGTAGTGGTAGGCATAGCTAGACCATCAACGGTAGCAGTGCCATCTAAGTACAAATCTTTAAACTGTAAGCTACTTGTACCTAAATCTACATCATTAGTGGTAACAGGAACAATAAGACCATCTTGAAAACGTACCTGTTCTACTGTGCTGCTGGATACATCTACAAACACACCAACACGGTTATTAGTATCGTCTACAACAACTTTGTTAAGTGGGATAGCAACACCGGGGTCTCCGATTAAACCGATAACCGGGCCTTCACCCACAGTACCGTTATGCTTGTGACCAGTAGATATGTCAAAGACGCTGACAAGTTGATTGAACTCATCATTACTGTCTGATGCTTGAATAATATCGCCATTAGCATATGTAGACTGTCTGGTATAACCTGCCATGCTTTATCTCCTAGCCCCTACTGCAAATTCTAGCTGAAAACCTTTAAGTGCGTATGGGGCAGATGTTCCTCTATCATTAACTCGTATAGCCATACTAAATCCACTACCTTCAATTGGCTGTCTAAATAGTGGGTTAACCTGTCCACCGTATGTTGCTGTACCATAAGTAGACGTACCATATATAGCAAATATACTAGCACTACTAAACGGATACGCTGCTGGTCTTGCTACACTTGCTGCTTCATAATCATATCTAATAAACAAGTCAGCATTAACTGCAGCTTCAGGCGCATAGTTTACGATGATACGTTGAAATGCTTTGCGAATACCTGCATCACCCATTGTGAGGTCAGGTGAGCGATACTTAGCATCTACATTATTACCATCAAAATTATCACCTTTTTCTTGGCGGTACACATAGCCATCATACTCGCCATGTAAAATAATACTATCGCCTTGAGATACAATGTAATCAGTACAGCTAGGTCTAATGCCACTCATGTCAGCGTATTCGTAACCACTCTGTTTACGAACACCTATAATACCTTTTGTTAATTCCCTTGTTGTATTAGCATTTGAGAAAAACAATCTGTATTGTGTTTTATCTGGTATAATTAAGCTACAAAATTCATCTATGTTAGTTAGCCCAACAAATCGTTCTTGTATCTGCCTACTAATTGTACCAAGTTCAACGTCACCAATTTTTTCTGTACCTGCAATTGTTCTTAATCCATCTGCTCCTAGAAAGATTAAGTCACCAGCAAATTCTTGAATGGTAAATCCATTAAGGCAACCAATCTCACGAGTAACCGATTGTAATACAAAATCAGCAGATGTATTGCCTACCAGTTTAAATATACGTTCTTCACAAAAAATATACAGTTCATTACGAAATGAGTATAATCCTGTAATCTTACTGTTTACTGCAATAGAGCCAGCACCGTTAGCTACGGAAAAATCACTATCGCTATAAGGAGCAGTAAAAACTATTTCTTCTGGATTAGCTGAATGACCAGCAAAGAACAAAGCGTTTTTAAAGTTTACTACATACTGTGGGTTAGCAGGTGCGCCTGTAGAATTTAAATCAGTAACAGTAGTGCCATCATACTTGGACGCATGATTTGCGCCATCTGCCCAAACAATAAAATCTGTACCAGCAAGACTGTAACGGAAGTGTGTGTATCTTCCTGCATTTGTTCTACCAGAGTCTATCTGTGTCCAAGAGCCAGAACCACTACCTGCTTTATAAACTTTAGTTCCACGTGCTGCAATAACACTAGCGTTAAAGTACGCAGACATTAGAACTTTTTCTGTTGATGACGTATCTTGTGGAACAATGTTACTATTCCACTTTTCGTACCCAGAGATACGTCTGTAGCCACCTGTAACAGCAGGTTCAAAGTTTTCTAGTTCAAGTGCTGAACCCGGAGTAATGGCAAAAGTAGATTGGTCTAGTATTAAGCCACCTTCACAGGCAAACACATATGGACTGAGGCCGGATTCATCTGCCATTATGTCACCTTAAAATCCAGCTACGTTAATGCCATATCTTTGCGAATGCGGTATATATGTTGACCTTACGTAGTCTGTTCTGTTTAGTAGCAATGACTGCATATGTTTAATGCCATCTTCAAAACGGGCAAAGTTAATTCCGTATTGTTGTGCTTCACCACGATACTGATATGCATATGCAGTTGCACCATCTACAATTACCTGTTCAAATTGCTCTGGTACTGTTGGTATGTCTGTAGCCAAAGCCAATGCTACTGGCTTATCAAAGTATTCAAATTTTAATTCATATGTATTGTCAGGGTATGGATATAGACCATAGTTATTATCAGGAGTACGGAAAACATAAATGGGTACACCACCTACGCCTGTTGTACTTTCTTGGTCAACATATCTGTCAATGTATTCTTTATAATCTAATACACGTAAGGTAGTTCCAGCTACGCCTAACGTGTTATCTTTGCTTATTCTAAATGTTTCGTAGTCAACGTGTGTAGCGGTAGTCGGAATAGAGTACCTAGTCTGATTAGCTACTAGAGTTACAGTGCTTGTAGCATGGCTAAAAGGCCAGCCATATTCACGTTGATTAATATAATTGATAGCTTCATTTACAGCATTTTGACATTGTATTTGATAGCCACGTGCAGTAGCAAAATTTGATGCAGTAAGCTGCACCTCATTCATTCTTGCAAGTACTTTATTTGTCAGGCTGAGAAAGTCCATCACATATTCCTAAAAGAGTAAGTAGGGGCAACCGAAGCTGCCCCCACCAAGTGATTACTTATGCAAGTGTATCACGGTCTACTTCATCAGCAGTGCGTGGTGCAGTCATGTCTACGATTAGTGCGTATACACGAGCCTTACCAGCAGTACCTGTACCAGTGACAGTTGAAACAACGTCAATAGTATCGGCAGCAGTTGTGCCTTGTGGCACAGCAGCTTCTGTGATGATGTCACCTACTGAGCCAGCTTGCAGGTCAATTGCAGTCACGATGTCTGCTGAACCAATTGAAAGGTCAGCAACGTGTGCAGATGAACCAGCACAGGCTTCAGTGATAACTGCGCCAGCAGCAAGTACCATGCAGTTAGCTGGAATGCTAATAGCTGTTACTGTACCACTTGCAGTAGGGAGGGTTACTTCGGCTTCGTAAACACGAACACCTTTAGCAACGGTCTGAGAAAGTGTAGCCATTTTCTATACTCCCCTTACACCAAGTTAAATTTAGCATTAACAAGACCTTCAGGACGCAGAATCTTGCGACCATACAGGTGCATACCACGGACGATATCAGCAAAGCTGTCTGGGTCACGGTATGTTTCTGTCTTGTTAATCTGTTCAGCAGTGGCAACGGCTGAGTCATGACCACCTACAAGCACACCATAGTTTGATGAGTTTGTACCGCCTACTGTGCCTGAACCTGTACCGATTTGCGGCAGGTTGTTTGACACATATACACGGAAACCATGTAGGTTGTTAAGCACTAGCCCGTTCTGTAGCCCTGCACCACCAAAGTCTGAGTTCAGAAGCTTTGAGTCTTCATCCTTCAGTACTTCCATGAATACTGGGTCAATCACAAGCCAACGACCTTGCGTATCCACATTCTGCTGGTCCAGCTTACGTGCCATACGTGCAATCACTTGCAGTGGGTTGGCATTACCTGAACCCGGTACAGCAGTTGCACCCGGCAGACGTGGCTGGATACCAATTGAGTCACCAGCAGAACCACCGAAGTCATCGCCTTCCAGCTTCATTGTAGCCAGAAGTTCATCTGAACCTGCAGTTGTTACAGCCTTTGTACCGTTAACAGTTGTGTTAACAGTGTCTGCATTTGAGTGCAGAGCAGACTGTGTGAAACCAGCTAAGTAACCAAGAACGTCTTGGTCATACTGGTCAGCAAGGCGGTACGCAGCACGGTCACTTGCCAATGACTGGAAGTTTACGTGTGAGTGAGCCTCTTCAATGTCATCAACCTTAAACGCAAAGTAGTTAGCGTTATCAATTGTTAGGCTGAAGTCTTCATCGTCCAAGTCTTGTGCGGTAATTTGTGTACCACGATTGTAAGCCTGAACTGAAATTTCGGGTTCTTTGATAATCTTAACGGAATCACCCATATTAGCAATCTCACCGAAGTAATCGGAGTTTGTGATTGCTTCAGCAACGGCAGACTTGCGGAAAGCAAGCTGCACCTGTTTGCTGTAAATTACAGGTGAAAAATTACCGTTAGGAAGATTACCGTACCCTGCAGCACTTGTAAATGCCATTGTACCATCTCCTATGTTTGGTATTTAGTTTTCACGACAGATGCAAACTAGCAGACTAATCAGAGGCTAATTCATTTGGGTGTGTATCCTAGTAAGGTGGCCGCCCCACTTATCAACAGGCCAAAATCGTCAGGTAATCCGTAAGACTGTGACGTTTGCTGGTGAAGTGTACCTACTTGCGCTTTGTATGTACACTTCTAGTTAACTATAGTTATACATAAAAATAACTACTTGTCAACACTTTTTTTAATTATCTGGCAGAGCCAGAAATATCATAGACAAACTTTCCAGTGCGGATAGCTTCCATGATTTCATCAGACCGCTTCTCATACTCTTGAGGCGACATCTTTTGAACTTGCGACTCCCTTATATAAGTGGAAGTTTCATCTGCTTGAGGTGTGCTTCTAGTGTTTTTAGTGGACACTGCTTCAGCAGCACCTTTATCTTTCTTAGGCTTCTTTTCACTTTGAATACCCCTATCTGCTTTGTACAGGTCAATCGCCCGTGCCGCAGAACGAGCATCATTATCGTTTTCATATAAGGCATCCTGTACCCACTTAGGCTGTTCATCAGCCCATTGGTGGAAATCATCGCTATCACGAATGTCTCCAAAGTCAGGATGCAATCTCATCAACTCAGCTTCAGCCTTTTCTTTTGTGGCTGATGTCTGCATTTCATCAATCACCTTCATACGTTCTTCCAGTGCAGTAGACTGTTCACGTGCTTTTTTCATAGCGATTGTTTCAACTATTGCCGCTACATCTGGATAATCTGCTGCCCATTGCTCGATGTCCTCATCAGACTTAGGCAGTTTCATTTCCTTTTTAGTAGCTTCACCAAGTTGACGTTTTAATTCGTCAATCTCTTTTTTAAGTTCTTCAGCTTGTTTTTGCTGATGCCTACGTAGGTCAGAGTAACGCTTCTTAAATGTTTTCTCTTCTGCGTTGGTAGGCTCTTCTTCTACTTCTTCGGTTGCAGTTTCTTGAACTTCACCACGTTGTTCCTTTAATAACTGCTCTAGTTCTTCTTCTTCAATCTTACGCTTTTCTTCATTTGTATATTTACGATTTGCAAATGCAACTTTCTTCTCTGGTTGCATTTCTTCTGCCATAATAGCTGCTTCAGCCATTCTTTTCTCCTTATGGGGCTAACCGTAGCCAGTGTTGGGGGGGTTAGGTAGCCATTGATATGTGGATTATTTTTTAGAAGCTAACCCACTTTGCTTCATCTGTTTAGCTAGTTTGTCTTTATCCATCAAGCCGCCTTTAGCAACCATTGCTTCACCAGTTGATGTTTCGTAGCCAGCACCGCCAAAACTTGTACCGCTTCTACCCGAATCATATGCAGACTGTATACCGCCACCGTCATCATCAAATCCACCAAATATATTAGGTCCACCTGTTCTTGCCCTATCTGCAGCGGCTCGTGCGGCTGCGGCATCTGCACGTCTTTTTTGTTCTGATGCTATATCCTTTTGTATCTGCTCAACTGATTTACCTTTTGTACTAACTCCGTATGCAGCAGCAGCATCTTTAACAGCTTGAAGTTTTTCAGCCCCTGTTTCTTTTGCTGCCTCTCTACGTTCTTCTGCTTCTCGAACAATATCATCTTTCATTTTTTGGGCAGCGGCAGCTTGTGAAGAGACATCTTCAGGTGTTTCCCCAGAAGTAAACTCTACAGGATTACCCTCTCTATCTACTAATTTTTCTTGTGCGGGTTTTCCTTCAATTACACTATCTAAGAAATCTATTTTTTCTTTTTCTGACATGTCTGTTAAATCTAAAGCAGATTGTATGTCTGCAGCTTTTTGTGCTATTTTACCTGCAGTACCTTTTTCGGTTACAAGGGCTGTTTCTACACCGACAGTTTCAGCAGCATCCATTGGGGTAGATGTAGTTTCTATATCTTTAACTGGTGTAGAAGTTGTACCTGCTTGGTCTAACAAATCTTGAATACTCTGCTCACCTTTAACAGTTTTTAAACCCTCTAAACTAGCAGGTGATACACCCATCTCTTCTGCTTTTTTAGCTATTTCACTTTTATCTTCAAGACCCAATGCAGATTTTATATTACTAAGTGCGCCACCAAAAGCCCCTACCTTTTCTCCAGAAATAGGGTCAAAGCTGCCGCCTGTACCATCTGCAATAGTACCGTCTACAAGAACTGTACCACGTTCTGGTTTAGGCATAAGTAAGCTACCGCCCGGTAATACAAAAGGTAAAACAGCATCTAATACACTCTGCTTGTTTGTGTAACCTAATTCTTCTGCTGCTTTTGTTCTTTCATTAATAGTTTGTTTGTATTTTTCTTGTTGCTCTACTACTCTAGGGTCTAAACCATTATCGTCACTTTGCGCCTGTTGAGGCGCTTGATATGTAGGTGCGGCTGTTGTAGGTGTCGTAGGTGCAGCAGCAGTAGGTTTAGTAGCAGAAAAACCTGCAGGAACAGGTATCAGTGGATTACCACTAGAGTCTACAGGAACTGTAATAGTACGACCATCTGCATGATAATATGTAACACTAGAAGGTTGGGCAAATGCAGCAAAGCTAGGTGCTGCTACATTTTGTGTAGGCGTAAACTGCTGAGTAGGGGCTTGATAGGTAGGTGTTGTAGAAGGTTGAGTTACAGGTTGTGCAATTTGAGGTTGATAACCAGCAAACTGAGACTGTTGAAATGCTACATTTTGAGGCGGCACGTAACCACCTACTTGGTACTCTGCAACACCATCGTCTTCCATCTCAAGGTCATCCATGCTAAATGGCACATCATCAGGAAGAGTAGCTTCTTCTGAGTTACCCATCTGACCCATGTCTTCCATTTTTTGAAGACCTGCTTTAGCCTCATCCCTAAGAGCCATAATTTTTTCAAGGCCGTGAAATCTTACCACATCTGCGGGTAATACAAACTCACCCTCACTTAATTGGGCAGGTATATCATCACGCACTTCTTCTTGAGTAGAGCCTGTTGGAACATCATTGCCAGACACAGGGTCAACTGAACCACCCTCATCCATAAGACCCCCTTCATCAAAGCCACGCTCTACAGGCTCAAACAGTTCCATTTGTTTATCCATTGCCATTTACTTCATCCCGTAAATATTTAAGTTTACGTAAAGCTGCGATAGCACCCTGTTGCCTATGCACCATAATGATATCTTCAGATTGTTCCAACACTTTTTGGTGCTGCTCAATAGCCATATCTATATAACTACTGAATGCTTCCCACTGGCGGTTGTTGCCCACCATCGGCTTGAGTTTGCTGAGTACCTGCTGCTTGTCCGTCATTACTACTAAATCCTTGTTCACCCGGAACTGGCACTTGTCCTGTTCCTATTGTTCCACCACC
>Ga0098048_1001393_pt1 | contig 10647 bp, 8 predicted proteins | sample 13_taG_FD_75052 | JGI IMG/M metagenome (GOLD analysis project Ga0098048, IMG submission 75052) | Marine viral communities from the Subarctic Pacific Ocean - 13_ETSP_OMZ_AT15268 metaG | ecosystem: Environmental > Aquatic > Marine > Oceanic | place: Pacific Ocean | collected 2015-01-16 | reverse complement strand
GGCTGGTCAAACTCAATGACATCGTCTACGTAGCTAGGAAGCTGTGTAGAAGGAACGAGTCCAGAAGAGTCAAGAGATGCAACACCGTTAGCTGCACCAACTGCAGAAACGAGTACGTAGTTAGTATTACCGTCGGTTGTAGTAACGTAGTCAGACGGGTCAAAGTCAGTAACCTGAGAAACTGTAATCTCAATGTCACCCTCGTGGTTAGTGACCATATCTGACGTAATGTCGCCAGTACCCAAGGTATGGTGGTCCCAGTCAGTGCCGTCCCACTTAAGGAAATCACCGGTAGCCGCACCACTACTAACGTCAGCTGTAGTATCTGTCAAGCCTTCCAAGGTAGTAGTACCAATAGAAGTAGCAGCAACATGCTCCCAGATAGAACCGCTCCATTGCAAAACGTCACCGGTAACAATACCGGAAGCGCTTTCAACATCGTTCAAGTCATGGATAGACTCGGCAGTAATGTTTTCAAGGTAAGAGGAGAGGTCGGGCGGAGCAGCAAATGCAAGTGTTCCAGAGCCGTTGGTAACTAGCGCGTATCCGTTGGTACCGTCCGTAGTAGGGAACGTGTACTGGACAGCATTAGAACTGTTAAGCATTTGCAGCCCCTGTACTCCCAGAGTTGCTTCTACCTCAGAGGCCGCCTTTGAAATCAGGCCATTGCGTAGAATTGTTTCGTTTGCCATAATAAATCTATTTTATGTTTGAACTCAAATGCGCGTGGCCTGCGCTTTGAAGATATAGCCATTACCATTTACCACACGCAGAATCAACTCCGTACCAGATACCGCCGCTGTAAACGAAGGTGGATTAGAATCTGTCCCGATTGGATTTGTCGAGATGTCTGTAATCTCTACTGCAGAGACTCCGTCGTAATCTACCATAACTTGACCTGCCCTGCTTTCAGTGCCTTTCAAGCTATAGCTGTAAATTGCAGACTGGTAGTCCGCAACTTCAAATGTGTCTAAGTTTGTCTGAGCGTCAGTCGTTACTGTAGTCTCAAGCCTGTCATCCTTACTAACAAGATTTGTACCGTCAAACACGACAGTATCTCCTGCGCTTAAGTTAGAAGTATCTGTATCAGACAGCGCGGCAAACGTACCACCAGAACTACCAAACGTAATCCAATTCGCAGTATCTGACCACTCTACGTCTGTTAAGTTAGTCCCTTCGTAAATATAGCCAACTGTTCCTACAAAAACAACAGTCCCTAAAGCGCGGTGGTTATCAAGAGCAATGTCCGCATTACCAATGGCATCTCTTTCTGCTACTGTGTCTACAAAGTAAATACCCTGAACGTCTCCGTCAATAGCGGATACAGTGATGTAATTGCTATTGTTCTGCGTTATACTATCTGGAAACTTAATAGCCATTACGAGAATGCAATTACGCTTCCGGGGGCGAAAGCATTAGATACCTTAGAACGAAGCAGCTGCATCTTAACAGTCTGCCCGTATTGGTTGTCGATGTCTACCTCTCCTAAGTAAATGACAGCCGTAGTCTGGTCTGCCGTGTCACCTGCGTAGAGGTTAATAGAGGTGTTCTGTGTAATGCTGTTTACTGTAAATGCTTGTGGCAATAGCCAGTACACGAAGTCGTAACTCCCTGATGTAGTAAGGCCGAGGTTACTTACGCTGCTGTTAAGGCCAGACTCTATAACACCTGCACCAGAGCCGTCCAGTGATGGGTCCGCTCCGCTTAGCATAGACTGTACAGAAGCGTTGCTGGGGTTTTGACCTATCGTAGTAGCGCTGTCCAAGACCCAGTAACGGAACTGCACGGTTGAGCTTCTAGTCTTTGACCCAATCGTACCTCCGTTTGTATTCTGAAAACCTGAGACTGTAAGCGATGCTGCGCTGCTTCGTGATGCAAGGCCAGCACCAGCATTGACGTTGTCAACGAGCAGAGTTCCAGTATAGGCTGGTATAGTAGTCGTGCCATCCTCCGGAAGCGAAGTGCCATTAGAGTTAGCAATAAAGCTATCAGCCACAAGCCACGACCCATTAACTCCTGCGTCGATATTGCTGTCGTTTGTAAACGAAAGACTAAAATTCGTATCTGACGGGTAAGTGGCGCCATGCTCATAAGTTCCTGTAGTCCAGCTAGATAGAGTCATAACCGGCTCTTGATATGTAATTAGCATTGTACGGAACACATCTTCAAGAGTCGTTCCGGCTACAAGCGTATCGCCTGAATCAATGCCGCCTACGTTTTCAGTAGACGTTAGGTCTTCTTCTAGCACGGTACTTCCTTCGCCGCCTCCGCCAGTAAGGTCTAGCTCTACAACTACCCACTGCGTGCCGTCAAATTGCAAGAAGGCTCCTTCTATAGCCTCAGGCAAGACGTACTCTGTTGTAAGAGTAAAAGCTTCCCACTCGCCAAGAGCTTCGTCGTACCGCATAAACTGCTTGTCAGTAGCAGCGGGAGGCGTAAACCCTGCAACAGGAGCTGGCGCAGTAGGTAACGTATAAGGTATCCAGTTCGTGCCATCGTATTGCAAGACCTGACCGGTAGTCGCAAGACCCTGCACGTCTAGCAAATCTATCATAGAGATAGAAGAGATAGTCTGCACGCTTCCGCCCTCAACAATCTCGAGCACGTACTTAGTGATATTGTTTACTATTTGCGTCATGCTGTTTTAGTGCAATCTATGTCGTAAGACCAGAAACAATAGCCAGTGCTAGCGTTAGAGAAGTTCGGCTTCAAAGTTACCAATATGTAGTCGCTTGATGTTAATACAACTCCGGTTAACGACACCGTGCCTTCGTTAGCATAGTTAGTATTAGTCCCTACGGTAATAACCTCGCTGCTGCTAAGAGTTGAAACTGAAGAACCGCTTGTGTGCTTTGTGAACATAATGTCTATGTCCTCTCCAACCCACTCAGACCTAGAAGTAGTACAAGAGTTGTTAGCGCCAACACTAAAGTTAACGTACAGCTCTATGTCCCAAGTGCCGGCACCGGGCCTGTGCCCTAGGTTTTTACTGTAACCGTATGAAGCAGCGGAGCCAACCAAAGGATTAGTAGAAATATCTGAGTCGGCATCACCTTTACCGTTTTGAATCTGTCCCGGCCATAAGACGTTAGTATTAGCCTCGCCTGCTGACATGCTGCTTTTGGCATCGTTACTAAACTGACGAGTTGTAGTACTTCCACCTCCTGATGGTGCAGCAGGTACCCAATTACTACCGTCCCACTCAAGTACGTCCCCTACACTAGGTGCTGAGGTAGTTGTGTCTACATCACTTAAGCCATCGGCAGAAGTAACTAGTGTAGGCTTGCCAGTCAAATCATTATAGACTCCACTAAATGCAGTAGGAATTGTAGGCTTATTCAGGATAAACGAATCAGCACCTGTATCAGTCTCATTCCAGTCACTCTGTACGTTGTCGTCTCCGATAGTGCCGTCAATGCCGATGACAGTCATGTTCTGAGAAGCAATCTCCCACATGAACATGTTAGCGGTAACGATGTTACTGGTAGTGACACCCATGTTCTCAGTAAACACAGTCACCACATCCCCTGCGGTCAGGTTGAGAATCCGGTTAACACTCAAGGCAGCCTCGTCAGCAACATTACTCTGACGGAGATATGCGGAGTCCATTCCATCAACCTGAGTGCCGTTGACAGAGAAGGTCACTGCGATAACAGGACGCTGGCCCACAAGAGTCTGCAACTCTGCAGATGCGTTCACGTTGTACAAGCCATCTGAACCCACGGTAAACGAATCACTGCCAAAGGTGATGTCACTGCCCACTGTCTCATCAGAGGTAAAGCCAGTGACTTGTGTGCGAGTAGCGTTGTTGGCATCAAAGTCAATTACACTAGCACCGCCTGTAAGGTGAGAGGCCGGCAAGCTAACCTTGACGTAGTTGCTAGTCAGGTCCGCAACAGCGGTAGGCTTGTTAAGAATGAATGCAGGGTCTGCTGCGTCAGTCTCGTCCCAGTCAGCTTGAGTACCACCAGCAGAAGGAGCGTCAGGAGCCCACTGAGTACCGCTCCACCTAAGAACGTCGCCTGTAGACGCAGTACTTGTAGTAGTGTCTACGTCAGACAGGTCGTCAATACTGCTAGGGACAGTAGGCTTATTAAGAATAAACGAGTCGTCAGCTGCATCAGTTTCACTCCAGTCTGCCTGAACGTTGTCCTCGCCTGCACCATCAAGGGCAGTCTGTAAACCTGTGATGTCAGCAATGACGTGTGTATGTGAAGCAGCAGCGAAGTCTGTAGTAGCAGCTGCAGCAGCAGTACCGAGAGTAGGTGCACCACTCAAGCTACCATACGCGCCATCAAACAATGTGGGTAGGTTTGTCAAGCTGTTATAGTCGCCATCAAAAAGCGTAGGCAGGTTGGTAAGCGACGTGTAGTCACCATCGAACAGCGTTGGCTTTCCAGTAAGGTCTGCATACGCGCCAGAGAACAATGCAGTATCGCCTTCTAGCGCAGTACCTGCTGTTGTTCCAAAGCCCGGGAATGTGACCTTTGATGTATTAGCTGCGACGCTGGTGTTGTTACTTACTTCAGTATCGAAGTCTGTAATTTCAGATGCTGTGTGCGTATGTGCCGATGGTGCGAATGTTGTTGGTACAGAGGTCAGCTGTGAGTATGCAACACTAAGTGCAGCCTCGTGGTCAGTAACATCTGACTCAGTGACCGTGTAGTCGGTGATGAATCCCGCACCGTTAGTCAACTGGTTGTTGTTAGTTGGGATAGTAGGGGTACCTGTCAAGCTAGAGTATGCACCATCGAACAAGGTTGGCAGCCCAGTCAACGACGCATACGCACCGTCAAAGAGAACAGTATCACCTTCAAGCGCAGTACCAGCAGTAGTGCCGAATCCGGGGAACTCGTCGATAGCTGCAATCTGGTTGGTAACCGTTGTACTAAAGTTAGCGTCATCGCCGATAGCGGCTGCCAGCTCATTCAACGTATCTAACGCACCGGGCGCAGAATCAACAAGAGCAGAAACCGCATCGTCTACGTACGTCTCTGTAGCAAGGTCAGCAATGTCAGCTGGCTGTACAGCACTGTCTGCAAGGAGTCCTTGTGCTGCTGTAGCGTAATCCGTACTGGCTGTAGCAGCTGCTGTACCTAAAGTAGGCTTACCTGTCAAGTCGGCGTATGCTCCACTAAACAATGTAGGCGTACCGGTAAGACTGCTGTAAGCTCCGTCGAATAACGTAGGAAGCCCGCTTAACGAAGAGTATGCCCCGTCGAACAGCGTAGGCAAATCTGTAAGGTCGTTGTAGCTTTCGCTAAACAATGTAGGCAACCCTGACAGGCTAGAGTATGCTCCGTCAAATAGAGTTGGTAAGTTAGTAAGAGAGTTATAGTCTCCGTCAAACAAAGTTGGCTTACCTGTGAGTGACGCGTATGTACCATCAAACAAGGATGGCAAGTTTGTCAGAGAGTTGTAATCTCCATCAAATAGCGTAGGCGTGTTTGTCAAGGAATTGTAATCCCCGTCAAAGAGAGTAGGTAAGTTACTGAGGCTGTTGTAGTTACCGTCAAACAGGGTAGGCAGTCCAGTTAGGTTGCCATACTGCCCGTCAAAAAGAGCAGGCTTGTTTAAGATAAAGGAGTCAGCCGCGCTGTTAGTTTCCTGCCAATCAGACTGCACGTTATCGTCACCGCTAAGTGCGGCCGCATCTAGTGCAGCTTGTAGGCCAGTAACCTCAGAGATAGCATGCGTGTGCACAGCCGTAGCAAAGTACTCGACATTCTGTGCAGAGGCAGTTCCTAACGTAGGTAGGTTGCTAATCTCAAAGTAGTCAGGGATACCGCCCCCGATAACAACGTTAAAGTCGTCAACGCTTTGCGTTACAACAAGCTGGTAATCACTAGCTCCGTCACCGTTTACTACGATGTTGTTAGCGGAGATGTTTTGATTAACCTCAAGGATATAGTCAGTCCCGTTGTTACTAATCTCTACAACGTGAGATGCCCCCTGCTCTTGCGTAATGTGCAGAGAGGGGGTATCTGGAGTGTGTGAGCTAGAGACTGTTGCCATTAGTACCTTAGCTGCTTGATTTGCAATTTACCGTAAAGAATCACGGTATCACCTAAGGTAACGGTATAACGGCCCTGCCGATAGTTAAGTCCTTGTAACTGTGTCCAAGGTATTGCGATATTAAATACACCGTCAGTTCCGTCAGTATCGAACGTAGGTGTAATGGCTGTAGCCTCGTCTGTAGATGCGTCGTTGTCGTACACGGACATGGCCAGCGTTAGGCCAGAGATGTCTACGGGTACGTCACTAGAGTCCTTGTATGTAATAGACAGGGACAGTGCAGAGTACTCTTCGGCTGCGATATTGTATCTTGCTGCTGACATAAGATAATGATTAACCTCCGTACCTGTGTAGCCTAGGAGGTGCTTAAATATAGGACAAATCCCCCAGCTACGCAAATGGTAACTGGGGGTTTGTGTTAGTCGAGTAGTAGGTTAAACCTGTCGAAGTTTGTAGGGCTTAAGACCGTGACTCCGTACTTGTAAACCGCAGCTGCAGAAAGCTGTAGCATAAACTTATCTTCGGGTAGGTCGAGCGTTACGACTGCAGTAGCAGCATTTACAAAGTTATCTTCAGTAGCTTTATATGCAGTGCTTGTAGTTAAGTTACTTTTTAGCATGTTCCGCAGAGTTCATCAGTACCTCCGATAAAGTTAGTCAGGGTAGTAATCATAGAATTAATAGTGGCGGTCTCGGAGAATCCAACGGCGTACTGTGCCTTATGCAAGATGAGGTCAAAGTAAGCACGCATCTTAATGTACCTTTGTGCCTTTGCAGAGTTAACCTCGCAGTTGCACTGACAGTTAATAACGTCCTGAGCTGCAGCTTCAATAGCGTCAGTAATAGTAGGGACGTGCAGCTGTACACGGAAGTCTGAGTTGTTGTACTCAAAGCCGTAAGCTCCCTCGCCAAAGGCTACAGCAGAGCCTGCAATATTAGTAGAGCTGAAAACAGACTCAAACAAAGAGCTGTTAGCGTCGTCAGGGAACGCAGTTGCAAGCTCAGAGGGCCGGAGGTCAAAGAACTCTCCGCTATCTGCAGTGTAGAAAGTTACACCTGCTGCATTCCACAGAGCTGTGTCAGCGCCTTCTTCATCAACAACAATGTATTGACCGCCGGGAGTTGACACTTCAAACCGGTCGTCTGCTTCAGTAACGTCTGCAACGTCAGTAAAGTATTTCTGGACGTACAAGCGGGTCGTGCTTGTAACGTACATTCTAGCTTCTGCCATAATTTTTAATTAAAAAGAAAGGGGAGGAAGCCATTGTAGCAACCTCCCCTTCCAAAGTTGTAGTTAGCTAGTATTAGCTAGCAGTCAATGAAGCACCGTCAAGCATGAGGATGGTCACGTTCTCAACGTCTTGGTAAGAAGCACCAACGTTCTTGTCAAACTTAACGTCTCCGATAATCTGCTTAGTCAGCATATCGTAGTTAGCAGTTGAGCTAAGTCCCAAGTCTTGGAATACGCTAGGCTCGATAACTGGGAAACCAACACGGTTAGTCCGTCCAGCCTTGGTAATCTTGTTACCGACGAGCTCAACAGCCTTAGCGTTAGTCAAACCAACAGTCAAAACTGTAGGAACAGTCTCAGCAATCACAGCGTCCTCGTTAGCAGCAAACTTGCAGATAACGTCAGCAGGAGCGATGACAGTGATAACACCAGCAGCCTCAGTAGAGGTGTAAGCCTTACCGTCTCCAACTTCCAACTCAGCGTCGTCAATCAAAGCAGACAAAGCAGCAGCAGTAGCAGCGCGGAAAGTCTTCCGTGGGAACTGACGGCGACCAGCAGTCACGTCAATCAAAGTCACGAACATCTCCTCACCAGCAGTGATGCCAGTAGTGTCGATAGTAGACTGACCGGGAGTAGCAGCGGCGTAAGCCTCGAGCGTGTAACCCTCAGCAGCAGCAAACGTAGCAGCGTCGGTAGGACTAGCGTTGTCGAGTCCGTAAGTAGCGTCAGCTCCGAGCGTGCGGCCGGCAGCGTTCTTGCACTCGTCCATTTTTCCCAATCCGGGAACGATAATAAGGGTGTCTTTGGTATTAGCCATAAGAATGTAATGTTTATTCGGATGTTAGTTGCTCAGCACTTGATGTCTGATATCGCGGAGACTCAATCGCTTCAAGGATATTCTTGACCGCAATATCGACGACCTCCTGATGGGTGTGCTGGGCTAACTCACAATCTTGACCGAAAGTTAAGTCAATAGATTCAGGAATCCTAATGTAGTCTGCAGTTATGCCTTCTAATATGAAACTTTCGGCATCTTGGTACACCTGAATGTCCTCCTCAGCGATAGTACAAAGGGGTGAATTAAGCTGAGATTTAGCGAATGGATTCTGCTGCATGAAGTAAACCTCGGCGTTATCTACCACTCTTACAGGCACTTGCTGCTGGGGTGAAGATACGCTGACGTCACCACAGTGGCTGTAGCGAATGTCTGCACGAATGTTGACAAGATACAGGTAGTCTGCGGGTAAGTCAATTTGGCGCCACTCCGCTGCAGTCGTCATGTCGAACGTGTCTACGTAGTTCTGAGACACAAGTGTGCGGATGTCGTCAAGGCGTTTCTGGTTACCTTCGAAGCCAATACGCTTGACATCCCCCGTGATAAATGCTCGGTCTTTAATAAACCGGTCTTGCGCTCGGTTAAGCCAGTAGTCCTTCTCTTCGTCAAGAAGGTAATCATACGCGTTAGCAGCAACCCGTTGGAGTCCCTGCTCAAGTGCGTAGTGCATTTCCTGTACGGTCATTTCTTCTTCTTTTTAGACTTAGACCTTTTGAGAGCCTTAGCTGTTGGAGCCCCTTTTGTTCCGGGCTTGCGCATGCTCTCTCCAGAGCCGTTCTTAATGCGCTTGCGTTTTGCGTGGATATTGGCCCACAGTCCTGGTTTCTTTGCCATGTCTACAATATAGTGAATATAGGGGAGACCTCAAAGCCTCCCCTACTCAATTAAGGCGTGTCAGTAATCAAGTCGTTAACATTGAGGTTAAATCCTGTAAGGTTAACACTGCCTTCAAGGTCAGTCGCAGTCGTAACGCTGTCACCAAACTCATAGTAGTGGTCTGGCGAAGTCCATCCTAGGTCTTGCGCTGCGCCGCTGTTGTACAAAGTACTTACATCGGCAGACTTATCAGAACCCCAGATTGCCAGCTGGTCTACCATACCGTTGTCTAGGTATGTGTTAGAGAACCTGCCAACGTACATAAAGCCTGTGCCGATGTTTCCGCTAAAGCCACTGCTGCTGCCAGAACTGTTAGACACAGTCTGCAAGGAACCGTTGATGTACAGCTTAAGGTTAGCAAACTCATAGCTTCCAGTTGGTCCACCTGTATAGACACATACAATGTGGTTCCAGCCGTTAGTCAGAGTGCTGTTAGCTGTGCTGTTCTGCAAGTAATTACTTGAAGTGCCGTACCGAACCCTTAGCCTATCATCAGCTGTCTCTCTAAGTTCTACGTACCCGTCAGTGTTATTAGAAGAACCAAACGCAAAGTAAGGGTTACCTGTATTGTCTCCGCGCTTAACCCACATAGCAATAGTCCAAGCATCTGAAGTGCTTCCAATAGATGGGTTACCCGTTCTTTGTAGCACGCTTACGTTAGAAGAGTTACCACTAAAGTAGCTGTTTTGACCAGCGTCAAACCTTACAGACTGGCTGTTAGTGTAAGTAGTCTGGTAGACGTTTACAGTTGCAGTAAAGTTGGTAGTACCTCCAACAGCGTTAGCTGCCTTACAGTTAACTACAATAGCATCTGCAGCAGTGTTAGTCCAGCTAGGTGCAGTACCACTCAGTACACCTGTCGTCTGGTTCATAGTAATCCAACTAGGCGCATCAATTTCAACCCACTGATTAACAATGTAGTCAAGTACAATAAGCTGTGCGTTCAACGTACCGTTTTCCTCAATGTAGAAGACTTGGTCTGGTACATTAGGTGCGTACGTAGTGATAGGCTGAATACCCTGTCCAATAGTCTGCTTAGACACCGTCGGAAGGTGCGAGTGGAGAGTGTTCTCCCTAACCCCGTAATACAAGTGTATTGGGTTACCGTCAGCAGTTTGGTTACAAGTCATAATCAACTCACCCTCTTCCTCAGACCAGAGTTCTAGTACATTGTTAGTCTGGTATCTCAAAGACACCATACCTACGTTGTTACCACTTCCATTAGCCCTCCAAGCCCCTGCACCTAAGTTCGGGTCATAGTGAACCGCACTGGTATTCATCGTCCAGTCAGAACCCGAAAGCAGTTGTTCACTGGTGCCATAAGTAAACCTGTCAGTTAGAGAGGTTTCAGCAGTTGTGCTACCTGTAGAAGCACCTGTGTAGTCTGTACCGAAGTAGTTAGACCTGCCATCTGCAGTAAGGTTAATCATGTACTTCTCACCTTGAGACAGGGAGATGTTAGACCTGATGACGGTGTGGTCTTCGATGCCGTTGTAGACACCCTCCTCACTGCTGTCAAAGTCGTGTACAATAGTCCAGTTCTCAGACCTCTTAATAAAGGTAGGGAACACAGAGCCTGACGACCAACCTGCCCAAGAAATAGACAAGCTGTCTCCTACTTGCTGCGCAGTAGACGTAGCAATTAAAGTCTCATCACCGTTTGGTGCCAACTCAATTAACTGCAGGTAGTT
>Ga0098048_1001392_pt1 | contig 10654 bp, 9 predicted proteins | sample 13_taG_FD_75052 | JGI IMG/M metagenome (GOLD analysis project Ga0098048, IMG submission 75052) | Marine viral communities from the Subarctic Pacific Ocean - 13_ETSP_OMZ_AT15268 metaG | ecosystem: Environmental > Aquatic > Marine > Oceanic | place: Pacific Ocean | collected 2015-01-16 | reverse complement strand
ATACTATACATATTGGAACTTCACAAGTAACAACAGCTAAAATAGCAGCAAATAATGTTACTTCAGCAAAAATTGCTAGTAACAATATTTTAGCACGACATATAGCAGCAAACAATGTTGGATCAAGTGAAATCGCAAATAACTCTGTAACTACTACACAATTATCAAGTGCAGCACTTGGCGGTAAAACAATGTCAGGTAATATTAACTTTACTGGAGATTTAAATCTAGGTAATGGTACAGGAGATATTACAAATATTCAAACATTAGGCGTAAGAGATAGCAATCCACCTCAAATGCTTCACTTAGACGAAGTAGCAGGTATGAGTGTAGGCTCAGGAAGTTCATCTTCAACTACACAGTTTACATTAGATAGTTTTGCAGCAGGTACATTTAGAACTGCTAAGTACTTAGTACAAGTACATAATTCAACAGACACAGATTTTCAAGCAATAGAAATTTTATTATTCCATGATGGTACAGATGTATACTTAACACAGTACGCGTCTATATTTGAGAATGGAGCACAAGCAGCATTTGATGCAGATTTAGTATCAGGTAATATAAGATTAAGAGTAACGCCAGCAAGTACAGATAGTATGGCGTTTAAATTTATCAGGACAACAATAGAGGTATAAAATGGGACAAAAATTAGACTTTAATATCGAAGACGCAGGGTTAAAAATTGATGGTAGTGATGTTATCGATGCTAGTAGAAACTTTGAAGGTGCAGTAGCCGCTAGCAAAGTAGGCTCAGGTACTCTTGCAAAGGCTAGACTACCTTTCACAATAACAACAACAGCACCAACAAATACCACAGGCACGAATGATGGTCATGTATGGTTTGTTTATTCGAGTTAAACTATGGCAATATATGTTAATGATAGTGGCACATTACGTCAGATATCCTTTCTTGCAATCAATGATGGCGGAACAATACGAAGGGTTAATGAAGTATACGTAAACGATAATGGCAACCTCGCAGGGCCGTTTTCTGCTATTCATGAAACATCAAGAAATACGGCAACATCAAACGTAACAAACACAACTGATATTGTTACAACATTCAACACCACCACTGCTTTTGATACAGATTATAATACAACAACTGCGTTTGCTACTAGCAGAACGACAGAATTCAATACAGTAAGAAGCACAGAGACTAACTTAGTAACTACATTCGCAACTACTACAGTATTTGCAACTACAGTAAATACTACAACCGCATTTACAACAACTACAGCGTTTAATACAACTACTACGTTTAATACTACTATTAGTACTATTACAGATTTCACAACGACAACTGCGTTTAATACTACTACAACGTTTGATACAACTACAACGACGACAACCGATTTTACAACAACTACAGCGTTTAATACAACTACTACGTTTAATACTACTATTACAACGACCACAGATTTTACAACTATTACAGCGTTTAATACAACTACAACTTACGCTACAACACAAGGTACAATTACAGCCTTTAACACAACAACTGCATTTACTACAACTACAACGTTTGATACAAATACTAGTACTACTACTACTTTTAATACAACAACTGCATTTACAACTACGACAACTTTTAATACTACAAAAAGCACAACTACAGCATTTAATACAACCACAACCTTTGAAACTACCACAGTATTTGCTACTAGCAGAAATACAACTACAGCGTTTAACACGACAACTACATTTACTACAACAACAACATTTAATACAACGCTTACTACAACAACCGATTTTACTACTACTACAACGTTTAATACTACAAAAAGTACAACGACTGCGTATGAGACAACAACCACATTTACAACGTTCTTTGATACAGTAATACTAACAAATAGATTAACTCAATTTACAAATAGCACATCATTTGCTACTACAAGAACAACAACATTTGAAACAATAACTGCGTACTCAGATAATACTTCGCAGTCTACTACAAGAACAACAACATTTGAAACAACAACTGCGTACTCAGATAATACTTCTTTTGCTACTACAAGAACAACAACATTTGAAACAACAACTGCGTACTCAGATAATACTTCTTTTGCAACAACAAGAACTACGACATTTGATACAGTAACTACATTTACAGCATCTACAAGTTATAATACAGCGCAGTCTACAAACACAAGTAGGAATACAGGATTAGCAGCAGTAAATACTTCTTATACAACTACTCAATCTACAAATACAAGTAGGAACACAGGCTTAGCTGCAGTAAATACTTCTTATACAACTACTCAATCTACGAATACAAGTAGGAACACAGGCTTAGCTGCAGTAAATACAAACACAGCTAGAGGCACAAACACAAGTAGAAGTACAGGATTTACAAATAGTACAACTAGAAATACAGCATTCTCAACAAACACAAGTAGAAGCACAGGGTTTACTAACTCAACTTCTTATAACACAGCGTTTGGCACAAATACTAGTAGAAATACAGCATTAGCAGATGTAAACACTGCAACATCTAGAAGTACAGGATTTACAAATAATACAAGTAGAACAACACAGTATACAGACAACACAGGATTTACAAATAATACTACTAGAAGCACAAATACATCAAGAACTTCTGAGTATGGCGTTAATACTTCTTATAACACAGGATTCGGTACAAACACAAGTAGAGGTACCCAGTTAGCAGATGTTAATACAGCTTTTGCTACAAATACAGTTAGAGGCACTGCAACATCTAGAAGTACAAATACATCACATACTTTTCAAGAAGGAACAGATAGAAGTACTTCATTTACAAATTCTACTTCTTATGATACAGCCACTTCTGCTACCACTACTACGGCATTTACATATACATACTTTTCTTATGCAGCTGGTCAGTTCATTCAACAAACGATGTACAACAACACTACTACATCGTTTGTATATAATACTTCTCGAAATACAAACACGGCAAGAAGTACTCAATATCAAACAACCTATGTATCTTCAGGTACAGTAAATACTTCATTTACAAATAATACAGGATTTACAAATAATACTTCTAGAAGTACCAATACAAGTAGAGTAACACAATTTACAGACAATACTACTAGAAGTACTACTAGAAGTACAAATACGAGTCAATTAACTGCATATGTAGATAACACAGCATTTGCTACAAATACTGCCAGGGGCACAAATACTAGTAGAAGTACATCATTTGCTACAAACACAGCAAGAAATACAGCATTTACAAATGCTACAAATACAAGCAGACTAACTCAGTATAGTGATAATACATCACAAGGTACAACAAGAAATACAAACACTGCAAGAACAACAGAATATACAGACAATACTACTAGGTCTACTTCTTATAATACAAACACTGCAAGAACAACAGAATATACAGATAACACAGGATTTACAAATTCTACAAATACAAGTAGATTAACTGCGTATGTAGATAACACTTCATTTGCTACTACAAGAAGTACAAATACAAGTAGATTAACTTCATATGTAGATAACACTTCATTTGCTACTACTAGAAGTACGAATACAAGCAGACTAACTTCGTATTCAGATAATACTTCTTTTGCTACTTCAAGAAGTACGAATACAAGTAGATTAACTGCATTTACGAATAATACTTCATTTGCTACTACAAGAAATACAAATACAAGTAGAGGGACAGGTACTTCACAGTCAACAAGTTATACTACTACGCAAGCTACTAATACATCGAAGTCAACAGGTACTTCACAGTCAACAAGTTATACTACTACGCAAGCTACTAATACATCGAAGTCAACAGGTACTTCACAGTCAACAAGCTATACTACTACACAATCTACGAATACATCGAGAACAAGTAATACATCGCAGTCAACAAGTTATACTACTACACAATCTACGAATACATCAAGAACAAGTAATACATCGCAGTCAACTTCGTATAATACATCTTTTGCAACAAATACATCAAGAACAAGTAATACATCGCAGTCAACAAGTTATACTACTACACAGACTACAAATACAAGTAGAACTACAGAGTTTACTACAGCATATCAAACTTCAAGACTATCTTCTAGAAGCACAGGTACAAGTAGAGCAACAACAACAGTATTCAATACTTCACAGGCAACAGTAACAGATAGAGGTACAACGACAACATTTAATACTTCTAGACTATCCGATACAACTAGAACAACAGGAACAAGTAAAGATACAAGTACAACATTCAATACTTCTAGAATCTCAGATACAACTAGAACGACTGGCACAAGTAAAAACACTGTAACTACATTTAACACTACTTTAGCCACTGGTACAAGTAATGCAACTCTTACAAGTAGAGCAACAACAACAACTTATGCTACTACCCAAGGAACCATTACAACTAGGTCTACTGGAACAAGTAAAAGCACCACTACTACATTTGATACTAATACTACAACAGGAACAACTAGAGGAACAGTTACTTCTAAAGATACAGTATCTACTTTCAATACTACTAGGATTTCCGAAACAAGTAGAGGAACAGTTACAGTTAGAGACACAGTATCTACATTTGCAACTTCTAGAGATTCTGTTACAACTAGAGGAACAGTTACTTCTAAAGATACAGTATCTACATTTGAAACTTCTAGAGCTTCATTAACAAGTAGAACTACAGGCACAGATAGAAGCACTACGTCTACATTTGATACTACGAGAAGTACAGACACAAGCAGAACAACAGTATTCGCAACTTCAACAGTATTTAATACAACTAAAACTACAGTATTTGGAACAGATAGAACTACTACTACTACGATTGAAACAAGTAGATTATCAGATACAACTAGGACAACGACTCCTACAACTACAACAACTTTCGATACTTCTACACAAGTATTTGAAAGAATTACTGCATCAGCAGCTGGAACTATATTCGACACAGAAGTTTCTAGTGCAGAAGCATTTGACGCGTCTTTCTGGGATGGTAACCAGTGGGCAGAATAATAACTAACCAAAGGAATAATAATGAAATTAAAAGAAAAAGATATCACCCCTAAATATGTGAGTGATAAATTAGAAAGTTTAGGTAATGCTTTATTTGATTCAATACATCAGTTTGAAGAAAGATTACAAGAACAGGAAAAACATATAATAGAACTAAAACAAACAATAAAAACATTAAAAAATGGGTAGACTAGTACCAATGTCGAGTGTTGAAGAACTCGGAGACCAGTCAACTCATATATTTAAATCAGGGTCTTGTATAAGACCAAAGAAAGATTTAGATGAATTAGGTAAGCTAAAAGAATTAATAATACCTGAATCTAGAGAAGGCATAGACTTTACTTATGACGTATGGTATAATACTAATGAACTTATGACTGTTAGAAACTGGTTATATACGGATTTTTTAGGTGCAGGAATATACATGAGAATAAATTCAGTACTAATCAATGATAAACTAATGAACGCAATAGTGAAATCAGACGTTGAAATTGACAAGGAACGATTACAAAAAATTAAAAATAACTTACGAAATAAATATCACTTAAAAGAGATAGAAGAAGACCACGATAAAGTCGTGTTTCCTCCAGGAACAAATCTTCTTAGCAGACAAGATAAGTGTGTACACTGGGGCAGAATAGAACAATGCGTGGATGAAGGTTATGTTATTAAACCTCATCCTATTACTACTGAATTATTTATAGCTAAATTAAAAAGAAGATTTGGTAAAGATAAAGTATTAAATAAAAGAAGTGGTGGAATGGAATTACTGATGAAGTGTTCGCATGTAGCTACTATGCCAAATAGTGAAATGGGACTTATAGCATTATTGCTTAAAAAACATTTAAGAATGATAAGTTATTCAAAGAAAGAAAGAGAGAAAAGTTTATTAACATATGAAAGCATTTATCACGCCTGTGGAAACTCAAACGGTTATAAAGGCATAGAAAAAATACTTTCAGCAAAAAACTCTGGCATAATATTTGCCTTTGATGAAGATGCAAAGCATAGAATGGATTTATACATAAATAATTTTTGGGAGTACAAAAAAACAAATGATTGAGATAGTACACACATGGAAGCCTACGTGGAGTTTTTTCACTTTAGCTTCTCTTATGGAAAAAGACGAGGAGTATCGTTTACATTTATATGTAGATGAGGAATACTATGCGGATTTACCTTTTACCTGGATATTTGAAAATATACCCAATGTTACAATATATGAAAGCTATTGGAAAAAAGACTTCGCAGCTAGAGCAATTCAACATCTTAGACTGCATTGGAAAGATAGAGGGCTACATAAAAGAATTTTATACGCAGGAGGCAATAGAATATTTCTAAAAAGTGGATGGACACAAGAAATACCAAAAGAAAGTTTTTTCCAAAAAAAGATGGCTCACTTATCAAGAAAGAAAGTATTTGTAGGACACAACATATTCTCTAGTTATTATGGAATGTTAGATTTTGCAAAAGCAGATATGCCTGCAAATTGGGACACTGAGTTTTTTATTATAAATTATGATTTATTAAAAAATGCAAATGATAATGACTTATTTTATCCTACTGGTTTTTACAATGATTACGATAGTAGAGTATTGGCTTCTACTAATAAATACTTCTTTAAAAAATTACATGAAGGAGAAAGAGGACTACTGCCTAGATACATGAATGGCAAGAGTGACTTACTAATTCAATGGGATGCTTTACCTTCTAAAGAGTATTTAAATTATAATGTAATGTTAAGAAAATCTTGGAGTATTGCACTACCAACAAAAACACTAGAAAATGGATATACTAAAATGAGTGTAGGACAGCAATTGTCTACTCCTTGGGATTTATATGCTAATTTAATTCCACAAATACCTGTAAACTATAGAAATGCTAGAATGTGTGAAAACTTACTATATAAATCAAAGAGGCAAAAAGAAACTGCCAGTAAACTATTAAAAGTAGGATATAGATTAGGTAAACTTTAACATCTCGTCATTTAGGTCGGAAAGAATTTTCCACTGTAATTTACCTTTCTCTTCCCACTTCTTAACTAGTTTAGCTTCATTGGGATTGTGGGGATTTGAATTAGTTGAATTTATGGGAAGGTGCCAACTTGATGGGTAATCTCCCCCTGTTTTAAAAGGTAGTTTTTTCGCAAAGAAATCAAAACCAATTAAAGTTATACTCTTACATTTACACTTCTGTAAGAAAAACAATATACCAAGAAAACCTGCACTCGGTCGTCCTCCCCCAGGCGCTACTCCGTTTTTTGCTCCCACCAGTTCAAATATTTTCATTAACTCATCATCACTAAACATATCATTATCATGCCCCCAGGGCGGTTCTCCCCTATGGTCTGGGTATTTATCTAAGTGTATACGAGAACGATTAAATAAAGGGTACGCATCTTTGAAGTGTTCATGTAAATTTACGCGAAGCCACCCTGTAATCCATATATCTGTACGACTTCCTATGTGTTCATGTAATTTATCTTCAGGTATTCCTTTTCCAAATCGTACAACTGTATCAAAACTTTCTATATAGTTTCCAAAGTCATACTGTAAAATTTCTACTGAATTTCCCACAAGTACTACATTTTTATTTTCTGTTAACTCTTGTAAATCTCTACCCATTTTGCTGTTAGCTCCGAACACTCGTTTATATTTAACCAAGGCCCGCCGTCTGTAAAGTGCAGTGCTTTTGGTCTTTTGAATTTGTAATAATTTACCATTGCATTATATTGCGCAGGAATCCCCCCTATACTATCTGCCCACTGTAACTCATGCAATGCACCCGCTGGGGCTTGGTTTATATAATCATAAGTAAGTTCTGTACACTTAGGATTATTAAAAAGCATAAGACTAGACCAGTACTTTCTAGGATAACTGTGATTTTTCTTGCCTTTCATTTTTTTACTTTGCACGAGAAAATTAGGATGTTTTACAACATGAACTGTATGTTCATCGGAAAAATAATCCATAACTTCTTCAGGGTCACAGAGCCATAAGAAATCTCCATCACAGAATAAAGCTTCTCCTTCGTAGTCACAGAGCTGTGGTACTAGAAAACGAGTAAAGGCAAACTCTGTACTCTCGTTCTGAAAAGGACGAGTATATTCGGATATTTCCGATTTTTTGAGTGGTATGATTTCATGACTAGAATTGTAACGAAGTATGCTTTTTTTACATACATCAAACATTTCGGGGTATGCTGATTCATACCCAATAAAAATTTTCATAGTATTATCCTTTTTTGAAAGTAATGATCCATCTTGTGGTCTTGTGGTACAGCAAAGTAAAGATTAGGTGTTAAAGGGTCTTTAAAATATGCTAACTGTGGCTTTGCTCCTGGTTCTACTATACTTGATACTAACTTTCTCATTAGTACAATAGTATTGTTTTCTATTTCTTTTATTTTTTGTTTTAGTGCTTTTCTAGTATCATCGCACATTTTTATGTTTTTATATTCTTTACTGTTTGGGTCTAATCTTTTTATATCGAAATCTTCTGTTACATGATAATCTTTTACTTGATCCTGTACAAAAACTGGTAGTTCGGGTAGATTTGGGTGTTTACCTATTCTTCCTTCTTCTAAGTCTTTTCTTACATTCTGCATGTACAATTTCATCCAATCCATGTCTGTCATACCATTAGATGCTTCTGCAACCATACCGCCATACATATTATTATATACATAAGTACACGGAATCTCTTTTAATCTTTTGACTTCTAACTCTTTTTTAAAATGTTTATGCTTTAATTGTAAGTAAAATCTTGTATCTTCGCCTATCCTCATTTCTTCATCAAATCTTAACTTAGCTGCTTTTTTAGAATACCATACAGGTCTACAGTGATTATCTACCATCATTTGATTAGTTACATGAGAAAAATAAGTCTCATTTAATTCTCTATTCAATGCGTGTACTTCTGATGTATATCTACCATATAAATGACATACTTTTTCTATGCCACCCATTTTTTGTACTTTCTTCCTATACTCTAAGTTATGTCTATACATCAAAGGTACATACTTGGCAAAATGAGCATAGTCTTTTTTATAATTAGCAGGTCTATCTGGATTATTCATTATTCTAACAAATACCCTTTGTCCATAGTTATCTATGTGCTGTGCCCATTGATGATAAATAATGATACTGTCAGGTGCATTTTCTTTTGCAAGACTCTTATATAAATTAACCCCATAAGGGGTTAATATATCGTCTCCATCTATTTGTACCATATAGTCATCATCCGACTTTTGAAATATTTTTAGTAATTCATTTTTACCTTTTCCTGGATTACCGTTAGACTCTGTTATATGACACTCTATTCCTTTACTCAGACACCATAGACTTACTTCTTTTTCGTAATCTTTACTTAATGTATTTACTACTACTACTGCATCTTTATATGATATATTAGACCACCTAGGATCAAAGTGACACTTTAGTCCCTTGAAGCTGGTATCAGTTTTTCCTGTACGGTTAAACCAGTCTAAGTATCTTCCAGATGCAGAAGTAAGTATATAAAATCTAAGAGTCTTCTTCACCGACGTCGCCACTATTTACTTGATTACCTAAATCATTAATATACGCTTGTCTAGCTGTTTGGCATATAGCAATGAGATGTTTACATCTATCTATTTCTACATCCGCCACATTTATAGACATAACTATAGCTTGTTGGTCTTCTGTTAACTCACTAATAACGTGTTCTACACCGTCAATAGTAATTGTTTGGTTATTGCTCATTTAAATATATCCTGCCAATTTCCTTGTGTACTTGCCTTAGCATACTCGGTAGCACGGTTTTCAAAAAAGTTGGTATGCTCAACTGCATTTATTTGCATGTCAATCCATGGAAGAGGATTTTCAGTACTATGGAATATAGCTTTCATACCTAGTCCTAGTAATCTTCTATCTGCAATATAACGAATATACTCTTTTACTTCTTTTGCTGTTAAGTCTTCAATATCTGCTTTTTCAAAGCAAACATCAATAAATTTATCTTCTAATTCAACAACACGTTCCGCTGCACAATATATCTCATATTTTAGTTTATCTGTCCATATCTCTGGATTCTCTGCAATAAAAGTCCTAAAGAGTTTTGACAGTCCTTCAACGTGGAGTGACTCGTCTCTTATAGACCATGTTACTATCTGACCCATTCCTTTCATAAGATTGTGTCTAGGATAGTTTAGAAGTATAGCAAAACTACTAAATAGTTGTACTCCTTCCGTAAATCCGCTGTAAACTGCCATAGTTTTAGCAATCTCATGCGCATTATCCATATTAAAATCAGTTAAGTACTCATGTTTTTCTGACATAGCTTGTATCTCAAAAAATTCTGTATACTGCTCATCTGATTTTCCTAATGTTTCCAATAATAAAGAATATGCTTCTTGGTGTACTGCTTCCATAGCAGCATAGCTTACTAGCATCATTCTTATTTCTGGTTGTTTAAATGTTGGTAAGTAATGCTTTGCATAACCACAACATACGTCCACATCAGCTTGTGTAAAGAACTTAAATATATTATCTATAAGTGTTCTTTCGCCTTCTGATAGTTTTTGATTATAGTCTTTGATATCATCTTGGAGTGGTACTTCTTCAGGTAGCCAATGCATTTGTTGTTGTTTCTTGTAAAACTCAAATGCCCACGGATATACAAAAGGTTTATAGTAT
>Ga0098048_1001385_pt1 | contig 10693 bp, 8 predicted proteins | sample 13_taG_FD_75052 | JGI IMG/M metagenome (GOLD analysis project Ga0098048, IMG submission 75052) | Marine viral communities from the Subarctic Pacific Ocean - 13_ETSP_OMZ_AT15268 metaG | ecosystem: Environmental > Aquatic > Marine > Oceanic | place: Pacific Ocean | collected 2015-01-16 | reverse complement strand
AGAATGGTTGACATTGAAATCGCACCAATAGAAGATGAAGACTAAATCACACCCTATTAAAAATAAACTTAAATATGCTCTAAGACATGACAGACTTTGGCATACAAAATCTATTATTAACAAAAAGAAAGAACAAAAAAAGAGAGGAGAACATATTGAATACACTACCAAATGACTACCAAAACTTTATAGCACTCAGCAGATATGCAAGGTGGCTACCTGAGAAGAACAGAAGAGAGACATGGCAAGAGACAGTTGCTAGGTACTTTGATTTCATGGAAGAGCATTTGAAAGAGAACACTCAGCATGAGTTAGTACCTAAGACTAGAAAAATATTAGAAGAAGCTGTGCTAAATCTAGACATAATGCCAAGCATGAGAGCATTGATGACTTCGGGCAAGGCATTAAAGGATAATAACATAGCAGGGTACAACTGTGCCTATCTAAGTGTTGACCATCCCAAGGCATTTGATGAATGCTTATATGTATTAATGCATGGTACTGGTGTAGGCTTTAGTGTTGAGAGACAGCACATAGCTAAGTTACCCGAAGTACCCGAAGAAATGATTGATGTAGAAGATACTGTTGTGGTACAAGATAGTAAGGAAGGTTGGCAGTCTGCATTTAGAAAACTAATAAATTATTTATACAATGGAGAGATGCCTAGATGGGATTTCTCTAAGATAAGACCTAAGGGTTCAAGACTATCTACCTTTGGTGGCAGAGCAAGTGGCCCTGAACCACTACTAGACCTATTTAATTTCTCTAATAACTTATTTAAAGATGCAGTCGGCAGACAACTAACAAGCTATGAGTGTCATAGAATGATGTGTAAGATAGCAGAGGTAGTTGTAGTTGGTGGTGTCCGTAGGTCAGCACTCATCTCACTTAGTAACCTAACTGATGAGAGAATGCGTGGTGCTAAGACAGGTCAATGGTGGATAGACACACCTGAAATGGCACTAAGTAATAATAGTGTATGCTATACAGAGAAGCCTGACATGGGAATATTTATGAAAGAATGGCTATCTTTATATGAATCTAAGTCGGGTGAAAGAGGTATATTTAACAGAGAATCTGCTATAAAACAGGTTGCTAAGTCAGGAAGAAGGGATACTGAGCATGAATTTGGTTGCAATCCTTGTAGCGAAATCATCCTAAGAGATGGTCAATTTTGCAACTTAACAGAGGTAGTGATACGAGCAACAGACACACAGAGAGATATGCTCCGTAAGGTAAGATTAGCCACCATACTGGGGACATTTCAGGCAAGTCTTACGAACATAAAAAGACTTAGACCGAAATGGGTTAAAAATACAGAAGAAGAAGCCTTGCTTGGAGTGTCATTAACTGGTATAATGGACAATGCTTTTATGAATGGAAGTCAGAAAGATAGAGGACACTATGGTAAAAGAAGTTTACCTGACTTTTTACAGGACTTAAAGAAAGAGTCAGTCAAGACAAATAAAGAATGGTCAGAACTTCTAGGGATTAATCAAGCTACATCAACAACAGCAATTAAACCTAGTGGTACAGTCAGTCAGTTAGTAGATAGTGCAAGTGGAATACACACTCGGCACAATGATTATTATTTCCGTAGAGTCAGGGCAGATGCCAAAGACCCTATAGCACAGCTTATGGAAGACCAAGGTATTCCTTGTGAGCCTGATGTTATGAAACCTTCTAGTGTTAAGGTCTTTACATTCCCTATGAAAGCACCCAAAGGTGCTGTACTTAGGAACGAAAGGACTGCAATACAACAGCTAGAACTATGGCTCACATACCAAAGGTATTACTGTGAACATAAACCTAGTGTAACTATTAGTGTAAGAGATAATGAATGGATGGAAGTAGGAGCATGGGTGTATAAACATTTTGATGAAATAAGTGGTGTAAGTTTCTTGCCTCACTCAGACCATTCATATCAACAAGCACCTTATGAAGACTGTACAAAGAAACAATACAATGAACTCGCTAAGAAGATGCCCAAGTCAGTTGACTGGGATTTAATTAGCAAGTACGAGTTGACAGATACAACAGTAGGAACTAAGCAATTAGCTTGTACTGGTAGTGTATGTGAACTCGTTGACTTAGTTGAAGAAGAGAGGGATGTAGAATGATTGCAGATATTATACTTATCGTTGTTCTCCAACTAATCATTTTAAAAATGTTAGACTAATATAGGAGTAAGTTATGTTAGAAAAAATGAAATCAGGTGCTGATGGTGCGATAGATTTAGGTATCAAACTAATCAGCTTGTCAATTATATTACAGGTTATCTTTGGTTCAAAGGTAGCATTCCTTACAGGAAATGTAATTGGCTCTATACTTGATATAGTGTGGACTTTAGGAAATGCTGGGTTAGCAGGTATTATCGCAGCATTAATCATTTGGAGGTTACTCGATAAAGATATTGTCGATGAACTCAAAGACTAAGGTTAAAAAAACTTGGGGTCTTGTCCGTATGGATAGGACTTCCAAGTTACAACTAGAACTCAAGGAGAAGAAGAAAGAACCTAATCCGAGACTTTGGAAATCAGACTGGAGAAAGTAATGAAACACAAAGGGATACTCCCACTACCTATATTTACAAGGGGTAGAGGAGAAGAGAAAAGGGAACACTTAGTTAGTTTAAACAACTTCTTTCCTATGCATTATGCACAAAAGAACAATGTTAAACGAGCCTATCACGATACTGTTATGGAATGGGTAAAGACACTACCTAAATATAAGACCATACAGCCACACTATAAGTTATACTTCAAAACAAAACACAAAAGAGATTTAGATAACTATACATTTACTATGCACAAGTTTCTTATGGATGCATTGGTAGAGGGAGAGGTTATTGAGGATGACCACTATGAGATTGTAACTAAGGTTACTACAGAGATTGGTGGTTTAGACACAGACAACTATGTTATAGTAGAAATAAAGGGAGAAGAACTTGGGATTGAATAAGAGCAAAGACCTAAAGGGTATGCGTAAATTTGATGTTGACCTAGAGTTTGGTCAGCAATGGGAAAAGCACATAGATGAGATGTTCTCAGGTGCTAAGAAGTGTGAGGTTAAAACAGAGAGGGATAAGTGGGCGAGTACAGGTAATATCTGTATTGAGACTGAGTGCTATGGAAAACCCTCAGGATTAACTAGCACAGAGGCTGAGTTGTGGGTACATAATTTAGTTAAGGATGGAGAACTGTGCTGTAGTCTAGTGTTTAATACAGACAAGTTAAGAAAGACAATGGAAGAAATGAAACCATTTCAAATAATGGGTGGAGATAACAAAGCATCTAAGATGTACTTAGTTAATATATCTAAGCTACTTGAATCAGTAAGCAGTTAAAGTAAACGAGCCATCCTCATGCTCAATAAACTGAGGAGCATCAACTATAAAAGGCTCACCTTTAGCTATAGATTTATGTACCTCTTCTGCTAAAATTGGGTCTCCTATCTGAGTCTTACCTCCAAACTCAGGTGGATAACCGAAAGTATCTTCGTGTAGTTTGATTGCCACAGCTAGTGGAGTATTACTTAGTATTTTTTCTATCTCTTTATATTTCATATCTCTATTTTACCCTATTCTTTTCCTTCTGTTAAGCTCTTTTCTTATTCTCTTTCTATCTTTTTCAGAAAGAAAATGGTCGTGTAAGAGCATCGAAATTAACTCTTGAGTAGACTCATCCTTTATTCTTTCATTATTTAAAACATCATACTTATTCTCAGTTGGATTTTCAAACTCTTTACTTTCCGAAGCATTAGTAGTAGAAGCAGTAGGATTAACTGAGTTAAAGATAGTAGTAGGGTCTCCGTAAACACTCATAATCTCATCAAACACTTTTGTTAATTCAGGAAAGTATTTCTGCATTCTCTTCCATGACCTTTTATCCTTAGAAGACCAAGACTCAAATAAATTAGCGAATGTTTCGTGAAGTCTAGGATTTCCAACTTTCTTTGGATTATTTAATTTAAAGTATTTAATACCATGACCACCACCAAATTTTCTAGAAGCCCAAGCACCACCAGTCATAGCATCTGCTATATCTAATATTCCAGAAGCCTCAGATAGAATATCGTTCATACTGCCACTGCCTAATCCTTGGCTCGTTATCTTATCAACTGGGCCAACTAACTCCTCTACAAGCCTATCAAGAAATTCTTTTCCTGTGCCTTTTACTGTCTTCTTTGGTTCTAGTCCTAGCCTAGTAATTTCCTTCTGAAATGCCTCTGCAAAATCAGGAAAGAGGTCAGAAAAATATAAGCCTTGACTTCTAGTATCCCCTTTGTATGCCATAAGACCAAGTACATAATCAACAAAATGACCAAACTCATGTCTAGCAACACGAGAAAGTATCTTTGACTTACCTCTCTTCATAACTATGTTAAATCTAAACTTACCACCCTCACCCGAAACTGAAAAATGAGAAGATTTATTCTTATTTCCATGCCATGTTATTGTATTTAGGGGATTAGCATCTAGGAATCTTCCTACAAAATCTAACCCCTTGTCGCTCATTCCATCAATTATTCTTTGTGCAAGTATTCCTTTAGGATTCCCTACTTCCACTGCTTCAAAAAATTGTCTACGCACACGATTAGCTCTCCACGATTCATCCTTACCTCTAGCAAAATCTTTTCTTTTCCTTCTGGGTTTATTGCTTTCATCTGGAATCCTAGGAGGATTCTTATCTACTTCTGATGGGTCATATCCCCAATCAACTTTACCTGTTCCACTATGTCCGGAAAGTCCTCTGTCAATAGCCTGTTGTAGTACAGGAGCGTGTATGTTCTGGAATCCCGGTTGGTCTTCTAAAGTAATACATTTCCTCACTACCTGTCTCCCATAAATGCTTCACTACCTATTCTACCAGTAGTTGTATTTAAAAATAATTTGAATATTTCTTCTGCTGTATCACCAAAAGGATTGCCTCCGGTTGCTGTTCTTATCCAGTTATCTACAAGTGCTGGGCCCGGCCCAACGATATATCCACCTACCTTTGAATCGGATACTTCACCAATTAGTGGAACACCGACAGCACTAACTGTTTCCATAATACCTCTGTCTTCTTCTACCCCTTTGATAGCATCCTTAACTGCCATTGCTAATGCAGCCATTCCAATAGCAGCACTAATAGCAGAGATAGTACCTAACCTACCTACCAAATCAGGAGAGCAAATCTGAGGATTCATCTTAGCATTTAATCTTCTAGCTATTGTATTACCAAATAATATTGGAAAGGATTTAAGCTGTGCTAGTAATAACATATTAGGGTCAGACATCCATAGTGGGCGATTTGCACCAGTAGGCTCTAGTGCTACATCAGTAGTTATCTTACGCATCCAAGGAATCATAACATCTCTTACAGAGATTTCATTCCCTTTAGAATTAGTAAAGGTACTGTCTAAGAAGTTATCATCGAGGATACTGTTCCTTATATCTCCGTTAGCTAAAGAACCTATCTTTTTGAAATCCTCCATACTCATTCCATTCTCTCTTAATTCTGACTCTAACAAAGCCCTGTTTGTTTTGTTCATGGAATTAACTTTATTGAGTTGATTCTGTATCATGTGTAGACCAGCAGCAGCAGTCCAAACTCTAACGAAGTTTGTATACTGGGTTAGCCACATAGCACCCGGACTACGAAAGAAATAATTTAAAGTAATGTTCCTATCACCTGCCATCAACTTATCAATTCTCTCCGACATTGCTGGGTTGAGAGCCATTCCCATCACCCTGAGTAAATCTTTTCCAAAAGCAGTTGTAGGACTCTTACCCTCACTTCCTCCATAGATAGAATTAGCCAATCCTTTTAGAGCATATCCCGATATAATTGGTGCAGCTTTTAACATATTGTACCAACCAACTCTTTGACCAATCCACATAGGCTCAGTCCAAGAACTTATAGTAGCTAGTCCCAAGTAACTAATGGCAGTCACTGTAGACAAACCCTTCATACCTTGAACTAAGGCTCTTTGTTTTTCATTCCTAGGTTTTTTGTATACATTATGGTATGCATCATATATACCCCAAAGTTTTTCTGTTTGTGAATCATTAAGTATACCACTATCTTTTAAAGTCTTAATAGCAGAATTATATTTATTAGCCTTGTCTCCTCCAAATGCCTCTGCTGATGCTATTCTAGTAACACCACTAAACAAATAGCGTTCTATTGAATTTAATGTATCCTGATTTCTGAACTCTGTTGATAAATTATCCCATGAACCTGTCCTTGTTTGTTCAAAAGAAGATGGGCCTAATCCCTCTGTTTGGTCTAGCCCTGCTCTAATCTGTTCTGATGTATAAACATTTGGGTCTACATCATTTAATACATTATTTAATACCTGCTCTGCTTGTTCAGTAGATAAACCAACATCATTTTTTAAGCTAAGTTTAAATCCTTCGGGATTTCTCTTGGCTGCTTTATAATCAATGCCTCTAGTTAAGTATCCCTTCTGATGACCTATACTAAGACCATCTTTACCTAACACGTTAGACAACTTAGTCCAAATATTATCCTGTATTTTAGCAATCTGTTGAATATCTTTATCAAGTTCTAGCTTCTTAGAATTTCCTAATAGCTTTATAACTTCAGCCTCTGCTTCAGCTAGATTGTACAAAGGTCTTTCATTCTTCTCTTCTAACTTAGCAGCTATATATCTATTAACAGCCGGCCTAACATTTCCAAACATTTCACCGGAAAGAGGAACGTGTCTAGTCCATTTATTTTTAATTTTTTCAAACTTATTTACATAATCGCCAATGTACTTATGACGTAATGTGTCAAAAGATTTAGAGACACCCTGAGTTTTACCACTACTAGACTCTGTGTCTACAATACCAGATTGTACATCTAAAAAGGCTGCCATCTGCTTACCAGTCTGAACATTCTTAGGAATATCCTTTAACATATCAGAAGAACGTCTCAATGTTAAGTCAGCTATAGCATCTTTAATATTACCTAATACTCCTTTAGCATCTTCTTTAGCATTCCATAGTTCTGGAATAATATCTGCCACATTAGCATCTATATCCTTTATAGGCGGAGCAATCTTACCCTTAACCACATTTAAGTTGAATGGCTTATTTGTACCTGAAAGCCTATCGAGTTTATTAATAGTATCAATAGTAAAATCTTTATTACCAACCAAAGGCCCATACTCCGTTCCCCTTTTACCAGCCTTTGTTATTGAATCAAATTGCTTTACTAAGCTATCATATTCCTTTTCATAGGCAGCAACATCCTCAAGATACTTATCCGATGCTGCTACTTTCTTTTGGTAGTCATCAAAATCCAGTAAGAACTTGTCTGCTTTACGACTTCTATTAACAGAAGTAGCCTCACTTATAGATGCCGGAGTACCATACAGGCCACCACCTGCTGCACCGACAGCAAAGTCTGTTAACATAGATTCTGGATTTATTCCTGCTGTACCTAATACAGAAGTACGCATCATGTTAGCCTGTTGTGCAGACTCGATGCCACCTTCTATTAGAGAGGATTTAAGAGTTTGCTTTGCTCCCTTATAAAGCATTGAACCAATCTTTTCTTTATCAGTTGTTTTAAGATTATCAGCTAGTTCCTTTAAAGATTTCTTTGCAGGCATACCTGCTTTTCTCATAGACCTAGCCCATATTCCCGGAAGGATAAAGTCAAGTCCGGCATTTTGTATGGCTGTGAAACTAGCATTACCAATTTCACTTTCAGTTAATTCATCTACAGTTTTACCTGCAGCTGCAGCATGGGTTTCTACTGCTTCATCTAGTAACATTAAATAGTTAAACCCTGCAGTAGCACCAGTGATACCAGCTCCTATGAGCTTAGAAACACCCGGCCCTTTCATTAAGGATTGACCTAATGTAAGACCAAACATAGTTATTCCCATAGCAGTAGCGTTCTCTGCTAGTTTCTCTCCTAAGAATCCGGGAATATCCTTTAAACTTTGCTGTGTAATTTCACCTGCATATTCTGGAGCATAGTCTTCCATTCCAGTTTCACCAGCTTCCTGTAACTTAGCAGAATAGTCCTGTATACCCTGAGGTACATTAAGTCCCATGCGTGGTAATAACTCCGATAGTCCACGACCACCAGCTCTCATTGCCCTATCAAAAGAATATCCTAAGGAGTTAGAACCCTTACCTGAGAAACTTCCTGCATCAAAGTCTCCACCTGAAAACTCTCCTGCACCAAACTCGAAATCGGCAAAAGGATTTTCTTCCTCCATATCCTTAAAAGAATTATCAGAGAAATTAAAATCTCCGAAAGGATTTTCCTCCTCTTCTTCTCTCATTCGTATAGCCATTGCTTATCCGTATAGTTTTTCTAACATTGCCATGATTGAATCATGGTCTGTTGGGTATCCCTCAGTAAACATCTTTGCCCTTACAGCATAATATTTTGCTACTTTTGCAGAGGCTTTCTTATCCCTTTCTTCCTCACTATCTCCCATTAAAAAAGGTTTCTTGTTTCTAAATAAATTCATAAGAGTTTCTTTATCTACCTTCTGAGCATTAAAGTCTGCAGCATCTGGGCCACCACTGGCTGCTGCAGTTGCATAGTCTGTTTGCATTTCTCCTAGCTGATTCTGTCCCGGTATATTACTACCGATGTCTCTTAAACCAGCACCAAATAAAGCAGCAGTAGTAGGGTCTTTCATTCCCAACTTCCACTTGTCAAAGAAACTCATGTTATCTATTTTATTTTGTGCTTCTATTTCAGCAGCTTTCTTAGTTTCTTCTTCTTCTTTCTTTTTATTAACAGCATCAATACCAGCCTTACTAGTTTCAAGAGCCTTTTGTTGCATTGCTAATCTATTTTCCTTACCTTGTGCTGAGAAAGGGTCATTCCAAGGTGTTGAAAATCCAGCTTTGTCTGCTTGGTATAAACCACCTCCTACTACAGCAGTAGGCCAAAGTCTAGGTCTCCTTACAGTTTGTTCTATTGTACCCCATTTACTTCCTTTCTTTATTCTCTTTGTTTTTGGGTCAATAACAGGAGGAACTTTTTTAGTCTTAATTGTTTTCTTTCTTATTGAGTTTTTAAGTAGTTTACCGAAGCCTATTTTTGATAAGGCAGCTCTTGCAAGACTACCTCCTCCATACATCATTGCTGCATCAAAGGCTAATGAGTAAGGGTCTTCATCCCACCTTCTCTTAACGTAACCACCTAAGTTTTCTTTATTAGCATCATCTTTTCCAGACCAGTTACTAAATGTTTCACCTATCGCACTTGTAAAGTCCTTTCCAATTAAAGGATTACTATCTTCAGCTGTACCTTCAGACCAAACTCCATTATTATCTTCACAAAATTGTTTACTGTGTGCTGGTATAGTACCGCCACCATAACTACATACACCCATTATCTTTCTCCTTTATTCATTACCATCTCCAAGGGCCCGGATTATTACCATACCCTGAACCACCCCAGTTTATCTTTGGAACAGTCATATTATTCTTTGTTTCTGCCACGTTAGGTTTAATCTGTTGAGGTATAAACAAGCTAGGACTAGAAGATATAATTGGTTCTGGTTCTTTAAATATAGAATCTAAAATTGCTTGATTGTGAATCGAAGTAGCTAAACCCGGCCCTCTTCCACTTTTCTGACCTTCTCTAGCCTCACCACCAGTTGCTCTACCACTACCAGTATAAACAAGACTTGGCCTTACTAAGTCTCTTGGAGCAAGTTCTCCTGTATCTGTGCCTTCGTCTTCCCTAGCATATTCAGGTATGTAAGAAGTAGCGTTAGCTTGTCTCATATCTTGTTGTTCTCTTGCTAAAGCAGCATTTTCTCTACCAGCATCGCTACCAAATGCAGCTAAAGTAGCATTAAGTATTTCTTTTAACTCAGCTTCTGCACTAGCATCTGTTTTACTACCTTCATACTTAGCATCAATAGCATCCATTGAATCACTTAACATATTCATACTGTTACTTGTAAATTCTTGATTACCTTCTCTCTCATAAAGAGGTCTGCTATCTAACTGTTCTTGCAATTGAGAATCTCTTGCATTAACTGCCTCTTCAATAGCTTTTTTCTCATTCATTCTAGTTATATCATAGTCTAAAAAATCAGGTATATCTGCTGGTATTGTATCGCCTCTAGTTCCTCTAACATTAGGGCCATCGCTAAAAAGAGTTGGATTACGTCTACTCCCTCTAACATTAGGGCCATCGCTAAAAATAGTTTCAGCAGGTTTAAGTGGTTCTGTACCTAAGTCATCATGCCAAGCAAAGTAATTGCCTGTTACATCTTGATAGAAATCTTCACCTTCTACACCCTCAGGTCTAAATGGAGTTGATATATCTATTTCATCTGGTTTAAAAAAACTTCTTTCTGGGCCAAGTTCTACTGGTATTCCATCTATACCACCATACACAGGTTTATATTCTCTTTTAGCTTCAGGATTTAATATAGCATCTTGGAATATTTTTCTTGGGTCTCCCTCTTCAAATATAGTAACACCATCAATCATGTTGTTATTCTCTTTAGCATAGTCCATTATTTGCTGTGTTCTATCTGTTATACCCCTAGCCTCAAAATCATCTAAGTATCTTTGCATATCAGTAGGAGGTGTAGGTAATCCTGCTTGTAATGTTTCTTCATTAGGATTTATATATTTTCTTTTATCATTAGGATAACCTAATCTATCACCCATAGCTAAATTTGCTGCTGCTTGGTTATCCATCATGCTGTT
>Ga0098048_1001383_pt1 | contig 10697 bp, 9 predicted proteins | sample 13_taG_FD_75052 | JGI IMG/M metagenome (GOLD analysis project Ga0098048, IMG submission 75052) | Marine viral communities from the Subarctic Pacific Ocean - 13_ETSP_OMZ_AT15268 metaG | ecosystem: Environmental > Aquatic > Marine > Oceanic | place: Pacific Ocean | collected 2015-01-16 | reverse complement strand
ATGACTGGTGAGTTAGAAACTAATTCTCTAATAGATAGGTTTAATAGAGTTTACACAAACTCAGCTACTTCATTATATGGTCAACAACAAAATTTTAATTACCAAACGTTAAGACCTTACTTATATTCAGAATATGATGCAATGGATACAGACGCTATTGTGGCATCAGCATTAGATATTGTAGCAGATGAATCTACTCTTAAAAATGATATGGGAGAAGTTTTACAGATTAGATCTACTGATGAAAACATACAACAAATATTATATAATTTATTTTATGATGTTCTAAATATAGAATTTAATCTATGGCCTTGGATTAGAAATATGTGTAAGTATGGTGATTTTTTCCTTAAATTAGAAATCGCAGAAAAATTTGGTGTGTATAATGTTATCCCTTACACAGCATATCATATTGAAAGACTTGAAGGGACTATGGGAATAGACCAAGATGGTAATCCATTAAACCCTACAGAAGTAAAATATAGATTTGACCCAGATGGTATCTCAGGAACCGATTCAGGTTATTATAGTGTCCCTAACTCAGGGAATCAAGCAAATTCCATTATATTCGATAATTATGAAATGGCACATTTTCGTCTATTAACGGATATGAATTTCTTACCTTATGGTAGAAGTTACATTGAACCAGCTCGTAAGCTATTTAAACAATATGTTTTAATGGAAGATGCTATGTTAATTCATAGAATTGTTCGTGCTCCTGAAAAAAGGATTTATTATATGAATGTTGGAGCTATTCCTCCAAATGAAGTAGATGCGTTTATGGAAAAAACAATTTCTAAACTTAAACGTACTCCATATATGGATGAAAAAACTGGTGAGTATAATTTAAAATATAACATGCAGAATATGCTTGAAGATTTTTATATACCAATCAGAGGAAATGATTCAACAACAAAAATAGATAATCTAGCAGGTTTACAATGGGATGGGATTGCTGATGTTGAGTATTTAAGAGATAAATTATTTGCAGCTCTTAAAGTTCCTAAGGCATTTATGGGTTATGATGAAAATACAGATGGTAAAGCTACATTAGCAGCTCAAGATATTAGATTTGCTAGAACAGTAGAACGTATACAAAGAATATTTACATCCGAATTATATAAAATAGCATTAATTCATTTATATACTCAAGGTTATAGAGATGGTGATTTAACTAATTTTGAAATTTCATTAACTACTCCTTCTATTATATATGATCAAGAAAAAGTAGCTTTAATGACTGAGAAAATGACATTAGCTCAAGCTATGATGGATAGTAAATTAATCCCATCAGATTGGATTTATGAAAATATATTCCACTTTAGTCAAGATCAATATGAAGAGTATAGAGATTTAGTTAATCAAGATACTAAGCGTGGGTTTAGATTATCACAAATTGAAGCAGAAGGAAATGATCCTTTATCATCAGGTAAATCATATGGTACACCCCATGATTTAGCTGCTTTATATGGTAAAGGAAGAATGTATTCTGATCCTTCTAATTTACCTAATGGGTATGATGAAGGAACAACTGATAAAACCCCATTAGGAAGACCAGTTGAAAATCCTACTAATCGAGATAAACAAGAAGGTAATTTTGGTAAAGATAGATTAGGAAGAAAAGGTATGAAAAAAGATTATAATGATACTTCATCCCCTTTATCTGAATTAGAATCAAATAAAATATTATCTAAATATGAAGATATGTTAAAAGATATACCAGTTAATAAAAATGTATTGCTTTCTGAAGAAAAAGTTGACAAAAAATACAAAGGAAACGTAATTAACGGTAATAATAAGAAATCTTAACGTATTTATAATAAAATAAGTATTGATGTATATAAAACATTCAAAATTTAAAAATACTGGTATCCTATTTGAATTACTAGTAAGAAAAATAACAGCAGATACATTAGCGGGAACTGAGTCTCCATCTGTAAATATTCTAAAAAAATATTTTGTAAATACAGAATTAGGAAAAGAATATAAATTATATGAGACTTTATTTAAGTCTAAAAATTTAACAGAAGGTAAAGCTAATACTATATTAACTACTATTTTAGAATCATCTAAAAAACTTAATAGAAAAGCTCTTAAACGTGAAAAGTATAATCTTGTAAAAGAGTTAAGAGAACATTATAATGTAGAAGATTTATTTAAAACTAGTATTTCTAATTATAAATCTTTAGCTGCTTTATATACATTATTTGAAGTATATAACACACAAGAAATTACTAATCCCAATCAAATTGTTGATAATAAATTAGTATTATTAGAACATTTAACATCAAAAGAAATTAGTAAAGATAATGTTAAAAATACTTTATTAGAAGAATTTAAATCTGAAGATAAAGATGTAAGACTTCTTACATATAGAGTAATATTAGAAAAGTTTAACGACAAATATTCTCACCTATCAGATGCCCAAAAATTAATATTAAGAGAATTTATTGAACATATTGATAGTACTAGTAAGTTAAAAGAATTTTATAATTCTAAAATTCAAGAAATTAAAAAAAGTTTATCTGAAGAAATCCAATCTATAAAAGATGAAGCTACTAAAATTAAATTAGTGGAGGTAAATAAGTTTATTGTTGAAATAGGTAAAAATAAAAGAATCAACAACGAAAATTTAGTTGATTTATTACAATATTGTAGTCTTTTAGAAGAAATAAAATCAACACATGAGCCAGTACAAATATAAACTTAACGAAGTTCCAACAGTTGAACCTGGAGAAGAATTTGAAATAGGAGACACTAAAGTTTCTCAAGGTGTTAAATATACTGTTACTGGTATAGATAAAGAAACAGGAAGAGTTGCTTGGGATATTGATTATTTACCTAACTTAACCCAATTATTTGATGCTATAAATGACTTATTTGATGTTACTAAATCAGTAGCTGTAAAAGCTAAAGATGATCCTAAATTTAGAGAAATTTATGATGATGCTAGAAAATTAAGAAATAAAATTCGCACACACATCAGAAAAGAATACCCAGCTGATTTCCAAAGAATTTCAGGAAGATTAGATGAAGATTTTGATGTTGGACATCAAGACAATGAACCTAAAATGACCAAAAGTGATTTAGCTAGAGCAGCTAAAATGGCTGTTATGCTTTATCAAAAAGTAGATAAATATGATACTGGTCGTGAAGTAGATTTTCCTGGTTGGTGGCAAGCTAAAATAACTAAAGCTCATGATTATTTACAAAATGCTTTTAATTATTTGGATGGTGCTGAAATGACTAGCGAAATATCTTCAACAGGGGGAGGAGCTGGAGCAGCTTCATTCACACCAGGAACTGGAGGTCAATATGCTACACCATTTGCTTTTAGGAAAAAAGGACAAAAAGCAGATGATAAAGCTTATAAAGAATTAGGATATAAAGAAGTTAATGAAAATGAATCACCATCTTTAAAAGCTAAAATTGCGGCAGATGATTTTATGTATCAGTACCGTAAAGCATTTAGAATTGTTGATCATAACTTTGGTAAAGAAGCTGCAAATGAATTTAAAAATATTATAAAGTCTAAAATAGCTCAATTACAAGAAGGAGTAGGTGCTAACTTAGGACCTGGTCCTAAAGCTGGTCCTGATGGAGTTACTAAAAATGCCTATGTAAAGCAATTTAAGTATAAATTAGTTCCTAAAAAAATTAAAGGAGCAGGTACAATAGTGAAGCAATTATTTGAAGATGATTCAAAAAAAAACTTCCAATTAAAGAGAATAGAAGCATTTGATGGTATTGAGAAAAAATTAAATGATATTTATACCATGATATCCAATGCTAAAAATGAAACAATAAAATATTATAAAGATAATCCTGATTCATTTAAAGTAGTAAAACCTACAGATTTAGTTATGGATTATCTAACAGATATAGAAAAATTATTAAAAGTAAAATAATGAAAACATTACAAGAACAATATAACCTAATTAAAGAAGATAAAGGACATAAAGATGTATTTCTTAAAGAAGCTAAATCACGTTATCCTAACTTGATTAGCAATGTTCTAACCTATGATCAAGCTACTACTATATTAAAACAACGTTCAATTATTCAAGAACATATGTTAGGTGGTGTAGCTAAAAATTTAGGTAAAAAACCAGATTGGTTTTCTATTTTTGATGAAAATATGAATATTATAGCTGAAGAGGATTTAAATAAAAATAGCTATAATTATGAAGATAAAAAGAATATAGATAACATGAATGGTGAAGAATTTAAATTAGGTATTAATTTTGAAATGTCTAAAGTAGCTGAATTACTTACTAGTGAAAATATGGGTGAATATTTAGATAAAGCTAGAAAAACTGTTGCTAAAAACTTAGCAGCTAATCCTTTATATTATGTTGAAAATGCTGCGTTTGGTCAAGAAGGAATTGGCTACACAGAAGATGCAGTAGGACTTAAACCTACAGAAATAAAAGGTAAATATGCTGAAAGTGGGTATGGTGATGCTACTAAAAAAGAAGCAAACGATGAGTTTGTAGAAGTTAAAGACTCTAAAATTTCCTTTAACGATTTACTAAACGACTAAGTTATGAAACAGGTACTAATTGAAACTGCCTTATTTAAACCTCAACAACTTTCATTCACTGAAGGTTTAAAATCAAAAAGAGGATTTCCTATAGTTGAAGGTATACTAGCAACTTGTGAAGTTAAAAATGGTAATGGACGTTACTATTCTAGAGAATTATGGGAAAGAGAAATGGAAAAATACAAGGATTTAATTGATGAAAATAGAGCAGTTGGAGAATTAGACCACCCTGAAGACTCAGTAGTTAATTTAAAAAATGTATCTCATAATATTACTGATTATTGGTGGGATGGAGATAATATAATGGGTAAGATAGAAGTATTACCTACCCCATCAGGAAATATTTTAAAAGCACTTATTGAAAGTGGTATTACAGTAGGTGTTTCTTCTCGTGGAATGGGTTCACTTAAACCAATGGGTGAAGTGCAAGAAGTACAAGATGATTTTCAATTATTATGTTGGGATTTTGTTTCAACACCATCTAACCCAGGATCTTACATGCATTTAGTTAAAGAAGGATTTAATGTGGACACAACCAATACATATACTAAATTAAATTCTATTATTACAGAAATACTTTGCTCTAAAGGAAATTGTCCAATCTGGTAATTTTTAGGAATCCTAATATACGTATAATCGTAAATATGCTATCGCAACAACCTATATAGCATTAAAACTCGTATTAATTACTATTACGTTTCTAAATAAACGTACTTCCCAAACAAATTTTAGGAAAAATGAACAGAGAATTTTTAAAAGAGGCTATCGCCGATGCAAAAGCTGTTAAAGAAACTGCAATTGCAAATGCTAAAGCTGCTTTAGAGGAGTCTTTCACACCACATCTAAAAACCGTTCTTTCAGCTAAGCTAGAAGAAATGGAAAAAGAAGATATGGACGAAGGCTACGATGAAATGGACGAAGCAAAAGATTCTGAAAAAATGGAAGAAAAGAAAGAATACATGACCGCTAAAGAAAAACGTGAAGGTGACGATCGTAAGTCTGATAATAAGGCTGAGACTGAAACTGAAAAAATGCGTAAGATTAAAGAGGAAGATGATTCTAACTTAGATGAAGTTTTAGCAGAATTAAAAGACGAATTAGATGAAAATAAGAGAACTGACGCCGAAGAAGAAGGATACAAAGATGGTATCGAAGACGCTAAGGATGACATGGAAAAAGAGATTAAAAAAATCGACTTAGAAGAAGACGAACGTACTGATGCTGAAGAAGAAGGATATCTTGACGGTATGGAGGACGAGAAAGCTGATATGGATGATGAAGAAATTGATCTTGAAGACATGACAGATGATGATCTTAAAAAGTTTATCGAAGACGTAATTTCAGATATGGTCGCTGCTGGTGAATTAGAAGCAGGCGAAGAATTTGAAGTTGAAGATGAAGTTGAAGTTGAGGATGATGTTGATGTTGAAATTTCTGAAGAAGAAAAAGTAGATGAAGACGTAACAATCGATGAAGACGCAAGAACAGACGCTGAAGAAGAAGGATACAAAGATGGTATCAAAGACGCTAAAGCAGACGCTAAAAAGGAAATTGACGATATTAAACTTGAAGAAAAAGAGGATGAACTAAAAGAAGCTTATGCTACTGTTGAAACTCTAAGAAATGAGTTAAATGAAATTAATTTACTTAATGCAAAATTATTATATACTAACAAGATTTTCAAATCTAAAAACTTAACTGAGCACAATAAAGTTAAAGTTTTAACTTCTTTTGACAAAGCAGAAACTGTTAAAGAAGCAAAATTAATATACGAAACATTAAAAGATGGATTAACTGAGAAAAAAGTTAAGAAAACAGTTAATGAAAGTATAAGTATGGCTTCTAAATCAGTTGGTGTTGGTCCAAAGAAAGTTGATGCTAAACCAATTGTTGAATCTAATCAGATGGTAGATAGATTTAAGAAACTTGCAGGTATAATTTAGAAACGAAATTAATTATTAACGATATTTAAAAAATTTAAAAAATGTCACAATTAAACACTTTATTAGAAAGCGCTAATCCTTACAAGTCACTACAAAGTGATGCAGCAAGATTAGCTTCCAAGTGGGCTAAAACAGGCTTACTTGAAGGTTTATCTGATAATGAAAGTAACAATATGTCAATGTTACTTGAAAATCAGGCTAAACAATTAGTAACTGAGACTTCCAATAACGGAGGTGCTACAGGTACTGCTGGTTCTTTTTCTCCTGGTACAGGAGCACAGTGGGCGGGCGTTGCTCTTCCATTAGTAAGAAAGGTATTCGGTCAAATCGCAGCAAAAGAATTTGTTTCGGTTCAACCAATGAACCTTCCTTCAGGTCTAGTATTTTTCCTAGATTTCCAATATGGTACTAATAAAGCACCATTTGCTGCTAATACATCTATGTATGGTACTACTGACCCAGCTGGTACGTTTGGTAACACAAACACTGGTGGTCTTTATGGTGCGGGTAGATATTCATACTCTACTCAATTAACAGCTTCAACTGCAACTGCTACACAAGTAACTGCATCTTGGAGTGATGCTAACTATGATGGTGCTATTTCATCTTCATTTGGTGGTACTGGTACTTCTGCTGCATATAGAGTAATAGGAGTTCCTGTAGGATCTTTAGATACAAATTATGATAAAGAAGCAATCAGATCATTTACATTATTTATTGATGATAATGATGTTACTTTACCTGCATACACTCAGCTTAATGCTGCTGGTACTCATGTAAACTTCTTAATAGCAGAAACAGATGCAACTCCAGGTGCTACTGATGTTGTTGTAATTTCTCAATCATTACAGCCAACTGATGATCAAAGAGGTGATATGGAAGCTACTAACACTTTCTTGAATAATGATAATAGTCCTCTCAATATTCCTCAAGTTAATGTTCAGATGTCAAGTGAAGCTATTGTAGCTAAAACTAAAAAATTGAAAGCTGTTTGGACTCCTGAGTTCGCTCAAGATCTTAACGCTTACCATTCTTTAGATGCTGAAGCTGAATTAACTTCAATTATGAGTGAGTATATTTCATTAGAAATTGACTTAGAAATTCTTGATATGCTAATTGAGTCTGCTAACGCAGGTACTGAAGTATGGTCAGCAGTTAACAACCAAGCAATTGCTCAGGATGCTGCAGGAACTCAAACTTCATTAGGTTTCTACAACTCTCAAGGACAGTGGTTCCAAACTTTAGGAACTAAAATCCAGAAATTATCTAACATTATTCACCAGAAAACTCTTAGAGGTGGAGCTAGCTTCTTAGTATGTTCTCCAACAATAGGAACAGTATTAGAATCTATTCCAGGATTTGCTGCTGCTTCTGATGGTGATGCTGCTAAAGCTTCTTACGCATTTGGTGTACAGAAAGTTGGTCAGTTAAATGGTAGATACCAAGTATATAAGAATCCTTATATGACTGAAAACCAAATCTTATTAGGATACAGAGGTTCACAATTCTTGGAAGCTGGTGCGGTATTTGCTCCATATATTCCATTAATTATGACTCCAATGGTATATGATCCTGACACTTTCACTCCACGTAAAGGTCTATTGACTCGTTACGCTAAGAAAATGTTAAGACCAGAATACTATGGTATCATTAAATGTGCTGGATTAGACACTATTTAATAATAGTCTAACATATATTTGAAGAAGCCCCGCATTAGCGGGGCTTTTTTTATGATTATTTGTTTACCTAGTAGGTAAATTGTATATTTATAGCAAAACAAAAATAATAAGTTTTAATATGAAAGAAACCCCATCACAGTTACCAATTCAAAGTTATTTAATGAATTTTCCATTTACTTTTTCAACAAATAATCCTAATAATATTTGGATGAAAGAAATGTCTGAAGAAGAATTATCTGTAAATCGTCCTAAAGCATATAAGCAATTTATGGATCTTTATAATTTTATGGCGGGTCAATCATTAGTACATCTACTACCATCAGAAGGCAATTTCCAAGATTTAGTTTATGTTGCAAATTTAGGATTACATTTACCTCATATCTGTAAAGAAAATCATATATTATTATCTAATTATACATCACCCCCAAGACAGGGTGAAGAGTATGTTGGTGAAAAATTCTTTAATCAAATGGGTTACAAAACTCATATATCACCTTATAAATGGGAAGGTGAAGCTGATATAAAATATTTAAAAGATAATGTTTATATTGGTGGGTATGGTATTAGATCTGACATTAAAACATATGAATGGATGGAAGAAAATTTTGACATGAAAATTATCAAAGTTAAAATGACAGATGAATATATGTACCACCTAGATTGCAGTATTTTCCCGTTAAATAATAATAAATCTATGGTTTGTACTGAATTATATGATAAAGAAGAGTTAGTCAATATATCACGCTATACTGATATAGTAGATATAAATGTAGATGATTCAACTTATGGAATGGCCAATTCAGTTAGATTAGGAAATATGATTTTATGTGCATCTAATATTTCAGAATTAAAAAGAACAGATGAATTTTATGAAGGTGAAAAACATAAAATTTCTTCATTAGAAAAAATATGTTCAGATGAAGGAATGGAGCCTGTAATATTCAATCTATCAGAGTATATGAAATCAGGAGCTATGTTATCTTGTATGGTAATGCATTTGAATAGAGTAGATCATTTTAAAACACTTATTTAATGGCTGAAACATTAGAAGATTGGTTAAATGGTGAAGTTGCAGAATTATCTAAACTTCCTATTGGTGAATTAAGTAATACATTTTTCTTTAGGGATCCACTAAGACCATCTTATATAGATAATGAACATTTTTATAGTCCTGCTGATGGAACTATTCTATATCAAAAAATGGTAATACCAGGAGCACCTTGTTGTGAAAATATTATTGAAATAAAAGGTAAAAATTATACACTACAAGATGTAATGGGTGATAAAGATTACAATAAACCATCTTTAGTTATAGGAATATTTATGTCATTTTATGATGTCCATATAAATAGAATTCCTTATAGTGGAACAATAAAATATAATCGTTTAGAACCTATAGAGTCAACTAATAAACCTATGTTGGCTGTAGAAAAAGATATTCTAAATAAAGTAATTAATCCTAATAATATGGATTATTTAAAATATAATGAAAGAGTATTAAATACAATTTATAATTCATCTTTAGACTACACATATTATATAGTACAAATAGCAGATGAAGATGTAAATGTAATAGCACCTTTTAAACAACAAGGTGATTTGTGTACTCAAAACGAAAGATTTAGTTTAATAAGATGGGGATCACAAGTAGATTTAGTTTTACCTATTGATAGTAGATTTTCATTTGAGTTGTTATTAAAAGAAACAATGCATATAAATGCAGGATTAGATAAATTAATTAAAATAAATTATGCCAAAACCTAACATCGCAAAAACACCCCCTAAAGGAGCAGTAAGATTTTCTTTAAGTCTATCTGAAGAACAGAAAAAAGCAAAAGCTCAAATATTAAAACATCCTTTTAATTTTATAGTTGGTAAAGCAGGTTCAGGTAAAACATTATTAGCTGTACAAATTGCTTTAGATCAATTTTTTAAAAGACAATGTAATAAAATTATTATTACAAGACCCACAATATCTACAGAAGATAATGGTTTCCTTCCAGGATCAGAAAGAGAAAAAATGGAGCCATGGTTAGTACCAATTCGTTCTAATATGAGAAAAATTTATAATAAACCTGTAATATTAGAAAAAATGGAAAAAGATGAATCTATTGAATTAGTTTCTTTAGCTCATTTTAGAGGTAGAACATTTGATAATGCTGTAGTAATAGTTGATGAATTTCAAAATTTAACTCGTTCACAACTAGCAATGGCTATTGGTAGATTAGGTAAAGATTCTAAAATGTTATTTTGTGGGGATTCATATCAAATGGATTTAAAAGATAAAAATTATTCTGCATATCATGATATGGCTAAATTAATAAATTCTAAATATGTTCATAAATGTGTTTTACAAGACAACCACAGACATGATGCAATTGATGATTTATTAGAATTATTGAACGGATACCATTAATTTAATTTTTTTCTATAATATTTATAACAAAAATTATGGCAGCAGGTCGATATTCTTTTGTTATAGAACAAGGTGCAACTGTAGATTTTGAGGTAGTTTATAATGATAGTGATTGT
>Ga0098048_1001376_pt1 | contig 10714 bp, 17 predicted proteins | sample 13_taG_FD_75052 | JGI IMG/M metagenome (GOLD analysis project Ga0098048, IMG submission 75052) | Marine viral communities from the Subarctic Pacific Ocean - 13_ETSP_OMZ_AT15268 metaG | ecosystem: Environmental > Aquatic > Marine > Oceanic | place: Pacific Ocean | collected 2015-01-16 | reverse complement strand
TCTAGCCCCGTCGCCAACAGAAACGAGAGCCTGCTCGCTCTCCAATTTTTTCCTTTGTGGTGGAAGCGCCCATATCCTTCAGGAGTTGTGGCACCAGTCCAAGACCAGCACCGCGAATCCATTTTCTTTTGGGTCGGTCCCCGCTTGTCTACTTTTAACCAAAATTTGCCCAGAGCTTCTGAATCCACCGAAACTCTGGACAAGAACAACTACACCAAAGTTTACCGGAAACTCTTATTTCCATTAACTGTTGTTTTACTTAGTGACAAGCAGCCCAGGTTGGTCCTGTTTTTACATCCGCCACAGCTGGAACGTCACCCAACCACTTAGCTTCTGCCGACTCCATTGCAACCTTTAGAGTCTCCATCCACTTCTCTTCTTGCCCTTTTCGTACCAAAAGGAGAAGTTCATCATGGATCGCAGCACAGAGTTTGGCCTCATCACTACCTTGCAGATGCGTCCACAGTGCCCCAATCGCACACTTCAGTATTGCCGCACCAGCTCCCTGGACTGGCGTATTAGCTCGAACCGTCAACCTATTCGTAGCGCCAGGCAAAAAACGACGCAAACCAGTTACCGGAACCCGTATTGATACCAGTTTCCCGGCAGTGTTATCGGACTCTCTAGCCAACTGGCGGTGCCAGGCTTGCACACCGCCATAAGTGTCGAGCCACTGTTGTCGCACAAGCCTTGCTTCTTCGAGCGTAATCTGCACTCCCATACCAGCTGCATAATTACGCAAACCGTTTGCACCTGAGCCATAGGCCAAACCAAAATTGGCTGACTTGCTTGTCTGACGCTCACATCGCAATGCTTCAGAAGTAACCGTATGTAGATCCTGCCCATCAATAAAAGCAGTACACATGTTCTCGTCTTGAGCCACCACGGCCAACAACCGCAACTCCATCTGTGAAAAGTCAGCCCCTATAAATGACCACCCCTCTGGTGCGATCACCGACTCCCTGAACTGGGCATCTCTAGGAACCTGCTGAAGATTAGGGTTGCTGCAAGTCATTCGCCCCGTCTCTGCACCAAGCTGCCAATAGCTGGCACGTACAAACCCATCAGGGCTTTGGTGCTTTAACAACGCCGCCACCATTTGACGCCTTTTTTCTGCTTTTTTCCACTGCAAGTAAGTAGCAACAACACTGTGTTTTCCTGCGTATTCCCGCAATGCTGCCCGAGACGCGCTCGGTTTCCCAGTTTGGGCATCAATTGGAGTTTCCCCCAAAATCAGCGTCATTTTTTCCAGCAGCTGCTTAGGGCTTCCAATGTTGAAACCGGCGAGTTGTTTTGTACCAAGCCAGATAGACCCAGATTCGCGAGCCCTAAGGTTAAAAGTTCCATCTTCGTTGCGCGGTAGTTTCTCTTCCCTAGGTAGTGCTTCGTCAAGCTCCAGATGGAACTCACGACCGAGGTTTTCAATGTCTTTTTCGTAGTCAACCTCAATCCCCTGGAGCGCCTTCCGGCTAAACGGTAGCCCGTTATTAGCCATCGAAGCCATACCAGGCAATGCCCTACACTCCAGCGAATATGCAGCACTCAAACCTTCATCTGTAATTTTTTTATGCAGTACAATTTCCAGCTCACATAAGACTTCTACATCTTTTGCTGCGTAAATTATTTGCGCTTCAGTTAGCTCACCGCTCCAGTCAGAACGTTGTTGTTCTTTGTCTACCTTAATACCCAAGTAACGCTTAGCTACAGGAGCCAAACTGTGCTTAAGGTTGGGCATTCCATTGGTCAGGATCTTCGACGCGAGCATTGTGCAGCGAACTTGTCCGCGAGGATGCCACCCATATACTGCACACCACCCAAGATCGAAGCAGGCGTTATGGGCAGTCCAGAAGCGATTACCGTTCGTAAAGAATAAATCAAGCTGCGCAAGTTCCTTTTCCGACGCTGCAAATAGGTCGACAACAACCACGATCTTCCTTGCCGTCGACCCGAATTGAAGTAACCGGAGCCCGCCGATCTCCGGCCTGAGTCCTGTGGTCTCGCAGTCGAAACAGATCGATGTGGCGGTGTTGAGCTTCTCAAGATGCTCGAAGCCTAAATAGGTTTTGTAGTCAGTCATTAGCTGGTGCGTAGTGTTTGATGAGCATGTCGATATACCAACGGGCTTTTTGTAAGTCCTGTACACCGTTCTTATCTCTGAATCTCCAGCAATATTTGAAGATGTTTCCTCGGAGATAGCCCTGAAATTCTTCAGGTGACATCGAGGCTTCCATTGCTGTGATGCACTCAATCCCACCACTGGCGTAGTGGGAAGGGTGATTGACTAAATCAAATTCCGGCAAGGGATGGCTCGTACTGGGGGGTGGGGTCAAAGTCAACGATGTAGTCCACATGGGGCATAATTTCGTCCTCGATTACGTCGAGGAAGCCGCCGTCATAGGCGTCCATCATGTGCTTACCTTTTTCAGCTTCCAGCAGGACACGCATCCTCTGCTGGAACGTGTATAGCAGCCGGTCGATGTTCATCTCGTTGATGTTGTTGGTCGTGTAAGCAGAAGTCATGGTCGGTAAGTGATTACTTGGATACTGTACTACATCAGGAAGGGTTGTCAACGTACTCCCACAGGGAAACGTCTTCTGCAAGCTCCATTTGCTCGGTCTTGTAGCGAAACTGGTCGAGGTCAGTGTCGTCAGCAAGCAAGACCTTGGCTTCGCAGGCAGTAGGAACAATAGTCTGCTCACCGTAGGAAGTGCAGCCAACCACAACGTCAACATCAGCTGAGATGTGTGCATACATACCAGCATCCTCAGCAAGTATTTCAAAACCTGTGATTGCTAAGACAGTCATGGTGGTAGGTGTTTGGTACTCCATTACCCTACTACACAATTGCTTTGGTGTCACCTGCGAACGACCCATCCTCGTAACCTTCTTTAACTTCGTCACCGTACTGAGCATTCATCTCAACGCACCAAGCTTTTAAGGCTTTCCCAACATCCGTGAACTTCGCTACCCCTAACATCCGCCAAGCGTTCTGAGGGTCATAAAACAGCTGAGATGAGTTCTTGTAGTAGCCCACAAAGAAATTTTGCCCTTCCCGAACTCTGTGGTACGTGAAAAGAAAACCGCGTTCGTTACCTTCAAACTCGATGACGCGCACAAAAAAACCTAGGTGACCAAACCTAGGTTATACATTCGACAGATGTGATGAAGAAGACGGCTAATCAATTAACGAAACGTAGTCACCTCCGATAAAATTTACTCCATCACCCTATCACACTTCAGTAGCGTCTACGTCGATAATAAACGCATTGATCGCGGGTAAATCTTCAGGCTCCAGGTGAGTGGTCAGGAGGACATCAATACCGTGCGCCAAGGCTTGAGGAACGTCTGTTTCCAGTTTGCAGTAATCCTCCGGTGTGTCTGCGTAGATAACTTCCTCTACGTCCAACACACGATCATGGTCGTCTGCTGTTGTAAACCTTACGATGGCTATGACATCAGGGATCTGAACACTACAGAAAAAATTCAGCCTTGAATAAACGGCTGACTCTTCTTCCACGTCCCGCCCTTCTTTACTAGACCCATTATGGCTATGTCCACCAGGAGGCTTTTCGAGCTGGAGCGGATGAGGCGGGAGATCAAGTCTTGTCGCGACCCAGAGACTTTGCAAGCCATCGGAAACCAACTCCTCACTATGTATTTTAAGCAGCAGGAAACGGTGGAACAGCTTATCTCTAGGGGTTGGCTGCCTACTCACACGGCCCCATGAGTTCAACAAATACATAGTTGACAATCCGCTCCACCTGATCGCGTGGAAGGTCAGCGACCCTATTCGCTCGGCTAACCAGTGCCGAATACTCCGTTGGGGAGTAGCGCTTGTGCGGGACTGCCCTACATCGAAGGAGTTCTGAACGGGATAAACCTGTTTTTTGTGCTTCTGCATCGAGGATAGCCAAATCATCTGAATCAATTTTTACTCTGATTTCCGTGCGCTTCATTGAGCAGACTCCTTGGAATTTTCAGCAGCCATACGAGCATCGTGATACACCACTTCTGTCTCTAATCTCGCTTGCCTACGAGCCGACACTGCATTACTACAGTAATTAAACAGCTTCATACGTTGATTAGCCTTGATCTTCATAGAGATCCTGTGCAGCGAGAACTGTAGTTTTTCTGAATCCAAGTCAGGGTGGGTGAAGTCGTCGCAGCTAAATAGTGCGTTCGACATCATTGAAACCGTCCACGCCTGAGTAAACGGCGTGTCTAGCAGTTCCGCTAGGGTGATTTCTTTAGCCCAGCCCAGTAATTTTTCGGAAAACTCAAAAGTTTCAGTGTCCATAGTTTTTGTGTTTTGTTGACTCACACAGAGTAGCACAGAAACAACAAAGCCGCCCGTGAAGGCGGCAATGAAGCAGTGGGCCGGGCGAACAAGATGGCTCGTAGGACACCGGGCAACTGAGTGACGGGCTGGACTAACTAGGTCAAAGCACTGAAGCTGCTAATCAGCGACCCAGGCGGTCAACCCCAATGTATCACAAAAAGTTTAATCCCACACGCTTTGATCGAGCGAGGAGTTGATCTCCTCTTCCGTCCTCGCGTGGGAACAAGAAGACACGTCCTCAACATCAGCAGAAGGCGCTCCAGTGCTGGAATTCACAACAGGACACTTTTCCTTAGGTAGGTCTTTTGAGGTCAAGTGTCCTGTTGTAGAAGTCGCTTCATTACTGGTGGTTTGGGGTCGTTGTCCTGTTGGTTTAGCCTCCCCGTGCGCGAGAAGAATCCGATAGAGCTTCACATCCTTACCACCCTCAGGATTCTTCTCCTCTTTCACCTCAACAACCCCACGACCCTCTAATCGCTGGAGCGTTTTGTTGATAGCAGCCACAGAACCACCAACCAACGGATCGCTGTTGAGGTCACTACGGCTCATCCACGATTCAGAGGTTTGAAGCCTGTTCATGATCCGGTCAGCAACAGATCCAGCCTTCGTCTGTACTTCCTCCTTCTTCTTGATTTCCTTGATGTGGATCGTTAAGTCGTCCATCTGACTCTGAATCAACGTCTCACCCTTACGGTTGATCCTCGATTTACCGATAGTGATCACCCGTTGGTCAGCAGTAAGCCCTGAATCTTTCTTGGGCTCAGTGATGTTCCATACCTCACTAACCGCAGCAGCAATCGCTGTAGAGCCCCGAACGCCCCCGTGAGCCTTTGCAGCGTGGTGAAGGATCACAATCGTGCATTTGGGCCACAGAGTCCCATTGGAGTTGTTCAGCCAGTACAAAGGCTGTGCGAACTCAGCTTTGTTCTCATCACCAGCCTTGGCTCCAGAACAGCTGGAAAGCGAGTCAATACAAATCATCGTTGGTTTGAACTCGTTCATCGTCTTAACGAACTGCATCCGCCTGTAGAGATTGAAGTCAGGCTCAAACCGAAAATTGTGTGAGTTCTTGATTTCGTGCAAGTCATACTCTTCACGAAAATCTTGCTCACTCATATCCCCGTTGAAATAAATAACTCTCCCTGCTTCCACTGGAACGAGCTGATCTTTCAGAGGAAAAGGATTACCGTCTACAACGTGTTTCATCAATGCAATGGCTGTAGCTGATTTACCACCACCCGCATCACCAAAGAAAAGAATGCTGTATGGGCTAGGCAGCAAACCCGGAATTAAATACTCCCGCTTACTCGCAACGCACTGATCCATGGTGTGACCAACCCCACGATTCTGCTGAGTGATGTGATCAAGCAACAGCTTCTCCACACCGCTCTGATCCTTGTAACGAGCCTCCATCGCCAGCGCGTGCAACTCGTAATTCATGCGAGCAACGTCGTCACCCTCATAAATCGCCATGCCCCGACGAATCACCTCATCAAAAGAGAGAACAACTTCCCTGGTGCGTTGAATTGCAGCCTCAGCAGTCTCAAGAATTTGTTTGCTGTTTTCGTCAAACCTCGTCCGTTTGGGATCAGCCCTGTCTGCCTGCCAGATCAGTGAGCCCAGCCCTACGGCACCGGGCTTAAAAGATTTCCACGTATTAGTACAAGGGTTCCCTTTTTCCCATTCATCAGCAAATTCACCGTCTCTACGCGACCACTCAGCCCAAAGCTCCAAACCTCTGTCATTCGGCAGGACCGAGTGAATGGCCATTCCGATTTTGATCCAGTGATCACGCTGGCCAGAGCCCCGGTTTTCAATGACGGTGCAGCAATCGTTAATGATCAGCGCAATCTCGTCCTCAGTGCGATCACTGAGGTCCAGTGCAGTCCGATTCTTCAGGAATCCAGTCGGTTTTTTAGCCGACTTCATCTCAGCGATCAACCAATCCGGTGCTACTGGAACGCTGTCTGGGTCACCTTCAAATGTGTATGAGCCTTCACCCCACTTCCCATCGCTAGAGCCGGGATAATCGCCATAGATCAGCCCTTGAGGCCCCCACAACACCTCATAACCATCTGAATGCTCATCAGAGTGGCCCCAACCGCTTACTTCCCCCCACAGAGCCTCTGGGACGCGGAAGATGTATTTAGCCGCATTGGCGCGGGTGGAGGTGACCACGGGAGCACCGTTAAGGCTCGAACCGAATTTTCGCTGGAGGACACCCAAGTTCTTATCGATGTCGAGGATGACAATCCCGCCTCCACGAACACCAGTGAACAGGCCAACAGCACCCAGCGATGAATGTTTCTCACATGCGAGCGTTGCATCGTGCTTGTTGAACGGTTTTTCAAAGGCAGGCTCAAAAGGATTTTTGCCGGTGGCAGCCTTCCCCGATTTCATTGGAGCGCCCTTCGTATAGATGGGAGCCAACACCCAGTCGTTTGGCAGTACAGCCAAAAACTCTCGTAGGTTCATGCGTTACAATCCTAAAGAACAAAGTTACTAGTCCCGCAGGTTTCAGCTACTTGCGGGACTTTTTTATTCTAGGCCCTTGACGCAACCCCCTATCTGTGTGCTAGTTTTGAAAAGCCGCTAAAGGTTCTTACCCCATGCCATTCATCTCAGCCACAGCCCTCAAAAATACCGAAAACAACAGCGGTAAGGGTGATTATTTGAAAATCAAAAAGGAGAAAGTCGGAGATTCCATCCGTTTTTGCATCCTTAGCGAGGAACCCCTCGACTATTGGACAGCCTGGGGCGCTGAAACTGCAACAGGTAAGTTCAGGCCGTTCCGATTCGTAAGCCAGCCGACTGATGCTGACATTGAAGCAGAAATGGGTCCGAATTTTGATCGTGCCAAAGCGTACAAGTCAGAAGAAATCCGACCACCGGCTTTTTGCATATCTATGTTCGTGTGGTCTTTCGAGCATGAGAAAGTTATGGTTCTCGAACTCGATAAAAAGACTCTGATCCGTGAGATCGACAGCATCAGCCAACAGCCTGACTATGAGGTAATTCAGGAAACAGACTTGATCGTCACTTTTAGAGGACCAGACGACGGTTGGTATTCCGTGATGCCCGCACCTCGCAAAAAAGGAACTCAGGAGGTTATCGACCAAGCGTGGGCAGAGATGCAGGCTAAAGGCTGCGACTTGAAGCAACTTCTCGTCGGTGGTGACCCTTTTGGCTCCTAGAGCACACGACAACAGCCGTGGCGCGACTGAGCGTGAAACGCTGGCCAATATCGAACGTGCGAGGTCCGAAGCCTTAAAAGCCAAGGATCCATCACAACTCACCGTGTTGGCCAAGGCTTTCTATTTTGCACAACGCAAGAAAGGCTAAAAAATAGGGGGGTGGGGTGTCTGTTTATGGCAGAACGCCTTTTCCCCCTTATATTGAGATAACTATGATGGGGAAGCTGTGTCTTTCAAGATCCCACCCGCAGACGTAGTAATGCTCCCAGACGGTACATATCAAATCTCACTTGGTATAGACCCCAGGTTCGTCCAGTATGTAACCTCAGCGCACTTACTCGACCAGCACATCAATCAGCTGGAACGTAAATACCGGGCAGAATATGCCCCAGAAGTGCAGCCTTACATTGAATGAGTTTAGATAAACAAGACAAACTCGCAGGTTTAAGAAATAAATCCCTGGTACGTGATGACGAGAGCGACCCTGATGGTCGAATCTACGTCGATAAGAAAACCGGCGAAATATTCCATTCAGTAACCCGCATTCTTGGGACGACTGCCCCGTTATCCCAACAAAAAAGACTTGAAAACTGGCTAGCGAGGCCCGGATCCCATGAAACCCGTGATGCAGCAGCAAAAAGAGGTACTGGAGCGCACAACCACATGGAGTATGTGCTCAAGCTGGCCCAACGACTGGCCCGCTCAACCTCCAACAAAAAGGGAGTCTGGAAACCCGGCGAAGACGGGCTTTATCGATGCCCTCAAAAAATCACTCAATGGTCGATGGAAAAAGCATCAGCTGGAGCGCCAAGAGTCCCGTGGGCATCGTCAGGTTACGCTCGCGGGCTTCGGGGTTGGGCAATGGATCACATAACCGCCATCCATAGCGTGGAATTTAGCGGCCACCACCCCGCCGGAATGGCTGGAGCGTGTGATCTACTATGTGATCTCCACATGGAAGGAGGCCCTAAAGGGCCATTCATATTGGATTGGAAAACCAGCGGAAAATCCATTCATGCCGACATGGATGACCAACTACTGCAATACAAATGCCAAACGGGTGCCTACTCCCTAATCCTCAAACACATGACCGGCATCCAAGCTGTCGGTGGAGCGGTCGTGGTAGCCCGCCGCAGCGGCGAACCAATCACCACCATGATCAACCAGCAGGAACTCATCGAGCAAGAGAACCTGTTCCTGGAACGCGCAGAACGCCACTTCGCCCAACTATCAGCCGCTAGAGCCCTAATCGAAGAGGCATAGAATCCCGTGGGCACAATCCTGCTTCACCTGGATCGCCACAGTCTCACAGTATTACTAGAAAGCGTAAACCACCGCCTAGCAACTTGGCCCGGCGGTGATCCTAAAGAGCAAGAGGACTTGATGAAACTCAAATCCCTGTTGTTTGCTGCCCTGCTTGAGTTCACCCTCAACGAACCCTAAATAGGTTGCTGGAACGCCCCCGTCAGACCAGCAATAAGTCCATCCAGAAAATCAGAGCTGAACTCCCCAGAGCGAATCAGCTCATTGCGTAACTGCATTGCTTTTACGCAATCCTTTTGTGCATCAGTCTGGTGATATTTGATCACAGCAATGCAGAAAGACTTGTAGTCAGAAGTCATGGCTGGTACGTGATTATTGTGGTGTGAAAATAGTTTTAATTGGATTTCATACCTCTCCTTCGTCTTCGACAGAAACTTTAAAAGCTCCCTGTGGTATCGCATCTAAAAACATTTCATGTAGACCAGCATAAAGCTCTTTTTGGTATTCAAAAGTGTCTTGACGCTTACGGCTGACATCAGCACTTACCCTGGAGCGCCTAGAATAAGTTCTGCAACTCTGGCTGTTTCTGCTTGTGTTTAAGCTACGGTCAGCCTGCATTTCCGCTAGTTGAAAGGCTTGAGCGATCAAGTAGAGATCAGCAGCACTGCATTCAAGATTGAGTTTCATGGTTTTGGGGGTGGTGGTGCGTTAGGTGGTTTGTTTGAAGCTTGCCTACTGTATCACATCCTCACTCGAATAGCTCCCGCCATAGGGCATTAACAATCTTCTCCCTCAGTTCTTCATCGTCAGAATCCCTGACCAATATCCGACAAGACTCTGCAAACTGAGCAGAGGCGTCGTGCATACGGATGATTTCTCTATCATCCATTTTCATAATCGCTTGAGAAAGAGTGTTTTTCATAACTGGGACGTTATGTAGTTGTTGATCTTACTGAGAAACTGCTCAGCTGTTTTACACTGTTGTTTTCTGAACTTTTTAGACATCCCCAAACCGCAAGAGAGAAGCAGCATTTTCTGTTCTGCCTGATGCCAAATGAAGATAGCGTAACGGCTGTTCTCAAAAATGTAGTTAGGCCATTTTGCTGGATCGTCAAGTGAGATTTTGATTGTTGTTGACGTGTCACCCGCTAGTGTCTGTTCTCTCTTGCGGCTAAATGGAACTTCCAAGCTGTAGAGGTTGCTTGGGTCGATTAGGTGATCTTTCATAAGTGGTGTAGGTGGTTTGATGCTTCGCTACTGTAGCACACCCTCAGGCGAAGGGCGATGCAGAGGTTTGAATTGGTGCACTCCAGCGTTTGGCACGGTCAATCGCGGTTACTAGCTGCGCCATTGCCTTGACATCTCCAGTTGCTGCTGCAATGTTGAAATGATACTGAAGCGAGGCCATAACGGAAACCTGACAGACTGTCTCGTCTTGCTGTGCTGGTCCGTCATCACTCATGTCTATTTCAGCTGAAACTTTTTTTATATCTTCATAGGCTGTGGAGCGGCTGATCTGAAAACGGACGGATGCCTGCGTCGCTGCGTCGCTTGGTCGGATACCCGATTCAAGCCATCCACGAATAACCGAGTGTCTGGCTGTTATTTGCTGTGCTGTCGACATAGTTTGATTGATTGATACTGAAGCACAATAGCAGATAATCGGACAAACTGGACAAATCGGACAAACTGGACAAATCGGACAAACTGGAGTCTTTCTACCTGGAACGCTTGCTTTTTAGATTGTGATACTGTATTGTTTGTGAGCAACCCACCCAACCAACCATGACAACTCAAACGAAATCACTACGGTTTGCAGATCAATTAGCTGAGTCTCCTTATGCGTTTCCTGGTGGTTATCCGAAGTTTGCCATCACTTCGGATGGTGCTTGTCTCTGCCATACGTGCTGCAAGACT
>Ga0098048_1001371_pt1 | contig 10748 bp, 18 predicted proteins | sample 13_taG_FD_75052 | JGI IMG/M metagenome (GOLD analysis project Ga0098048, IMG submission 75052) | Marine viral communities from the Subarctic Pacific Ocean - 13_ETSP_OMZ_AT15268 metaG | ecosystem: Environmental > Aquatic > Marine > Oceanic | place: Pacific Ocean | collected 2015-01-16 | reverse complement strand
TTACTCTATCTACCATTGAGGTCATCTTACAACGAAAGTTTCTCTTCTGTCTGCAACAGTTCTGTCAATGTCCTCTTGCCATTTCTGTATTGATGTCTGCATATTGATTCCGTTTCCACCCATTGGCAACTTGTCCATTCTAAAACTAGTATTGATAATTTCAATTGCAACCATCTTGATAACGGTGTCAGTGATATCCTCTGGAACTACAGTGTCTCCGTATCTGTAGGTAACTCTGACTCTGTGTTTTCTGAGAATTGAAAATATAAAACCTCTTAAAAATAATTTACCATGAGTCTGCTCAATATTCCACCAACTATTATTTCCTAAAATATCAGAATAAGTATCCTGTGAACCCTGCCAGATTTCTATCTTGTCTCCTGCTGATCCGTCCAAGTCTTTGATTCTTCTGTGTTGTAAAAATACTGGAGTACCCCAGCCAAAAGTATAAACTAATGGAAGGTCATGAATCTCATCTGTAATGGTTCTTTCTGTCCATGCGTGACCTATTCTTCTTTCGATTTCTGCTTCTTTCCTATTGATAAGTTTCTCGACCTGAGTCTTGTTTGGAGTAGTAGTAGCAGTGATGGGAACACGTAGAAAATCAGATACATCTTGAACAGTACAATATGTAACAACCATGCTTAAATAGTATGTCCTTATCTTTTAAAGTTTTGCGTTCTACTCGTATAACACAACTATTTCGCCAGTACTGCCAGATGCCACTACTATTCTTAAACCTGTACTAAATGGTGTATTAATCATAGCGGCTGAATTGCCTGCATTTGCTGTGAATGAGAACTTTGCTGTGCTTCCTGTGGTATTATCTATTATTGAAAACACTCTATCCCCTGCGGTTGTGGTATAAACTGACTTTACTATACAGTGACCTGTCTTGGCTTGAACGGTTGCAGAGTTAACTACTGCCAGTTGACTAATCTTGCCTACCATGGTTTAGGTAATATATCTATACTTATAAAGTTTTGTGAATAAAAAAAGGGGTTAGAAACCTGTTACACGAACGCGAATAGTCATACTATTCACTGCTGTGTCAGCGTTATCTAGCTCTTCAAGTGCAACTACTGTACTTGTAGAACTTGTTGGGGTATGACCATAAGCTTTAAATTTTCCTGTGGCAGCTGCTCCGCCTGCGGCTGGAGCATATTGTAAAAGTAGACCTTTGTTGCAATGAAGTACTTCTGCTCCAATTACACTTGAGATTCTACCGCCCATAGAAAGGTCGACAGTATTACCGTTTGTTGCGTAGTTGTCTGATCCACCAAAAGTGACGTCGACAATTGCAGTTCTTAACTTTGAAGTTAATTGTGACTGCACGGTTAAAGTCTTTCCTGTAAGATTCTTATGATCTTGATTCTGTGCGACTGTGATAGCCATATTATTATCTGAATATACTTATATATAAAGATAGGTTACCAGAAATTTCCCTTGTCAGAACAGTCTAGATGAGCCCCACAATTTGGGCATATCAGATGACAGGCTGTCATCTTTTTCATCTTTGTGTAGCAACGTGGACATTCCATAATCGAAAAAATAAAAAAAGATTCGGCTAGTCTTAGAGTTTAATGTCTCTAATTTTACCTTGGGATTTAAAGTGACGACAAACGGTTTCTCCCATTGTTCTGAATAGACCTTTCTCAACAAATGCATTGTTGATGAATGGGTATCCTGGGGATCTTCGTGTTGCTTCGTAGTATTCAGTTGGAATTGCGACTTGAATTCCTAATCTTGGATAACCATATCCTTCTGAGTCAGATGTATCCAATGCGAATAATCTTCCGACTTCTTCTGAGTCGTCAGCATCACTTGGTGCATCTTTACTTGGAATGAATGGGATTCCATATAATGAATCTACGTGTAGACCTACTCCTGTGCCTTCAAAGGTCTTAATTCCGTTCACATCGATTTGAACTACTTGTTCTCCGTAAGGGTTCTTTACACGGACTTGAGGTGTGTAAATACCTTGGATTTCGCTGTAAACTTCGTGGGAACCTAAGAGTACGTTAGGATCTTTACCACCTGCAATTCTTATTTTACGTAAGAATGTTCTGATAGTATCGTCGGTCAAAACACCATTAGTTCCGATTGTACCGCTTGCAGATTCAACGGTGGAATCATAAGTGGTTCCAGCATCTCTATCTACAGTTGCGTTAGCTGCCCATGGATCATAGTAACCAGTTGTTGAACCTCCGAGTGCATCTTCTTCAGCATCACTTGAAATGATTCTGTCGAGACTCTCAAAGTCACTAGTACCTGCAAAGGTACCTGAACCTGTTACTGTTCCTTCGACATCAGCCAATAGTGCTCTGTTGAGGAGCTCTTTGTGCTGAACTGCCATATACAGTCTTAAACTACCTAATCCGCCCCAAATATCATCTTTGGAGTGAGTTGACAACCATTCCATAACTTCAGATGCTGAGAAGACTAAAGACATTGTCTTTGGTCTAACATCTAATTCTGCCACAGTTGGCAAAATTTCGTCTGGAATTGTTCCACCTTCTGCGACACCACCTAAGGATGTGTTACCTTGTGCTGTATCTACAGTTGGTTTTGCAGTTATAACCCTCCAACCAGATTTATCCCATGGGTATTTTGGGAGAATACCAAATGCATTGGCTTCAAGGTTGAGTTGAGCCCATGCGTATGCTCCGAAAATAGCATTGAATACGCCTGCTGTTGATGTTGTGACTGGACTGTCTGCTTTTCTAAGGAAGTTACGGTTATATCCGTAATACTGTGCCTCTAATTCGTCAATTGTTTTAATTGAAGGATTGGACATTAGTAATATACCTCCTCTTCGGTACCAAATTTACCAGACAAGATTTCTCTTGCTAATACATCCATGTATTGATTACCTCTAGATCTAGCGGCTTTCAAAACTGGGTTCAATGCTGAGCCTTGGCTTGACACTGATTTGGTTACATTTGCAGTTGGTCTAGGTGTTTCTGTTGTAAAGCTTTGTGCTTCAGGCAAAACGGATTTCTCTTGCATAGAGAGATTTCCTTTGTCAGACTCTGGTTTCTTATCTCCAGTCTTATCATCGTGCAATCCAGCTTGGATTGAGTTACTTTGATAGGTGTCTGGAGTCTTTACCTCTGCACCAATGTCATCTTTATCAGAGACTTTTGGGGTCAAAGGAAGATCAGTCGGAGTCTCGAGTGCTTTAATTCTGCTGTCTAATGCTTTTACAGTATCAGAAACTGATTGAACTGCTTCTGCTGTTGCTTTCATAGAGACTGCTAAAGAATCAAGAACTGCTTTGTTTTTGTCTTCTGCTTCTTCTTTATCGTCGGCTTCTGCTTTTTTCTCTTCTTGAGGTTTTTCCTCAACTAGAGATTCAGCTTTGTCATGCTCTTGTGAGCAATTACATTCTTCTGCCATGTATTAAGATTACGTGTTATTTAGTTTATATAGTTTTTGTTTTGCCACATTTGGAACATTTGTTGCACTTGTTACACTTCATAGATGATGGTCTGTCCTGTGTAATATTTCCAGGCTTTTTGAGCCTGTCAGGGTTTCCTAATGTTTCTGCACTTACTCCTGTATCTTCTTTCTTTTCTTCTGATATTTGTGCTGATTCTCCTGATCCTTGTTGTGCTGTATTTCCTGCCCCCAGTCCTCTTACTCCACTCTTTGGAGGATTTGCATCTTTCTTGCAAGGACATCCGTCTTTATGTTCAAAATCCAATTCCTTGCCGTCGTCTTTTGGCTTGGTTAGTCCTTCTGACTGAACGTGCATTGTACCTTTTGCAGTCTCAACTTCCTTGATATCCTCATCGTCCTGAGCGTTTGTAGTGGAACCTGAATCGTTATGATTCTTTGCTATGCTAATCTCTTTCAAATCCTTGTCGTCTTGAGCGTTAACTCCAAGTGGTTTTTGTGAACTGAACTTGTCATCCTTGTGTGTGTTCTCTTTTACCTCTGCTACAATGTCGTCAGTTTTCTTTGCACCTTCTACAGTTGACTGTATTGAACCGCAGTATGCTTCTGGATTTCTTACGTCGTCATCATTTCTTGCTCTCTCTTCACATTTGTCAAATTCGACATCTCCCCATTTTGTAGGCAATGGTTTGGTTACGTTTGCTTTTGAAATAAAACATCCCTTCTCTTCACATTTTATAATGACATCCTCGTCGTCATCTTTTGCCACATAATCATCCTCTGAATCCATTGATTTTGCAACGTCGTTGGTTGCAGTAATTAGTGCAAATGGAACTGCTGGATCTTCACAAACTGCAATCTCATACATCTCTATGTCTTTTAAATGAAAAGCTATACTTCCGTCTGACTGCTGGACTGGTGTCGCATCCGACGTTGTTGCACCACCAAACGAAAGCCCTTTGTATTCCCCTGACTTTATCTTCCCCCATATCTCATTGTCTAGCTGAGTATGGTTAAATATTTTGCCAATGATTTTTAATGCAGGTAGTTCGTGTCCTTCTGTATCTGTCAATGTAGTTTTAGCATAATTGATTCCTTTTCCTACTATTCTGTTTGAGTGAGTGTCTGATATTGCTCCTCCCCTGTCCATCCATATAGGAAGGCATTTGTAAAGAGAATCTACCATTGTAACCTCTCCCTGTCTGTCTATCATCTCTACGGTTAAGAGTCCTTCAAAGAATCTTTCTCCAGAATCTTCCTTGAAAACGAGGCTTTTTGTAACAAAATTGTTAGAAATCATCCTATATATGAAAAGGATTTATTTGTTTATAAAGATTTAGTACAAGAAAAAAAGGAAAAATAGTAGGGTTTTATGCTACTTTCTTTGCTTTGGAAACAGCGAAATCTACTGTGAAACCTGCTGTAAGACCGATTAAAACCAGTCCTAATGTGTCAATTCCTGACAAAGAGATTGTTTGTGCGATAGCGATTCCTGCAAATCCTGATACAATAACAGCACCAAAGAATTTCTTGATGTCATATCTAGGTTCGCTTGAACCTAAAAATCCTCTGATGGTGTTTAATACTGCACCAGATACGGTTGCTAGGACTACTGCAAGTAATGGATCTACCATGTTAAAATCGTGAAAACTGTTCTATTTAAAGATGATTGCTAATCCTCATCTGACTCTGAGCACAATGGGCATAAAACCTCACACATTTTCTGTAACATTGTCTTATCTTGTTTTACCATACTTCTCCAACTCTCTAGAAATTGTTAGACCAGTAACAAATACTGATGAAATTAATGCAATAACCAACGTTTGTTCAAATGTTAAACCCATATCAAACACAGTTTCAGCAATATTGCCTGATACAAGTGGAGAGAAAAATGATACACCGAAATTACCAAATATTCGTGCGGCTATTTTTTTCAATATAAGTTCTTATATAACCAATGTATATAAATTTAATTTATAGGCACTAACTCTTTGTCACTGATCATGTCCAACGCAATCATAGGGTCGTCATATATGTATTCAACCAACTCTTTGTCCTCTGCACTCCCTTCGTAGTAGCCACAAGGCGGACACAGCCAGAATATCAGTTCGTCATTCATGTATCCATACATCTTTTTTTTGCATACGTCACACGTAGGATTTGCCATACCAAAGGTTTAAAAGGGTTTATTAATAAGGTTTTGTTTACGCTAGTATGGCATCATCAATCTATATATATCCAGATACTGACCAGTATTCCAGATTCTACGGAAGGGAACGAGACGATCTTACATTCGAAGCAGTGTTGATTGACCTTTATGTTGATTTTAAAAAACAGAAACTGTTTGTCATAACAAACACAAGCAATGAAAAGGAAAGAATATTAAACAATAGAACAATTACACACATACGAAACGAGTCATATAAGAACGAACACCTTACAGATGACTGTGTTCTTGTGACTGATAAGGACATTGTTTACAAGAATGGGTACCTTGAACTGTTTCCAAGATTCCTGCGAAAACCGCTAATGAAACTGAGGGTTGACAGATGTGTCGGAGGAAAAATTGACAAAAATAAAATTGACCTTACACAGATGAAGTATGATTTTACCAGAGACAGAATAAATCTTATTGTATACGAACCTACTTCCTGAATCTTCTATCGTCTGTCATTATCTCTTTCCAGTCCTTTCCATGCTTCTTTTTCAACGAAAGCCAGAAAGGATCAGTTCCGAGCATACCGCCCTTCTTGTTGTATTCCTTAGTGACGTTAGCAACACGTCTGTGACAGCTACTGCATAGACGGATGTTGATCTGTTCCAGACCAAACTTGTAAGTGTTACAGAAATAACATAGACCGTAATGCTTTACCTTTACGACTGCCATAAGTGCCTCTCTGCCCTTCTTTCCTGCACAGTCTCCACATATGTCTGAAACCGTTGCGTTTGATGCCTTATTCTTTAAGCAACCAAAACATAATGCCTCTTTGTAGGCGTTGACTCTGGTGTACTCGTTCTCTTGGTGTTTTTCCCAAAGTTTTTTTGTGTGATCGTTTGCGTTCTTGTTAGTGTCTAATTCGGTGGGCAATATCCAGTCAACCTCTTCAAGCATTGATCAAGTGCGGTGTAGGTATAGAACTCTATCTGTTCAGTACCTTGCTCGCATTTTTTAGTCATTTTAATTATAGCCTCTATTGTTTCTTCGCAACGAGTTTTTTTGATGTTAATCTTTACAGTCTTTGCAACTGGATTTGATTTCTTCTTCCTTTCTTTTTTTTCTACAGTCTTCGCAGTCATGATTCTTGTATGTCATCTTTCTCCCAACTATTTAAACCTTCGAATTCATTCTTCACAACTTCCCTGGCTTGTCTAACTGTCATGCCAGACTTGCGAAGTTCTTCTACCGTTTTAGTTTTATTCCATCCAAAGTCTACGGACGTCTGCAATGTTGTCTTTACAAGTTCAAAGTTTGCTGGGGTAATGCCGTCTGGAAAAGACTTTCGAGACATACTTGTTCCTGCTCCTGACGAAGGTGCTCCTTGTCCAATTCCTCCAGTGTCGGACGGTCTCTGCTTTCCTGGCTCTCCCTGCATACGCTGTTGCTCCTCCTTTGGGGCGGCAGAGCCGCCTCGTTTTCCAGGGTTCTTGACAGTTCCACCGTTGTTCTCTTCGGCTTCGATCTGGTCGGCTATGGAGACGACAGGATCCTTTGAGACAACAAACTCTCCTGTGTGAGTTCTTGTAACCTCGAATCCCATTGACTGGTATGCTCTCATGTTTTCGATTTCGACTCCTTCTATCTGTAGGTTTCTAAGTTTGTCGGTTTCTTCGCCAGTCTTTAGTTTTAATTCCCAGTCGTCAATGTTTAGCATGAATGCAATCTTTTGCAAGAATCCCTTGTACAAAAAGTCCTGACCCCATTTGACTGCCCTGTTTGTAATTGTAACTTGCAGACCTTCCTGTGACCAACCAGTTGGAAGTTCTCCAAAGTAAAGCGGAAGGACACCATAGGTTGCACCTATAATCATACGGAGTTCCCTTCGTATTGTAGTAAATTCTAATTCCTTTAACGATCCAGTAAAGTCTATCCATTCTGCCATGTTGCTTGCTCCACCGCCTCTGTCGTTTTCAACAAGTAGGGGGTGTATTCTGTATGGATCCTCTGCGGCTGACTCTTCTAATGCATCCCATGACTTTCTAAAAGTCTCATAGTTTCTTGATGCGATAACCAGCATACCTCGTGGCGGTCTCATCTTGTCGAAATACTTTCTGATGTACTCGTCCATGTGTGACAGTGCCATAACCTTGCTCCATATGGAATAAATCGGGGAGAAGCCATAAACCAAGTCTGGTCTGTACTTGCCTGCCTTCCAGATAACCTCGCCTTCAGCATAGACAAATCGTTTTGGATTTGGAATACCTAGCGAATAGATGGAGTTGACTTCACAGATGGCTTTCAGAGCCTTCAAGGGCATGGAATGCTTTCCGTCTTCTATAATGTTACAGTACTCGTCATCCAAAATTCTGTGCTCTCGGTGCTCAGAATGAGGACAAACACGTACTTTATGACCTTTATCATCATATCCTATACGTCCGTCAGAGTCTGCAATCATTGCAATCTGTGCTGGATCGGCTCTTATCATTTCTTTTATTTTCGTTTGTTTAGCCATAATATCGCCTTTATCGTTAAAAGCGTAGGATTTTAGCGTTAAAATATATGCATTATCGGCAATTTCGAGGTCTCTTTCAACCATTCTCATGACATCCTCAAGTGTCTGTTCGTTGCCATTTACGGAATCAACCATCAAATTTTCCAAAACTTTTCTGTGTTCTGGAATTGGTCTGATAAGATTGGTTCCTCCACAGGTATCGCAGATTAAGGTGTTATTTTTGGTCTCTCTTTCTTCCTCTATTGTAAGTTCAGTATTGACTGTAGAATTATCTTCTTTAATATCAGGGTTAAGTGGGGGGTATTGGAACTCTTTGGAGCAGTCCGTGCACTTGTATTTGAATTTCTCGACTATTTCGAACCCATTTTTGAACATTTCACGGTTAATAGTCTCGATAGGAATACGTAAAGCATCTATGTTGTTTGCCAACTCATAGATCATTATGAGTGGGAATGGGAAAATTGGTAGTTTGGCACCTGTATCGGTACTCATGTATGGTTGTGTTATGCTTGGTCTGACGGTTTTACCTGTCTCCCCTGCCTGAGCCTTGGCTATTAGTCCATTAATTGATGTTCTAATGTTATTAACAAACCCCATATCAAATTATTAACGCGTGTCTATTTAAACTTTGTCTATTTTTGTCACAGTTTTGTTAACTTTTTGAACAGGTTTAGGATTATCTCCATGAGAATCACAGGTTTTATCTCTGTATTCTTTATCACATTTGCAAGTCATGAGTATAATTATATAGATCCACTATTAAAGATTACCATGGAACCTCCTGGCATACCAGAAGACATGGACAAAGAGTCTGTTATCAACGCCTGCATCTATGTAAACGACTGTTTTCAGATGAAAGACAACTTTGAATTTAAGAACGACTTTGGTATTACGCTTACAGGACTGTTAAGAGGTCTTTCATATGTTATTAAGGAACATGACGAAAAGTTGCATAGAAACATACTTGAATCGTTAAGTATATTAGCAAATAAATGAGTGACTATATATGATTAATTTCTTTACAAAGAACATAAGCGAGAAAACCTACACTGACATAGTTCAAAGAACAATTATGCTTAACGGTCATGACGGAAGAAGCGGATCCTCATACGAAGTATGGAAAAATTTTGAGGAAAACTGGGAACTAAACATCATATCTGTAGAGGATCAGGACGAGTTCAAGTCATTTTATGAGCATCTGAACATAGAAACAAGCGACGGAATCGCCTGGGGAGTGACTGGAGACCACGTAATTTACGTGTTTGTCAACGATTCAAAGAATCCGTTCATGCTTAGATCAAACGTTATGCCTCTTGCTCATGAGTTGCTTCATGCTCTTTATCAGGATAGGATTGGTACTTTTCATATTACTAGGAAATATAATGCCCCCGAGGGAAGGGCAGGCACGAAAGGAGCAGCTGCTACCGTTATCGTTCATGACAACTGGTATGGTAGCAAGAAAACAATAAAGTTCTGGATAAGACACAGTTTCATGTGGCTTCCTGTTACGATTCCTTTCATTCCCGTAAGCCAGGCAAAGAAAGACTATCCTGTTTGACAACATTTAAATCAAAGTGTTTTGATATAAAATCATGTCTGAAGAAAAGAAAAAGAAAAAACGAACCGAATGTTCTGACGGAGTATGCAGAATAATTGACGATCTGGAGTAACAATGACAATTTCCAATAACGATTTTAAAAAGACCATATGCATAGTATGCTATGAGAAATTCGGAGAACACAGCAAGAACGGCTGGATGAAGTGTATGTTTAGGCTTCAGGGTACTATTGCTATGAATGATATTAATGGAACCCCCCAGACTGAAGGTGGAGGCAATCCGTCAAATGGATGACATTGTACAGTCATTTTTGAACTTTTGTAGAGGATTAAAAAAATCTTTCAGTGGAAAGGACTATCTTCGAGACATCAACCAGTGTGAGAAATGCGGTTCCCCAAGTTTTTTTAACTCCTGCCTCAAGTGCGAAACAGACGATGCGTACCGTGGTTGGAACAAAACAGGCAAGTTTTAATTTTTTTGTAGCCCCCCAGAAAGCCAAAAAACACATTTTTTTCTCTGAGTACTTAGCTGACTAATCTTGGATTTGAAACCTCGTGAAAATACTTTTGAAAAAAATAAAAAATAAAAAAAAGAAATTAATCTTTTTTCATTGGTTTGACTTGGTAGCCTATTTCTCCAAGTGCTTTTTCTAACTTCTCCCAGAAGTAAGAAGATCTTGAAAATCTTCCTTCTTTTTCTGCTATGTCTAAGACACAACAAAGAAGTTTGTTGGCTACATATCCTGCTTGGCTATCTTCAATCATTGAAGTTTCACCAATCAAGGCGTGAATGTTTTCGGTATTCATACATTATCATATAATATAGAGATATAAAAACCAATCTAATTAAAAAAAAATAAAAAAAAGAAAAAGAAATTAATCTTTTTTCTCTAGGTATTCAATCAAATCAGATTTTACTTTTTCGTTAACAAACTCTATTGTTTTTACCAATTCTAAAGGTAAATCGTGCACGTTTGTTTCATGAATAAATAAATCTCTTTTACTCATGTATTTTACTAATTGCATATAGGAATTGATATCCATTCTACCAATGCAATTAATGCACAAATCTCTGATTTGGTTGTGCGAATCCCTAATGTCAAACGTTCCTAAAAAGAAGTT